>JABXNS010000157.1_pt1 | contig 18183 bp, 16 predicted proteins | sample 7301101 | NCBI WGS metagenome assembly JABXNS01 (sample SAMN14449646, study PRJNA615230) | soil metagenome | isolation source: soil from bare, unvegetated metal-rich iron-sulfur acidic spring small-cell... | place: Canada: Paint Pots Mound, Kootenay National Park, BC | collected 2017-05-25 | reverse complement strand
GTAGCCGAGTATGGACTGCGAGGATTATATGGAGTCGTTTCACCAAATCTTTTATCTGAACCAAGCTCCAGGCTACCGAAAACTTCGTCAGTTGAGACATGATGGAATCGCTTAACGCCATGGTCACGGCTCAACCTAAGCAAAATATTAGTTGCCAGCACGTTGCTATTCACAAAATTATCCGGATCCTCAATTGACCGATCAACATTAGTCTCAGCGGCAAAGTGCACTACGTAGTCGATTCCATTATCAAAAAGCGGGGCCAATTTTGACTCTTCAATTAAGTCAAATTTATGAAACTCAATGTCATTTTTGACTAGAGCAAGATTCGCAATATTGCCCTGCTGGTTAAGCTTGTCGACAACAACTATATTATACCCAGGATAATTTTTCCGGAAATAATGGATAAAATTTGATCCAATGAATCCTGCGCCCCCGGTAACGAGAATTTTCATATGCTTTCAGTATAACAGTTTTTAAGAAGTTATTTTGCCGATTCAGTCAAAGCTTCGACATTGGCGCTTATGGGGGATTCCCAATCGATTTCTGGTATCTGATGCAAAATTTCATTGATAGCCTGACGTAAGCTTTCGTAGCCAGCATTATCTCGTGCCTCAAACTTAGTTGTTAAATACGGACCATTCTGTGAGTATCGGACTACAAACATTCTATCTTCAAGCTCCATGCGAATACCATCTCCAGCACGCTCGTCACTTATGACCGCTGCTTTAGGGTAGTGTTCTTTTAAAATTGGTACGAGCTTATCAACGACAGCTACTTTTTGCTCGTCCGGACAAAAAACCTTAATCTCTGGGCTTGATACATAACGCGGCAGTTCAGCTAAGAGCTCTGACAGTTTCTTATCTGAACGTTCAATAGCTTTAAGTAAGCGGAGCGTTGAGTACAAACCATCATCATGGTTATAAAAGTCGGCTGAAAAGAAAAAGTGCCCTGATAGCTCACCTATAAAGGCAGCTTTTACTTCCTGGTTCTTTTTCTTTAGAAATGAATGTCCGGTTCGCCACATGAAGGGAATCCCACCCGATCGTTCGATAGTCTCCGGCACTACTTTTGAGCAAAGGGTATTGAACATGATCTTAGCGCCGGGATGATCACGAAGTACATCGATTGCAAAGATTGCAAGCAGAACGTCATTCCAAATAATATTACCGGCGTCGTCAACGATACCAATTCGATCACCGTCAGCATCGTAAGTAAAGCCAATATCCGCTTTGCTCTCTAAAACTTCACCACGAAGCCGTTCAACAACCTGTGTTTCAGTGGGATCGGCCACACCTAACGGGAATGATGAATCAACCTTGGTGTTATATTCTATAACCTCGCAACCGGCTTGTTTAAGAAGTGCCGGTGCTATTTCACCGGCTGTAGTGCAGCCAGGATCGACTACAACCTTGAAGTGCCTAGTGATAGGCAGCCGTTCCGTCAGGTCTTTATAGTAGGCTGGCCGTATATCAACTTGTTTTAAGGTGCCTTCTTTTTCACCCTGATCATAATCTTCAGTTTCAACCAGCTTACGTAACTCCTGCATTCCATCACTGACCAGCGTTTCTGAATAGTCATTGGCGAACTTAAAGCCATTGTAGTCAGGTGGATTATGAGAAGCACTTACATAAACTCCTGCCGGAACTTTAAGGTGAAATTGTGACCAATAGAAGGTACCAACTAGCTGCATACCAATGTCAGTAACGTCAATGCCTGCCCAACGGAGACCCATGATCACGGCTTCACTATAGCTCGGTCCTGTTGCACGGCAATCACGTCCTACGACAGCACTATGTATGTCACGTCGGGTCAGATATGTGCCATAGGCTTTACCTAGATGCTCAGCTAGCTCTGGACTTAAGTCAGTGCCGACTAAACCACGAAGATCGTAACCACGAAAAATCTGGGGATTTACTTTCATTATCAGGGGCTCCTTCTTAATTACTGACTTTGCTATTATAACCGAATCGAAAGGATCAAACTTCTGAATCTGGTAATATGATAGGCAATGATTATTGTTATTATTGCTGGAGGCTCCGGCACGCGTCTGTGGCCACTATCCACACCCGATTATCCTAAGCATTTACTTAAGATTAATGGCTCAGATACTTCACTTATGCAAGCAGCCTATAGCCGAGCTCAAAAACTAACAAAACAGATTTACGTTGTATCTGACAAAAGCCACATCAAACATGTACGTGAACAGTTGCCGGATCTTACCAAAGACGCATTCATAGTTGAGCCAGCGAGGCGGGGTACGGCGAATTGCATAGTGGCAGCACTGGCTTACATTAGTAAGCACCATGATGAGCAGGAGCCGATTGCCTTCATACATGCCGATCACTATATTCGTGATGTAGCCGGTTTTAAGTATAGCTTTCTCCTCGCAGAGCAGGTAGCAGCTCGAGAGAAGCGCATAGTATTGGTTGGGGTTGAACCAGATCGACCAGCTACTGGTTTTGGCTATATCGAAAAGGGTGAACCACTTGATGTTCAAGAAGCCCTCGTCTTTAGTGTCCGTTCTTTTAAAGAAAAACCTGATTACCAAACCGCTAAAATCTACTTAAAAAGTGGTAATTATCTCTGGAACGGCGGCTATTTTCTAGGATCTTTATCGACCTTTCTGACAAGTATGAAGCAGCATGCTCCAGAATTATCTGATAGGTACCAGAAATTATTGACAGTTGATCCAGATGACTATCAAGAGACTTACCTATCATTTGAGAGTATTGCTATAGACTATGCCTTAATCGAAAAAGTACCCGATCTCCTTGTAGTCCCAGCAGCCTTTGATTGGATGGATCTTGGTACATATAGCGACTTATCTAAGGCAGTCGATGGTGACGACAAAGGCAATCACTTGCAAGGTAATCAAATTGACGTGGAGGAAGTTAAGAACTCGTTTGTCTACAACGCGGAGCAGAAACCGATAGCCGTAATCGGCCTTGACAACGTGGTAGTAATTAACACCCCACACGGTCTGTTAGTTGCCCGAAAGGATATGGCCCAGAAAGTCGGAGATGTCAGCAAGCGGTTGACACAAGAACCATGAAATTAGTTGTAACTGGCGGCGCGGGCTATATAGGTAGCAATGTCGCTGTCCTACTCACTGAGGAGGGCCATGAAGTAGTTGTTCTGGACGACTTATCACATGGTAATCAAGACACGGTGCCTAAAGGTGTACGATTTGTCCAAGCAGGTGTAGCAGATTTTGGTAAAATCTTCTCTGAAGATGACAAGATAGACGGAGTGTTGCACTTTGCAGCTTATATTGAAGCTGGAGAATCTGTATCCAAGCCAGAGAAGTATTGGCAAAACAACACAGTAGATACATTAAAGTTGCTGGAATCAATGAGAGACCTTGGAATTAGGAAACTCATTTTTTCTTCATCTGCTGCTGTATATGGTAATCCAGAAACCACTCCCATCATTGAGAGCTCACCTAAAAGCCCGACAAATCCCTACGGTATGACTAAGTTAGCTGACGACATGGCTATAACTAGTGAGTGTAAAGCTCACGATCTAGCGGCAACAAGCCTACGATATTTTAATGTTGCCGGCGCCTACAAAAATTTTGGCGAGAAGCATAATCCTGAAACCCATATAATACCACTGGCCTTGGCAGCAGCGGAACAGGACAGAGAGTTTACCATCTTTGGTGATGACTATCCTACGCCAGATGGAACATGTATCAGGGACTATATTCATGTTAGAGATCTGGCTCGTGCACACATACTAGCCTTAGATAAGCTAAGAAGTAGTCGGCATTATATATATAACTTGGGTAATGGACAGGGCTTTTCCAATAAGGAAGTAACGCAATCTGTAGAAAAAGTCACTGGGAAAAACCTAAATGTCAAAATTGGGGCCAGACGTATGGGGGATCCGGCTGTGCTTGTGGCGTCTAGTGTGTTGGCAGAAAAAGAGCTTGGCTGGAAAGCTGAGAAGCCAGATCTAGAAACTATAATTAGAGATGCCTGGACTTTTTATAATAGTTAATGAATAACCTTATCGATGATGGTACTAAGAACCAAAGGCTATCCGCCCAAGTTTGCCTCGAATAATAGGTTATTCAACAGTAACTGACTTGGCCAGATTTCTAGGTCGGTCGACATCCATGCCAAGAGATGTGGCTATGTAGTAGGCAAAGAGCTGCATAACGATAACTTGGAGAATGGTACTTGTTTCAGGGATTGTTTTAGGTATAAAGATAACGTCGTCACAGAGATCCTTTACTTCCTTATTACCTTCAGTAGCAATAGCTACCACTGGACCACCCCGGGCGCGGATCTCTTGAATATTAGAGAGGGTTTTATCTAATAGTGGCGAATCATTGGCGATAGCGAAGGTCGGGAAGTCTTTATCAATCATTGCCAGCGGTCCGTGCTTCATTTCTCCTGCTGCATAGCCCTCGGCATGAACATAGGCTGTCTCTTTCAGCTTTATAGCACCCTCAAGGGCAGCAGGAAAGCCTAGATGACGACCAATAAACAGAAAATCACGGTAGCCTTTATATTTTTCAGCTATACGTTTAATCTCCTCAGCTTGATCTAGCACCTTCTGTGCTTTAGCTGGCAGAGTGTCAAGTTCGTCCAGGATCGGCACAAATCGTTTAGTTTTACCGTCACTAAGATGCAGAGCGATCAGAAGCAGTACAGTGACCTGGGCCAGGAAAGCCTTGGTGCTAGCTACGGCTTTTTCCTGCCCGGCATGGCAGTAAACGCCAGCGTCAGTCATGCGAGCGATGGTGCTACCAACGACATTTACAATGCCTAGTCTAAGTACGCCATAATCCTCAACCTTCTTAAGAGCTGTAATCGTATCAGCCGTTTCACCTGACTGTGAAATAGCCAGTAAAGCCGTACTACGGGAAAAGGGCTCCTTGCGATAGTTAAATTCGCTGGCTAGCTGGACTTCTACAGGTATGCCAGCCAGTTCTTCAATCAGGTACTCGCCGACCAAACCGGCATAGCAGGATGTGCCCATGGCCACAATAACAATGCGGTCAATGTATTTTAGCTGACCTAGAACACTCTCTAGACCGCCTAACTTAACCAAGTGTCGGTCAGCCAGAGCTCGGCCTAGCATAGCTGAACGTATAGCTGCTGGTGCCTCATAGATTTCCTTTAGCATGAACGTCGGATACTCGCCTAGTTGAGCTTGCTCATTGTCATAATCCAGTAGCTCAACCTTGGGTTCAGGCCTTTTTTCATCTTTCAAGTTTAAGACATGAACCTTGTCACGGGTGATGATAGCCATGTCATAATCCTCAAGGTAAATTACCTTTTTGGTGTGTTCCATGATAGCCGCCGGGTCGGAGGCTAGAAAGTTTTCACCCTCACCAACACCTATAACCAGCGGGCTGGATAGACGGGCAGCAAATAAAGTGTCTGGCTCATCAGTTGATATAGCGACAATCGAGTATGCACCACGTACATCTTGCAAGGCAGCCTTGAAGGCTGCTTCAAAAGACGGCAACTGCTTGAGGTAGAAATCAATTAGGTTAGGGATAACTTCCGTATCAGTTTGTGAAGTAAAGTTGTAACCGGCGGCTTGTAGCCGCTCACGCAGATAAGAAAAGTTTTCAATAATACCGTTATGGACTACAAAAATAGATCGGGCATTATTAGTTTGTGGATGGGCATTAGCAATAGTTGGTGCTCCATGAGTTGCCCATCTTGTATGGCCAATAGCTAGACTGGCGTTAAGTTCTTGCTGGTTCACCTCTTCAATTAATCCAGCTACCCGGCCAACTTGCTTTATGACCGTACCGTGGCCGTTTTCAATAACAGCAATGCCGGCTGAATCATAACCACGGTACTCCAGAGCTTCTAAACCTTTAACAACGATATCACTGCCAGGTTTATTACCAATGTAACCAACAATGCCGCACATTTAACTAGCCTGTCCTTTCTTTTAAACAAGACTGGATATATTTTTGCATATTTTTGGTGAAAGCTGTTACCGAAAACTGGGAGGCATGTTCAGCTATTGCCTGATAGTCCCAGTTTTTATTGATGGATATCTCTAAGACATCGGCCAGGGTTTTAACCGTTTGCTTTTCAAAAAACAAACCAGTCTTGCCAGGCAGGACATAATCTAGAGCACCACCTTTATTATAGGCCACAACAGGAGTACCGGCTGCCATAGCTTCGACGGCTACTATGCCGAAATCGTCCATGTTGGGCATTATAAAACCCAATGCTGATCGGAAGTGCTCCACAATCTCGCTATCGTTAACGTTAGTCAGAAATGTCGTACTGCGGCCAGCCAGTTTTTCCAGACGTTTGTGATCTGGCCCATTGCCAATTACCACCAAGGGGATTTTCAGCTCATCACAGGCAGCAATTGCTAAATCAAAGCGCTTATATGGCGTTTGTCGTCCGGCAACAACAAAGCCATGCCGCAGAGGCTGTGGAGTGTGCAATCGGAAACGTTCAACCTCAACTGGTGGAAAAATTACTGTTGAATCACGACGATAGAAGCGCTTAACCATAGTCTCGGTATGTGTACTATTGGCAATTATATAGTCAGGCCGTTTTGCGGCTCGTCTATCCCAACGCTTCAACGGCCCCACCAGTAACTTGAGACCCAAGCGGCCCAACCAGTTGAGCCCGAAAGGAAAGCCAGGCTTACGCAAATACTCGTCATGCCTAATCCAGTAATAATGAGTCGGCGAGTGACAGTAACAGATATGCACAGTTTTAAGCCCGGTTTTTACAGCCTTAGCTTCAGCACCGCTGGAGGATAGAACCAGGTCGTAGTCGCTGAGGTCTAGCCGACTAAACGTGTAGGCACGTAGTAGCGGCAGAAACTTTTTAAGGCTTTTGGGCAGTCTTTGTAGCCAGGTAGTATGGATGACGGCATCTTTAAACCAGTCGATGGCCCCAGAATCATATTGTGAGGTATATATCGGTGCTTCAGGGTAAAGTTTGTGCAATTCATAAACTACTCGCTCAGCACCACCAATGCCCATAAGCCAGTCACAAACGATAGCAACCTTGAGCGGTGAAGAGTCGCTCATCCTCGGGAACCTTTATGGAAGAGGACTACCCAGAAAGTCTTGGCCACAATAACTAGATCGTTCCAAAAGCTCCAATTCTGGACGTAGTATAGATCAAGCTTACGACGTTCAGTGAAACTAAGATCACGGACTCCAGAAATCTGCGCCAGTCCAGTCAGGCCTGATTTAACGCTTAGGATCAGATTCTTCTGTTCAGACTTGTCAAGCTCCGACGATACTAAAGCTCGCGGTCCGACTAGACTGATATCACCACGCACTACATTAAATAGTTGCGGTAATTCGTCAATACTGTTAATCCGCATAAAACGGCCGATGGCACTCAAACGAGGGTCGTCATCCAAAACGTCGTTATTACGGCGATATTTTTGTAACAGATCGGGCCGGTCCATTTTTTCAAAAGCTGTCTCAGGGTCAAGCCCGTTATATTGGGGTTTGAGAGAACGAAACTTAAAAATCTTTACCTTAGTATCAAAACGAGTCAACCGCTCTTGGCGAAAAAAAACTGGCCCACCATCGGTTAGTTTAACGGCCAGGGCAGCCACTAACATAATTGGTGAAGCGACTACCAACAGTAAGCTACCGAGGATAATGTCAGTTAAGCGTTTAACTACCCGGCCCCAGCCGATCAAAGCCGTTTGGTGCACAGCAATTATTGGTACGGCATGGAATAGATCTACCTCGATTTTACCGACAAACAGCTCGCTGTTACCCGGCACAAATCGGTAAGCGACATGATTTTCCTGGGCATAGGTTAGGATTTCATCATTATTATTGATGTCAGCATAAAGTTCGGTTTGGATTACAGTGTGTAGCTGACCACGAATATGACCCACTGCCTCGGCAAAACTTTTATATTGGTTATAGGGTGTTTCAGTCTTAAGCGGATGTTTTACACCACCAACCACACCTAGGATTTTATAACCGGTAACCGAGGTATTAGCTAGGGCATGAATCAATCGATGTGTAGTTTTGGTATCACCGACCAGCAGTACATTATTAATGCCAGCACCATAGCCAAACAGCTCCCGACGGATACCACGGGCAATAGTCCTAAACAGCAAGACAAAGAAAAACGCCAGTAAAAATGCGTAAGCCGTCACCAGTCTAGCCGGAAAAATAGTTGTGTTGGTCATGTAGCTGTAGCTAATAATAAACAAGATACCGATAAACGAACCTACCAGTAGGCGCCCTAGTTCAGCGAAGCGTTTTTCGTAAATTCTTAAATTGTATAACCCGAGTAGACCAAAAATCATGATCCAAAACGGCAGCAAACTGATTAGTATGGCAATATAGGTGTGGGCATGCACATTGGCACTCAATGGCCGGTGGTTTAAAGTGACGCGTAATATATAAGCAATCGTAAAGGCTACAGTGATGGCTAGAGCATCACCGATTATCAGACACATGTTATATACAAGCGAAGCATTATTCTTCATGGAGATCCATAGGATATACTAAATTGTAGCATTTATGAGAATATCAGCGCTGAAGTATATAGTCTTGTCATGGGTAAGCTTACTGACTATGGTGATTTTCTTCTTAGTGCCTTTCCACGCTTTCTTGACAGTTTGGGGCTCCAAAATAGTCGGTCACTACACAGCCCTGCGGCTCTGGGACGAGGCACTACTGGCTATAAGTATAGCTGGTGTTTTGTATCTGCTGTTTACTGATCATAAAATCCGCTTCCACACCCTATCTCGTCGATTAGTTTGGCTGATTCTATGCTATATGGCTCTTAATGTAGCCTGGGGCATATTAGCGTTTAATCAACACGACGTAACTGCTAAGGCACTAGGCTATGGCCTAATAGTCAATTTAAGGTTCCTGGTTTTCTTCTTAGTGACCTGGGCGGTAGCACTCAGGATGGCCCGTCTGCGGATACACTGGCAATGGTTGGTCACTTGGCCAGCTGTAGTAGTCGTAGGGTTTGGCCTATTGCAGATTTTTGCTCTTCCGAATGACTTTCTAAAGCATTTTGGCTATGGCCCATCGACCATCCCGGCTGTTGAGACCATCAACAACAACCCTAGCTTTGTGCGGATTGCTTCAACGCTTAGGGGGGCCAATCCGCTCGGAGCTTACTTAGTCATCCCTATTAGTCTGGTAACCGTTTTGCTGGTGCGAAAAGGCCGGAACTGGCGCCATGGTCTATTTATGGTAGCTGCCTTGATCGTGTTATTTTATAGTTTTTCGCGCAGTGCCTGGACGGGAGCAGCCGTAAGCATAGCCACAATATTGTTCTTAAGTCGGCTATCACGCGCCAGCCAACGAATTGCTCTAATAGCTGCTGCGGGATTAGTTGTTTTAGGTCTAGTACTTGGGCTTGCGTTACGCCACGATCTTAAGTTCCAGAACTTTATTCTCCATACCCAAACGCACTCGGCAGTATCCAGCACGTCAGATCAAGGCCACTGTACGGCCTGAAAAGCTGGCCTAAGTGACCTAGGTCAGCATCCTTTGGGTGATGGACCTGGAACAGCTGGACCGGCTAGCTATTATAACCAAGGTCACCCAGTACGTATTGCCGAAAACTACTTCGTTCAAGTGGGGCAAGAAACCGGCTGGCTAGGCCTAGCTCTGTTCTTGTTGATTAATGTTGGTGTAGCTGCCCTGCTTTATGTAAAGCGCGATGATCCCCTGGCGCTTAGCCTTTTCGCTAGTCTCATTGGCCTGACTCTGATTAACCTGTTTTCTCATGCCTGGGCTGACGATACCTTGGCCTATGTCTGGTGGGGCTTGGCCGGCGTGGCGCTGGCACCTTTACCTAGAGCCCAAACAGACGAAGCACCAAAGGATTAAATGACTGGCTTCATCATCAATCGTCTTTTTCGCAACTCTCCAAAGCGAGAAAAGTTGGCCAAGCAATTTGCCAAGTATATGACCGGAGGCAGCTTATATTTCTGGAGCGGTTATGCCGTATTTGCTATTTGCTACTCAGTATTTCATCTATGGTGGTTATGGGCCAAGATGGCTGCGGATACTATTGGCTGGTCACTTAACTACATTGTTCAGCGCTATTGGGCCTTCTCTGAGCAGCATCACTTAAGTGAAATGCAACACGTTGGACGCTATTTATTTATCGAAAGTATTGGCTTTATTCTTGACTATGCTATTATCGCCGGCTTAAGGTTAATAGGTATTACTCCCTATATCGGTTTTTTCATTTCAGCCGGTTTCTTTACCGTTTGGAGCTACCTATGGTACAAATACTGGGTCTTTCCTGAACAGAATAAGCTACCAAAAAGCGGTTAAAATTACTTAGCATAAAATAAATTTGATAATTTAAATATCTTATAGTATGTTACATTTAATCAAGATTATCTAAAAGTTGGTTTGAGTCACTGTTAGTAAAAGGTTAAAAATGTATTGCAGCCAGCCTTATTCACAATTAGTAGAGGCCAGACCAACTGATGTAGCCCAGATTGATGAAATTGTAGCCACTCCTGAAGCCCGGGAAGCACCAAAAACAGGCGTTTGGAATTCCTTATTAGGTAAGCTGGCTATTGCCGGCCGGCGCAAGTTAGTGATACTTGGTCTTGGCAGTGCTTTAGCGTCAGGCGGGACTAGCTTAATGGATGCTCCCTTGAGTTATGCTAAAGCCGACCAAACCCCTAAGCCCATATATGGATTATCAGGTCTTGATCTAACAAACCCCGAGCTTAACATCACAGCTCAACCGGGCTGGAATCTAATATCCGGTCCAAACAGCGCCTATCACACCAAGTGGATAAGGGCTGTTGTTCACCCTAGTGATCTGACAGACAGCGATAATATAATCAAGGCTTATCTTAAATATGCTCAAGACTATCTTGAGTATAAACCGGGGCTACGGCGTGAGGCTCCAATAGTTGTTTCACTAAGCACAACCAACTCGGACATTACAACTGATAACAGTGGTATAGATATCTGTGATCACTATATACCAGGCACCACAAAAGCCAATAAATCATATAATTTAACCACCTGTTTGACTAAAACTGAACGGATTGAGAAGACTAATACCGATATATTGATGCATAATTTCCCCGAAATAATATACTGGACTCCACAGAATGAACCGGAAGATGCCGCTCAACCAACTAATAACAGTGAAGGTGGCGCACAGGAGGCTGTTAAGCTCTATATAATAGCCGATAAAATCGCCCGTATCTTTAAGGAGCACCGGGTAGTTATCGCCGGTGAATTTTGGAACTTTCCTAGTGCTTATGAGAGAGACTATCTGCATAAAATAGTAATTGACACCAAAAGAGACGAAGTGCCCGAGCCATCAGACTATGCCATACATTCATATATAGATTCAATTTGTGGCCGACTTACTAATACCATGGAATTCGCACGTGATCTGGAGCATGACGGTCTAGAAAAACCAGCCGAGAAGGGAGGCGGCATATGGGAAACTGAAGACGGCGTACCTCTCAAATATGTCAGCAGCAATTGTACTAATGCTATAACTATGGCCAATGGAGAGCATAAGAATACGGCAACTCTTTCAGCTGCCAAACTTAGTTTTATGACGTCAGCACAAATAAAAGCTGCCCAAACGTTTATGAATATATATAAAGCCGACCCGAAAATGCGCTTTCATATTTTCTACTATGATCCGGATCCGGGTTCACCGTATTGTTGGCAAGGCGGGAATTGGGACGGGGGCCTATGGGCACCAGATGGCCGAAGCTCTGACTGGACATTCTCTACGCCTAATGGTACTGGTATTCCCGGAAGTGCTCGAGCAGCCATGTATGTTCTAACAGGTCAAAAGGTACCTCAAGATTTGCTACATCCCGATACGAAAGAACAAATACAAACTGCAAAGCTGACTAATATACCTCCGGTTAACTGGGCAACAGTTAAGTCAGCAAATTCGACCACCTGTAACTATGCCAACACAGTACCTCACTAAAAATGTGGCATAATGAACTTATGAACGAAAAACAAATAACTGACCCAAAATCAGTACGACCGACCAAAAAGCAAAAAGAGCTCTTGAGTTTTATAGAGACATTTATCGCTGAGCATGGCTATAGCCCGAGTTATAGGGAGATCATGAGCGGGCTCAATTACACATCAGTAGCCACCGTAGCGCTGCACGTCAATAACTTGATAAATAGGGGCCATTTACATAAACGAGACCACTCGGCTCGCTCGCTGGAAGTTGTAGCCACTAAAGAGCAGCCTAAAATTACATCCAATCAAGTCGTACCATCACAAGAAAAATGGCTGGTTGAAAAAGTCGAGCATGCCTTTATCCAAGTAGAAAACCATGGCAGTGAGCTAGTAGAAAGCAGCCTGGACCATCTCTACGTCCTTATAGGTGCTCTAAAGGTCTTGGGGCTGGAAGGTGCTGCCCAGAGCTTCATGCCACGCCTCAATGTCCTTAAAGACCGCTCCAGCCAGAGTAACCCGCAGTAATTAATACTATATCTAGTGTGACTACAGGCTGCTACACTATTAGATAGTTAACAAATAGATGCTGGAATCCCGTGTAAATCGGGAACTGTGCCGCAACGGTGAACCCTAATTATTAGGCTAAGTCCGATACAGCTGTCAAAAAAGTCTCTCGAGCAAGAGCACAACTGAGCCTTTGACTCTTTAGCCCTCTTGCTTATTTGAGCAGAGGGTATTTTATGCATACCGCTACAGCCGAACGGCGGCAAGAGGACCAACATTCAGCCGAAGAATATGGACGCTCCACAAAAGTATTTGATCGCTGGGGCGGAGCTAGGGCAGTTGGTAGAATTGTTACATTGGAAAAGTATAAAAGCCTGGAGAATCTAGTATATGCTAACTATACAAGCGGGCTGCGTGAAATGTTAGCAACTGATGAACATTTTCGCCCTTATCTGGATATCGATGATAGGCGTGAGCACTCAATCATCAACGATCAAGTTTGCGATGCCGAAGGCACACCCATGGCGGAAGTCATTAGAGAAGGCAGAAAAGCTTCTGAAAGACGTGCTCAGCTGCAACCAGATTTCAACGCTGTCGTTATTCGTGACATTGGTGATGAGATTGTGGCTGCAAGAGTCGATAAATTAAAACCGGGCCAAGTTTATATCACTCGTAGCATGGAACCAGTAAAAGAACTTAAAAATTACACGAAAACATACCGAGACCTAGGCTATAGAGAGGGCCTAGCCTACGACCAATATTATGCAAAAGTAGACAAGCATACTTTAGTTGCAGGATCCTATTCAGTGGATATGAGTGATGAACTAACATATCGCCAACAACGTGCTAAATTGGGCTTCCCGCTGCCCGAAGGCGCTACTCCCAATACTATTATTCGCTACGGTTTTGAAATATCTGCTACACCGAAAGAAGCTGAGCGATTTGTCCGGGCATTGAGAGCTGATCATTACAAGCGCCGTGGTGCTACCAAAAAAAGATACTCAATAAGCGAATATCTTGAGCAGAACGATGAAATTGTAAGAGGGTTCTTTGATATTTATTATCTTTCCTTAGCTCAAGCCCGCAACACAGGTCAAAATAATGAAATCATGCAAGACCTAGCCTTGACAGTACTAAAAGCAAGTGCGGATAAGTTAAAACCGGAAGTCAGGCAAAACCTAATGTCTGTTGCTAAAGGCCAGACATTTAATAAAAATTTGGCACAGACTATGGACGATGTCGTACGGTATGCCGTAGTAGAAGAACTAAGAAAAGGTTTGCCAGCTTTTATAGGTCAATCGTTTTCATCTAACGAGAAAACTGGTACTTGGCCAACAAATACGAGGCAAAACCTAACTAATAAGGGAGTTAGTGTAACTTATACAAATCAGCTATTAGCTAACAATATATCTACTGGCGTACGGGCTGGTAGAGCTTATGGAGGTTGCTCCGCAACTGAACTCGCCGACGAGAGTCAGGATACTGACGGTTTGGGCTACAATCACAGTAAACAGGAAGCTTACGGCGGTAAAGGTAAGATTTGCAAAGAAATAAAAAATGGTGACATCACTAATTGCCCACATTGTAAGAAAAAAAATGTACGGGCTATAGTTCCAAAAGCTGGTGGAAAAGTCTACTGCGATAATCCGACTTGCGAACTTGCAGCCCCTACTAAAAAAAGCTACAGCTCGACAACTGAGAAGCGATGGACCTACAGTTATAATAAGTAAATGGCTGGTAGGCGAATAGGTATTTACGCCGGGACATTTGATCCGGTGCATAGCGGACATATTGCTTTTGCGCTGCAGGCACTTAGGGCAGTAAATCTGGACAAAATCTATTTCTTACCGGAGCGTCGGCCACGGGACAAACAGCAGGTTGAGCATTTTGGTCACCGAGTGGCTATGCTGAAACAGGCACTAAAACCTTACCCTGAATTTAGTATGCTAGAGCTTGTTGAAGTCAGCTTTAGCGTAGAGCGCACTTTGCCAAAACTAAGGCAAAAATTTAAGGATAGCCAACTAGTATTTCTTTTTGGTTCGGACGTAGCAATAGGTTTAGCAGCTTGGCCTAATGTAAAGCAGCTGTTAGCAAGTGCTGAACTAGTTATTGGCCTGCGCAATCAAGATGACCGCCATAGTTTGCACACGGTAATCGAAGACTGGCCGATTGCTCCGGAAGCTGTATCAATACTAAATAGTTTTGCGCCCGATGTTTCATCCGGTAATGTTCGAGACGCACTACGTAAGCGGCAATCGGCAGCCGGTTTACTAACTAGTGTTGAGCGCTATAGCGATCACCATTGGCTATACATATCACTGTCTGACTTAAAGCAGTAATGGTAAATTGACAGGGCCGGCCTTAGCTTGTTAGAATTAGACCTGTCAATCGATCCGCTGCGAGTGGACCTGAGAGAGACAAAAAATAGTTATAACAAAAATTGGGCTTAGGCCTATAGTGGCTAAGTGCTAGGAGTACAGGGTGCCTGTAAAAATAAAAATTGTGAAAACACCTGTCCTGCAGGTTAAGGTACATATTGACCGCCCGCAGTGGCGCGAGTTTTTGTACTATTAAATAGATTTACTACTTGGCTTTGGTTTGAGCGGTGGATCCAGTGTTTACAGTGCTAGAAGTGCTAGAGCTGTTGCTAGCCTTTTTAGCTATTTCGGCATTAATAACCTGCTCAAAACTACTGACACTTTCGCCAACTTGGACTTGCTTACCGTCTAGGAAGAAAGTTGGGGTACCAGTGATGCCTAGCTTATTACCCTCAGCCATGTCGGCATTAATTAGGTTGTTAACCTTATCGCTGGCGTAATCCTTTTTAAACTGCGTGACATTAAGACCTAATTGTTGAGCGTCGGCATTAAAGTAAGGTGTTGGATCACTAGCCCCAATCCAGCTATTCGGAGGATTGCCCCCGTTATAATAGGCCTGGTTTTGCTCATATAGTAAATCATGCATTTGCCAGAATTTATTTTGCAAGCCAGCAGCTTCAGCAGCACGAGCACCTGCGAAAGCGTTAGGGTGAAGGCTTACCAAGGGGAAATTACGGAACTGAAAAGTTATCTGCTGATTAAACTCGGCCTGGACTTGCTTAACAATCGGATAATATTGACCACAATAAGGACACTGATAGTCTCCATACTCAACCAAAGTAATATTATTCTTGCCCTGGCCTTCACGATGTTGGGTTAACGTTACTATGCTGCCTGAATTGCCAGATTTACTGCCACTTAAAGCAAAAATACCTACAAAAATAATAACAACAGCTATGATCACGCCCCAAAATTGTTTTGACATCCATCAACTCCTTATTGTGGTAATAGTATACATTAAGCTTCCTTGCTGGTTCCAAAAAGACCGCAATGGTTATAAGCTAAAGATACATGAGCAATCTAGTTCTAGCCATCCTGTTCTTGTTTTTAGCTTTTGGTGGTGTAGTGGTACGCAAGACTTACTACTATCTACCTGCCTATGAGTTAAAACGACGGGCTGAGCAAAATGACCGGTTGGCATCACAACTGTATAGAGCAGTAGCTTATGGTAATAGTCTAAGGGGTCTGCTTTGGCTGTATATTGGATTAACAACTGCCGCTGGCTTAATACTGCTAGCCAGATCACTGCACATTTGGCTAAGTTTATTGATAGTTGCCCCATTATTATGGATAGCTTTTTCATTTATACCAGCCACGCACATTACTCGTCTTGATACCGGGCTGACCAAGCTGGTAACACCTATTATTGCCAGACTGCTTAATTACGTACATCCGCTTCTAGATCGTAGTACTAATATAGTTCAGCGTCGCTATATCGGGAGTGAACAGACTAGGTTATTTGAACGTGAAGACCTGCTGGAGCTGATTGAACGCCAAGGATTTCAAACCGATAATCGATTAACTGACGAAGAGCTTCAGATCGTTAGACAGGCACTGAGTTTTAGTGATTATAAAGTCAGCGAGATATTAATACCCCGCAAGAAAATCAAAACCGTACTAGCTAATGATACAGTTGGTCCAGTTTTGATCGACGAACTTCACAAAAGCGGGCAGCAACATGTCCTGGTACGGGACAAGTCAAAAGGTCAGGTCATCGGCACGCTAGCTGTTGGCCAGCTGGGCCTGGAAAGCTCTGGCAAGGTGCGCGACCTCATGGACCACACAGTTTATTACTTACATCAGGATGACTACTTAAGTGATGCATTACATGCCTTTTTTGTAACTAATCACTCGATGTTTGTGGTAGTCAACAGCTTTGAGGAGTTTGTCGGTATTGTTACCGTTGGAAGCATGATTCACCAGCTGCTCGGCCATATACCCGGAGATGACTTTGATCAATATGCTAATCTGTCAGCTGTAGCTGCTCGTCATGTTCATCACAAAAAATCTGATCAAATTGACGATAAGGACCAAAAACCTGACCTAACAGCTGAAAATATGGTAAAGTAACACCTTATGAGAGTTTTAAGCAATGAAGTTAAAGGCCATGTTGGTAAAACCATTCATATCGAAGGATGGTTGCATAAAAAACGTTTGCTCGGCGGTTTAACTTTCATTAATGTTCGTGATCGCCATGGCCTTACCCAAGTCGTTATTCAGGATAAAGACGAGGTTGAAAAACTTCGTGGTATGCAAATCGGTACTGTATTGGCTGTTGAGGGTAAAGTCATTGAAGAGCCCCGTGCTCCTGGTGGTGCTGAGCTTCATAACGCTAAATTAACTATCATAGTGCCTGTTAAAACCGAACCGCCAATCGAAATCGATAAACCGCTCAGCCACAAACCTGACAATCTTGACACGCTCTTTGATAATCGTGTTATAGGACTGCGCAATCTTCAGGAGCAAACTATTTTTAAAGTGCAGGCCAAGGTGTTAGAAGCAGCGCGTGAATACTTTATCCAAAACGGCTTCACTGAAATGAACACTCCTAAATTACTATCTGAAGCCACAGAGGGTGGCGCCGAAGTCTTTAAACTTGATTACTTTGGTAAAGAGGCCACCTTGGCACAGTCAGCCCAATTTTATAAACAGATGATGGTGGGTGTTTTTGAGCGGGTCTTTGAGACTAATCCAACCTATCGTGCCGAGCCAAGTGCCACTACCCGGCACATGACAGAGTATATTACCATTGATGCTGAAATGGGCTTTATTGAATTTGATGATTTGCTAATTTTTGCCAGTGGTTTTCTGAACCACATAGTTAACCGTGTTTGGGAAGCTTACAGCGAGGACCTCAAAAAGTGGAATGCAGTCAAGCCACTGCTAACTAAAGACTTCCCACGACTCACTATGAAAAAAGTGCATGAGCTTTATAGTAAAGCTAATAGCGTTGATACTGTAGCCGAGGAAGACCTACGACCTGAAGAAGAACGTTGGATATGCGAATATGCTAAGAAAAACTTAGGTAGTGAAGCAGTCTTTGTCACTGAATGGCCAGCCAGCAGCATGAAATTTTATCACCGCAAAAATGTTACTAACCCAGAATTAGCTGACCGCAGTGATCTGTTATTTAGGGGTGTTGAGATTGCTACTGTGCCGATGAGGGAACATCGTTATGAAGTGCTTACAAAACAGCTCAAAACCATTGCTAAAGGTGACCCGGAGCACCCCGGTTTTAAATATTATCTGCAAGCTTTTAAGTTTGGCCTGCCACCTCATGGCGGCTTTGGTTGGGGCTTGGAGCGGACTGTCGAAAAATTGATCGGCTTAGGCAACGTCAAGGAAGCAACCTTATTTCCACGTGATATCAACCGTCTGGCTCCATAAATT
>JABXNS010000156.1_pt1 | contig 18368 bp, 16 predicted proteins | sample 7301101 | NCBI WGS metagenome assembly JABXNS01 (sample SAMN14449646, study PRJNA615230) | soil metagenome | isolation source: soil from bare, unvegetated metal-rich iron-sulfur acidic spring small-cell... | place: Canada: Paint Pots Mound, Kootenay National Park, BC | collected 2017-05-25 | reverse complement strand
GTATGTTTTCATTGGGTTGACCGTGGTTATTGCGATCGCTATTTTTGTTCTGTTGCGTGCGGGCCTCGACAAGCTCGGCCGTAGTTCGACTGGGGCGCCTATCGGCGCCCGCTCACCATGACACACTTTGGGCGCCCGCTCTCACATGACAAACCTGTGAAGCGTTCTGCCGCGCCGAAGCGCGGCTTGAATAACATGACAAAACGGAAGCGGCGCGGAACCCTTATAAAACGCTGACCGGAAGGAGCGGGTGATATGACTCCTCGCGTGCTGTCTATTTTCACATTTTCCTTACTTGTCGTGGGCGCCGCACTTGTTGTAAGCGCTGCTCCGGCGCGCGCCCAAGCCGATGCCGCGGATACGCTGCTGCTTGCGCAGCGCTTGATGGGACTGGGCGCAAGCGATCTCACGGTCGATGCGTTGCCGCCAAACTGGACCTCTCCCGTTCCGCTGCCGTCCGGGCTGCCGATAGTAGGGTCAGTCAGGCGAAACGGACCCTACGTTACGGTCTATTACCGCCCGGCCGACGCGCGCCAAGCGTTCGACGCATATACCACACAGTTAAGAGCTGCGGGTTTCACAAATCTTTCCTGGCCGATGCAGCCGCGGGCGGCGAGCGGCTTTGCGCCCTCCGCGAATTCCGCTCAAACCTTTGCCGCTTATTGTCGTAACGGGCAGAGTGTTTTCGTTCGGACCAGCCCACCCAGCACCGACGATCTGCGCGTAGAAATAATGCCCAAGGGCAACCAGCCGTGCGCGCAGCCGATGGCAACGCCTCGTCCTCCGCCTGTGTCGCCGCTGCCGCCATTGATCGCGCCGGCAGGAACAACGATCGCGCCGATGGGCGGAAGCAACTCCATGATGGTGGGGACCGCCGGTGGGATGGAAAGCGCATCGACGGTGGCGTTGATTCAAGGAAAGATTGCAGTACCGGCACTTCTGGATGCGATCGTCGCGCAACTAAAAGCCGCGGGCTGGAGCGCCGCGACGCAGCTTTCCGGACGCAGCTCGGCAGTTGCTTCCCTCCGATTCCAGAAGGGCGGCCAAGACTGGCAGGGCTGGCTTTCCGTTCTGGCCGGCGTGAAGCCGCAGACATTTACGGCCCACATCGATGCGGTGAATACCGGATTGCCAAGCAACAATAGTACGGTCGCCGCGATGATGGGCGCAATGCAAACGGGAACGAGTTATTCGTGGATTCCCGTCAAGGTTACAAAAACGACGGCGCCGCTTTTATCGCGGTTTCTGCAGCAAGTCGTGACGATAAACGGATTTCGTCCGGCGCAAGTGTATCTCGGACGCATCCCGCCTACGTTTAGCGTCCGGGTTCCGCTGCCGCAAGCAACGCCTGTGGGATCGACCGTGATCCAGTATCAGCCCGGGTCGCAAGGGCAAGTGCAGTACAACGTTTATTATCACTTGAGCCGCGCGCAGCTGCAGTCGTATGCCGCCCGTTTGCAGACGCGCGGCTGGAAACTACAACCCGCGGCAACGCCGAACATCACCGGCTTTCAGTTTGCGTATTTTCCGGTGCTGCAAAATTATTGCAACGATACGCTTCCGCCGATTACGGTTTCGGGGACGAGGGGATCCGAGGCGGTAGTCGTCAGCGTCCAGCGGATCCGCAACGGCTTTTCGTGCGATACGATGCAAGGGCTGCTTGCCGGGCAGACCTTTCCCAATCCGCTTCCGAAGCGGGACGCGCCGGCCGGAACGACGATGCTGCTTGGAACCGCCGGCGTGCGCGCGGGGAATAGCGCGGCGATGATCGTCACGTCCGAGGCGATCGGACCGCTGCTCGATGAGTTCACCGCGAAGTTTACGAAGGCGGGCTGGGCGCTCGCCGCGTCGACAACCATGGCCGACATCGGCTCGCGAAGCTATACGTACGTCGACAGCGCGGCAAACGGTCAAAAATGGCAGGCGGTCCTTACGCTCTATCGCTCCTTTGCGGATGCGGGAACGTACTATGCGTTTGTCGATCTCACGAAGTTGCCGTTGGCGAAGTAGCTGCGCCTAGGGGATTGAGCCGGCATCTGCGTCGAGTTCATTCTTGACATCGAAGCTGCCAACTTTACGATCGGCGTAGAATTTTCCCGACACGGTTAGAGTTTGGCCGTCGGCGATTTTCGGGTGACTGCGGACATATATATGAAGACAGGCGGTGTCGCAGAGATCGAACGTCGCGTAATCGTTGCCGCGGCGTGAAGTTCTTTCGGCGAGTTGCGCGATAGTGCCGGAGACCGTGAGATGCTGCCCGTCAAACGAGGTGGGATTCGCTAGGACGTCGGCGATCTTCGTCGCGGCCACCGGTTGCGCCGCCGGCGTGGGGGATGCTGCCGACAGTACAAGCGACAGCGCTATTCCTATAAACATTTCGTCTCCTCTTGCGGGTCTCGTCCTTCGACAAACTCAGGATGACATGGCTGCGCACGCTCGACCGTGGTTCGACCGGGGCGCCTGTGGCGCCCGCTCACCATGACACTATCGAGGCCACTCACCATTGTAGCGTTCTGCCGCGCCGAAGCGCGGCTTGACAACTTGCGCTGAAATTCATTCGCGATTTGGGGTATACTGGCTCCGATGCGTATGCTCGTAAGCCCTGAGCCACGGGGTCATTTTGTACAGTTCTGCGGTGCCGACGAACGCTTCCTGAGTGCGAACGTCGGGCGATTTCTCTTCGAGGGCCTGCAGGCGGGCGAGGGACTGGTCGTGATAGCGACCCCCGAGCGCCGGGATGCCTTCATCGGCGAAGTCGCGCGCCTGGGCGGTGACCCGGAGGCGGCGATCGCGGACGGGCGCTTTCAGTTATATGACCGGGACCAGACGCTCGGGAAAATCTGCGTCGCGGGGCAGCCTAACAAGGACCGCTTCCAGACGATCGTCGGCGGCGCGCTGGAGAACGTGCCGACCGAGCGGATTCGCGCGTACGGCGAGATGGTCGGAAAACTCTGGAGCGACGGCCGGCGCGCCGAGGCGATTTTGCTCGAACAGATGTGGAACGAACTTCAGACGAAGATGACGTTCTTGCTGTTCTGCAGCTATGCGATCGACGTGTTCAGCGACGAGTTCGAACTCTCGCGCATCGATGAGGTGCTCTGCACGCACACGCATCTGTTTCCGGGCGGTTTGGATCGCGCGCTCGATAAGGCGCTCAATTCGGCGATGGACGAAGTGCTCGGCGAGCGCGTCGAAGGTCTGCGCTCGCTGATCAAAGCCAATTACCGCCCGGCCTGGGGCGTCGTTCCGAAGCCGGAGGCCGTGATTTTGTGGTTGCGCAATAACTTGCCGGATCTCGCCGAGCAAATTATCGGACGCGCGCGCGAGCACTACGACGCCATCTCACAAGAACCTACGTGGGAACCGGCGTGACGTCGGCATCGTTTACCGTCGTCTTGGTGACGGACGACCCGCTCTACGGCGCGCGTTTAAGACGAGCATTTATTCGAGCTGGGCGCGGCGTCTGTTTATTCCTCGCCGGCACCGGCGCCGCGGGCCTGCCTTCGGTGCAAGCGCGCGCGTTTCCGATGCCGCACGTTATCTTGGTGGACCTGGATGCCGATAAGCGTCGCGCCGAAGCAACGCTGCGCTGGCTACGGAAAGACCGCCAACTTGCAAACGTGCCGATCGTCATGCTGGGTGCGGAAGATCAGAATGATGTGGTCGCAGCGGGATATCGCGCCGGGGCGAACGCGTGCTTGCGCAAGCCTTTGGCCGAAGACGCGATGAATGAAATCGCGCGCAGCGTCGGCGACTACGCCTACTTGCTGCAAATCCGGCCGAACGCCGCGCTCATCCAAGCCTAGCTTCCGAGCTCGCGCCACTCCTTTTCATCCATCAGGCGGCGAACGCCGCGCGGATAGTTATTTCCTTTGTGTTTTGCGTTGAATTCTTGCTCGAGCACCGCTAGGTATTCGAAGTTCTCGTACATCGCGGCGCTGTTCGTTGCAACGCGCCGCATCGCCACGACGGGTTTTAGACAATCCCACATGTGCCTGACGTAGCCGCCAGTGATATCGAGGAATTGCTGTCCATCGATCATGCCGTACTTAATGTAGGATCCGGTTTGCTCGAGCATATCGGCAACCAGTAGTTCTTTGTGCGAACGCCGGTCGGGATCCGGAGACATCAGTTCGGCGCGGTAGGCGGGATCCTTAAGGCGGGCGGGGAGTTCGGTGTGAATAAAACGGTTAGCGAACTGGATATCTTCGCCGCGCCATGCTTCGGTGAGATGCAAGAGCCCCGTGAGCTGATTCGCGCCGCGAATGTGGCGCAGCTGGATGAGGGCGGCAAGCGCGGTGATCGCGATCACGATGAAAGTGCCGATTGCGGCGTAGGCGCTCAGGTATTCGGCGCTCATTTTGACCACATCGGCGAGATGATGCGCTGTTTTCGTGTGGCGAGCCTGCCCACGATGATCGCCGCTCCGAGGCAAACGGCCAGCGCGACGACGCCGGCTTCGGGCCCGAAGCTTCCACCGGTCAGCCAAGATGGGCCATGCATCTTTGCATGCAATACGGTCGCGGTGAATTGACCGCCGGAGACCTGCGTGCCGAAGATCGGGCCTTCGAAAAGATTCCAACCCCAGTGTATGCCGATCGCAAACCACAGCGATCGCGTAAGAACGTACGCGAGCGCGAGGAGGACGCCCGCTTCGAGTGCGATCGCGAGGCTGGAGAAGACGGTCGCGTGCGGGTTCGCGATGTGGATGGCGCCGAAGAGCAGCGCGGAAAGGACGAGCGCGATCCACGTTCCGGTCATTTTCTCTATTAAACGGAAGAGCACGCCGCGAAAGAGCAGCTCTTCGACGAGCGCGCCGATCAGAAAAAAAGCGAGCGCTGGGAGTAGGCCGTTCCACGACTGGAAGATCGCGGTGTAGCAATGGGTGAGCGCGAGCACCGCGATGACGATCGAAAACAGAATCGCTCCGACGAGCAGGCCGCCGAATATTCCGCCGAGGGCGCCTTGCGTTGGAAAGCCGACGTCGGCCGCGGTTTGTTGCGCGCAGTAGTATTCGACGAGCAGCGTAACTGCGAGCAATGATATGAATACGATTGCTTGGGAGAAGATCAGCGAATGCATGCGGACGGCTACCGGCGTTAGGGCGAATGCAACCACGCCAAAGAGCGCGACGATCAAAATGATACGGGTTAACGGGAACGCGAGGAAATTCTTCATCCAGCGTGATTGTTCGGATTATCTTCACGCGGGCCTCGACAAGCTCGGCCGTGGTTCGTCCCTCGTCAAACTCAGGATGACATGGGCGCCTCATGGCGCCCGCTCACCATGACATAGACTAAGATGACCACGCGGAAGGTCGTGGAACCTATAGGCGATGCGGTGGCTATGGGTGGGCCTGTGTTCCGCGGTCCTTTTTGCGATGGGCGCGCGGGGTGCCATAGCTGCGGAGGGTGTGCCGCGGCTGAGCCAAGATGTCGCTCCCGTCTCGTACGATTTGGCTGTGACGCTGCAGCTGAAAACGATGCAGACCGATGGGGATGAAACGATCCGCATCAGTGTCGCAAAGCCCGTCGACCACATCGTTCTCAATTGGTTGGGCGTTAGTACTTCGAACGTTACCATCGACGGAAACGCCGCGGTCGCTGAAAACCATGCTAAGCTGCAGCAAGTGTGGCTGCGACCAACCACGACGCTTCAACCCGGAGCGCACAACATTCATTTGAGCTTTGTCAGCAGCATTGACAGCTTCTTTGAATCGTCCGGGTTTTGGAACGATCACGCCATGCAAGGTAGGAATAGCCCCCCGTTTCTCGTGACGATGTTCGAGCCGTCGACGGCGCGGATGATGTTCCCGAGTTTCGACGAGCCGGGTTTTCGCGCGACGTTTACGGTGCACCTAACGGCGCCATCGGATTGGACCGTCGTTTCGAATATGCCGGTCACCGCACGAACGCAACTGGATACTGCCACCGCTCGCACCGACTTTGCGCCGACGCCGCCGATGCCGACCTATCTGCTAACAGTGGACGCGGGCGTGATGACCTCAGTGACCGGTGAAAGCGACGGCGTCCCGATACACGTCTACGCCGCCGCGGGAACCGCCGGGCTAGACACCATCCTCTCGCGGGCGGAAACGATCCTACATTATTACGACGCGTATCTCGGCGTTCGGTTTCCGTTGCCGAAACTCGACGTGGTCGCGGCACCGGGATCTTATCACAGTGCGCTCGAGCAGTGGGGTGCGATGACGTTTTACAACGGGGAAGACATCACGACCGGCAGCAACGGCGATCCCGCGATTGGTGAGCGGCAATCTTTCGACGAGCTCGCGCACGAGATGGGCCACCAATGGTTTGGAGATTTGGTCGGCATGCGCTGGTGGCGCGACGCGTTCGTGGCAGAGGGCGTGACGCAATGGTTCGCCTATGGCGCGGATAGAGCGCTCAAACCTGCGCTGCCGTGGTATCGCGATGAAGATGCCGGCATCGAATGGGTGATGGCGAATGGCATCCGGGCGAAGGTGTCTCCAGTGATCACGAACATCGACACCGATTATGCGAAAGACGATTCGGTCGCATTTTCGCTGGCCACATATGACAAAGGCGCCGCCGTTCTCGAGATGTGGCGATCGTACATCGGGGAGAGCGCTTTCCGCGCGGCGCTGAAGCGCTATCTACAACACAATGCCGGAGCGGCCGTCTCATTCGAGCAGTTCTGGAGCGCTTTCGACGATCCGGCGGCGGAGAAATTCGGCGCCGCATGGCTCAAGCGGCCGGGATTTCCGGTCGTCACCGTTGCGTTGCGATGCAATGCGGGCCTTCAGAGTGCGGTTGTAACGCAGAATCCGTTCGTGAACGGACTGGGCTCGCCGCCCGGCTACATGTCCCAGATTTGGCCCGTTCCGATCGAACTTCGAGCCGGGAACGGGCTAGCGCAGATCCATTTGCTTCAATCGAGGAGCGTGCAACTGCGGGCCGGCAGCTGCGGTGACAACGTGGCAGTCAATCCCGGGCGCCGGCCATACTACCGGCTTCGTTACGCCGACGTTGCGCGCGCCGAACAAACGCTCTCGGCCGCGAGCGAGCGCGATCGTTCAAATGCTATACGCGACGCGGTGGCGCTTGAGTCGCCCGGGTTTGTTCCCGCTGACTATTTCTTGCGATTAACGCCGTTGATTCGAGCGACAGACGAGCCGCAGATGATCCGCCAGGCCGCTTTCTTGTACGCCTCAATGTTCGATGCGCTGCCGCCTGGGAGGGAGCGCGACGCGGTGGCAGAGATTGCCCGGCGCACGCTACGGCCGATGATTCAGGTCGTTCCGGAGAGATCCGGCAACGCGCAGCCGCAGCCGTACACCGCGGCGTTAAGCGTGCTTGCGGCGGTTGGCTATCCGGAGTTCTCCGCAACGGCCCAACAACGCCTTGACGCGATGAACCTTCGAAAAGTGCGCAGCGTTTTTGAGATGCTCCTGGCTTCGATTGCGGCAGCGGGCGCCGACGACGCGCATGTTTCGGCCATGGAGGCGCAATTAAAGAAGAATCCCCCGCAGCGCGTTCGTTACGGATACGTTTTGGATAACGAGCCGTTTGCCTATCTCACCCATGTTGGTTCGCCGATGTTGGCGCAGCGGGTCTTTACGGATTATGTCTTAGATCCGGACATTTTCTTTTCGCTCGCGCGGCGTCATCCCGCCATTGCATGGCCCTTCCTTCAGGCGCACACGCGCGAGTTGCTATCGCGCATCGTGCCGAGTCAGCAGGCGTGGTTTCTCACCACCGAAGTGTCGCAGACGTTTTGGTTTCTTCCGCAGAGCGAATTGCGGACGTATTTCGAACGCGAGCTCGGACCATTCAGCCGGCGCTCTATCCATGTTGCGATGGAAGAAGTTGGCAAACGCCAACGGGCTGCGGCGAAGATCAGTGCTGAGGTACGGCGGTATCTCGGGGCACGGGCGAAAAACTAAATTGTGATGCTGACGATAAATGATTTTTCGCCGGTCTCGGTTCTGGCATCATTGTGGCTCGCCGCGGCGCCCTGTGGCACAACGCCGCCGATCGGTAGTTCTGAGTACGGGTTCTCGACCGGTGTCCCTCGACCAGGGATAACGGTCACCCGGAACGGTTCGGTTCTGTCGGTCGTTGAAGCGTTCGGCGATCGGATGTTCACGGTGATCCGCTCGACCTACGATGCAACCACACTGACGTTGTTAAACTCCGATCGTCACGCAGACTGCTGTGGCTCAGCCTGGCAATCGACGATAAGCCGAAACCCCGACGGCTCGTACGATGTCGAAGCTCAGACGTGGGGATTATCGATGGACAACCGGGACGTTCTCAAGGAGAGCCGCCCTCATTTAAGCGTGCCGCCAAACGAGCGACTCGTCGTGGGGATGCTGCTGTTGGTTCCGTGGATCTATCACAAGACAGGTGAAAAAGAGTTCGAAACGATTGATTTCAATCCGTTGCGCAGCCGGATAGTCGATATCACCGAGGTAGCCGCAGCGCCGTACCCAAGCGGCGTCCCGGCGCGAGATCACGCGCTTCGGTTATCATCGTGGTCGCAGCCGGCGATGACCCTCTGGTACGACCCGTGCACATTTGCGGTGGACGCGTACGGCAGGTCGTCCGACAACGCGATTATCCGTTCGTCGCTCCCCCAATAGGCTGCAGTCGCATGCATCTTGCGTTGATTCTTGCACTCTCGACGATAACGGCGACGTCGGGCGACGTACGGGCGACGCTCTCATTCACGATGCGGCCGTCGGGTCGATCGGGCGAGGCCGACTATGGACCGGTTGTTCGCGATGGCAAGCTGACGATCACAAAAGGCGGCAGGATCGAAGGCGTGATTCCACTCGAGCGGCTCGGAATACACGATGCACCCACGGTGTTCGAAACGGATCCGCAGCAAGCATGCGGCACGGCCGCGCCACTGTTGTTTGCCGGCTCCGGCGCGCGCCGATATTTAGTGATCGAGAGCGTGTGGGTCGGAAAGGGTTGTCGAGGAGTCGTGCATGTGGTTGACCTCGGCTCGATGCAGGTCGTGCCGGAGATGTCGGTCGATCACGCCTATTCCCACCGATACGAAATACCGGCGCCGGAACGCTTTATTCAGAAGGCAACGCTGCGCGTGACTGAGGTTGATCACGTGAGCGTTCCGGGTCCGCCAGCGCCAGACTCGCGGCCGTGGGTACTGAGCATCATACGAGGCAAGCTGGGGAATGCGTCGCCGTTTGCCGGATTTGTTGAGGATTTGCCGGCGACGAATACGCCAGTTCGGGGCGAAGTTGTGGAACTGGGTTCGCTTGATTTGGCGACGTCGCAACCGGTTATACGCTTTTCGGCCGCCCATGAAAAAGTGTGGCGCGCTGAGCAGCCGGGAATGTCGGTTCTGTCTGAGCGCAGCATTCTCTACAATGAATACTTTTCGTATTCGCAAAGGCTCGCGGAGCAAGGAAGGCTTGCTGACGCTTTGGCGGCATACAAAAAGGCGCTGACATATCTCGACGATCGCGATCTGTACACGCGGGAGTACGCGAGCATACCAAAGTTAGAGAGACTTATTCGCCAGGTGCGATCCGGCGCCGTTCCACTTGCCCGCGCGAAAAAGCTTTGGCTCGGGCCATGGTGAGGTGATCGCCGGCAATTCGCATGCGGGCCTCGACTACGCTCGGCCGTGGTTCGACGACGCGTTCGCCCTTAGGCGAACGCTGCTCACCATGACACTGTTGTCACCATGACACTGTTGTCACCATGACACTGCTGTCACCATGACACTGTTGTTACCATGACAATGTTGAGTTAGAAGCCCGCGGCGAGACCTTCGGGGCGGCGTCGATCGGTGCCGCCCAAACGCATGCCGGTTACCGGATCGATGACGATGGATTGCGCCGAGCCCCACGATGAAACTTCTTTCAACGTGTAACCCATCGCTTCGAGCTGCTGCATTGTCTGCGGCGAAAGCGCGCCGGGTTCGTATTCTACGACGTCAGGCAGCCACTGCATGTGCATGCGCGGGGCGTTGACCGCGTCCTGCACGTTCATGCCGTAGTCGATCACGTTTTGCAGGGTCGACAGCACGATCGTGATGATGCGGCCGCCTCCGGGGCTTCCGGTCACCATGAAGAGCTTTCCGTTCCGCGTGACAATCGTGGGCGTCATCGAAGAAAGCGGACGTTTTCCGCCGCGGATATCATTGCGCGTGCCCTGGACGAGGCCGAACATGTTCGGAACGCCGGGTTTGCTCGTGAAGTCGTCCATCTCATCGTTCAGAAAAAATCCGGTGTTGCCCGCGATGACGCCGGCGCCGAACGAGTCGTTGATCGTGTAGGTGACGGCGACGGCGTTCCCGGCGCTATCGACGATCGAGAAGTGCGTAGTCTGCGCGTTTTCGTGCGCGACAGCGCCGAGCCCGGGAAGCACTTGGCTTGACGGCGTGGCGCGATCGGCTGAAATCGAAGCGCGAAGCTTGGCCGCGTAGCGTGGATCGAGGAGCTGGGATACGGGGTTCTTTACGAACGAAGGATCGCCGAGATAAGTGTTGCGATCGGCATAAGCGCGGCGCTCCGCTTCGATGGCGTAATGCGCACTGTCGAGCGAGCTCCAGCCCCAATACCCGAAGGTATAAGGCGAAACGATGTCCAGGATTTCGCAAAGCGTTACGCCACCCGAGCTGGGCGGCGGCGCCGAGATGAGATCGTAACCGCGGTACGAGCAATGCACCGGTTTCAGTTCATCGACATAGTACGACGCAAAATCTTTTATCGAGAGAATACCGTGGTTTTCATTGCTCGCCGCGACGATCGCTTGCGCGATGGGTCCGCGGTAGAATGCGCTTGGTCCGTCGCGCGCGATCATTGTGAGGGTTGCGGCGAGATCCGGTTGTTTGCGTAGGTCGCCGGCTTTTATGGTGTCGGAGGGCATGCTTTTGTAGATGCGCGCGTCATCGGTCCCTATGAGATAGCCATCTTTTGCCAGTGCGATCGCGGGAGCCATCAGGGCGGCGCGCGATCTTGTGCCGAATTCGGTGCGCGCGCGTTCTAAGCCCATCACCGTTCCAGGGATGCCGACGGCGAGATAGCCTTTGGTGCTGAGGCCGGGGATAACGTTTCCGTTCTTATCTTGATAGAGCGAAGGCGTGGCGCGAAAGGGCGCGCGTTCGCGGAAATCGATGAAGCGCTCGCGGCCGTTATGCATGCGCACGAGCATGAAACCGCCACCGCCGATATTTCCGCAGCACGGGTCGACCACAGCGAGCGCATATCCGACCGCGACGGCCGCATCGATCGCGTTGCCACCGCGCCGCAAGACGTCGACGCCGACCTGCGTGGCGTAATGCTGTTCGGTGACGACCATCGCATGCGGCGCGCGTGCCGGCACGGCATGCCAAGCGGGCGCAGCCGCGAGGAGAAAAGCCGCAATCAATGCGACGGGCGCAATGCGCTTCATGAATCGGTAGTTCAGTTCGTTCAGCGGGCATACCCGCACGCTTCAGAGCTCAGGATGACACATCGGGTGGCGCCATGAACCTATCGGGATGAAAGCGATTCTTCTGATGTGCGCCCTCGCGTCATTTTGCGCGGGGCGCGCCGCAGCGCAAGACAACCTGCAGGCGGCGATTACGCTGGCGGAACGTTTAGCCGACGCTGCCGGGCAGGGCGCCACCGTAACGGTTGCGGCGGCTCCAGCCGGATGGACGTCGCCGGCGCCGCTGCCGGTTTCGGGCACGCTCTTGGGTAGCGTTGCTAATGCGTCGGGGCAGGTGACGCTCTACTATCAAATTCCGAATCTGACTGCGGCATACGAGGCGTACGTCGCTGCGTTAAAACGCAACGGGTTCACCGCCCAGCGATTTGAAGGTCCCGTGCGCGGTTTTGCGCCGCCGGAATCCGTTGGAGTGCCGGTGACCAGTAGTTTCTGCAAAGCATCGACGACGGTTTACATGCTTGCGCCTCCAACCCGACCGGGCGATCTTCGGATTAGTATTTTTCCTCAGCAACCCGATACGACGCCGATGTGCGGTGGGCGGCCTCTTCCAACTCAGCGCGTGAACCCGTTGCCTTTTTTTGAGGCGCCGCCGGGCACATATTTTGAGCCGCTTACCAACAGTTTCTCCGCGCCGCAATATTCCGTAACTGCGCCTGCGACTCTCATGAGCTCGGCCACGGTGCGCGGGGCAAGTTCGCTGGAAGATATTTTTACTTCGTTGCAATCGCAGCTTCGGGCGGCGAACTGGGTAGTAAGTCATACTATCGTTCAGCCGGGCTCCGCTTCCGCGCAGCTGGCATTTGGCACCGGCTCCGAGATGTGGCACGGCCTGCTCACGCTCTATCCGGGGCAGCCAAATACGTTCGTGGCTCAAATTAATGCGGCGGGCGGCTCTTTGACGCCCGGGCAATCGGCCTTACTAGAGCCGCATCAAATGCCCCATGTTACGCCTGCGTTGCAAAAGTCAAACGAACCGGCGTTGATTCATCTTATGCGACGCATGTTTTCCATGGAGGCCGATATGCCCCAATCGATTTATATCGGCCGGGCTCCGCCGCAGCTAGCTAAGACCTTACCGCTGCCGAGCCGCGCGCCACTTGGCAGCGCCGTCGTTCGCATAAGGGATCCGATGGTGGCGAATGCAGAGGCCACATTATATTACTCGCTGACAGAAAAAGAGCTTCGATCCTATTACGAGCGGCTAAGAAAAAGCGGTTGGTCGGTGCTCGCGTCGCCAATGGAAAAAGCGAGCGGTTTCTATGGGCCGAGTGAAGGCGCGATCGTATCGTTTGTTAAGCCGGGTCTTCCGATCATCATGATTCAGATGATGCCTACGCCAAACGATGTAGATATCTCAATTCTCAGAGGCGGCGCTGCTATTCAGCAAGCGCTTGGGCAATTTGCCGAGCAATTTGGGCCGATGCCGCCGATCGTTCCACCGACGGGTGTCACGATGAAAGCCGGTGCGCCCGGTATCCCCGGCGGGATGAGCGGAGCGGAGTTTCGCGGCGCGAGTTCGCTTTCGCAGCTGCTGGATTCTTTTAGCGCGCAGTTCGCGAAGGCTGGGTGGAAGGCGGGTGCTGCTTCAGCGAGTGCTCAGATCGGGTCACGTACGTTTACGATCAACGCTAAAAGACGGCGCTGGCAAGCCGTGGTGACCGTTTACGCCTCGGCGTCAGAACCGCATACGTATTATAGCTTTATCGATTTAACTAACGTGCCGTAGTTGACCGGGGAGTCGCGTGTGAGATTATGCTAGTCTCATATGATTAGCGTCGCCGATGCGCTTCATCTGCTCGGTCAGCGCGCCCCCAAGGGTAAATCGGCCGAAGTCGCCGCGCGGGACTTGGTTTGAAACGGGTTGCCCGCGAAGGTGAACTTTTGTGCGTTAGCCCGTCGGATCATGCAGGATGAGTCGATGGCGCGCGACGGATCCGGAAGAATTGCGCACCACCACTGGTACGGCTGCTCCTTCCGGTTGCCTAGCAAACCAGTCGCGGAGTTGCGGCAGTGTCCATTGCCATGCGGCCGTTTACAGAAATGATGGTATCGCCAACATGCAGGCCGGCGCGATCCGCGGGCGCGCCCAGCGCAACTGCCTTTACGATAATCTTTCCCCAATCTTCGGAGAGCCACATGCCAACGGGATCGTAACGCTCCACTACGGCGAAGTAATGGCTCGGCCATGCGATGAGCACTCCATGCGGATAGTCATAGATGACGTTAAAGCGCTTGAGCAAGCCAGTGCCCACACTGCCCGCCTCTTTGGAAGTCGCAAAAATGCCACCGGACCCAAGTGGGGCGCGCGTTACAATGTTCCCCGGGTGCGCCCCAAAAAGGAAGACACGCGTCCGCAAAACATCGGCGAGAATTGGGCCGCCCATCCCGAAGCCCGTTAACGCATTGTGAGACTCGTGAATCCGGTTGTTGAACATGTTTGCGTCGGCAAATCCCTTAAAAAGGGTTAGCGACGAACGATCGCCGGTGTCAAGAATCGCAGTCCCGGCAATACCGTCAATTGTTATGGGTACGTGTATCAGCGTATTGGCTAAGCCAAAACGGACAGTGTGAGCATTCCGGGGAGCTGCGAGCGGGCCGGTCGTGAGCGTCAGAATATTACGATCCATGTCCACTAGCACGTGGAACCGCCGTAACAAGTCGTAACCGATGATTCCGTCGAGCCGCGAGAAACCGATGTTCCGGCGAATCGATCCGAGATCGGCGACGTTAACGATCACTCCACGGAAACGCGCGGAGCCGATGTCTAAGGTCGCAACGGTCGCGTCGGACACGAATGCTTTCGCGCTTCCGGCGACCGGAACGGAGAAGGGTGCTCGCGCCGTGATGTGCAGCCTTTGAGCGACCTGAGACGTAATTAGGCTGGAGCTCGAACCCGTATCCACGATCATCCAGAACGGTCCGGCTCCGTTGAGCCGCGCCTGTACGAACATCCGGTTGTCGATCAGTTGGAATGGTACGCTCGAGGCGTGAGGGGCGCTTCCGAGCGCGGAGCCCGTGGTCATGAGTAAAACGGCCAGCGCACGTACGGCATCTGCGAAGATTTTCATAAGCGCACTCTAGCATAACCCGTGTTGTGACGCCATCAAAAAATTTCAGTTGGTGCACGGGTAAGGAGTCATTGGCCCGGAACTCATTTATAGTGCCGGCGCTCGAAACTCCACGGCTTAAGCTGGAACCCATAACCGTGGAACATGCCACCGAGGCATGGATACATTTGGATGACGCGCGGATGTGGACGTTCTTCCCGAAGCTGCGCCCGAAGTCGTTCGACGAATTGCGCGCGCTCTATGCTCGCTGGGAGAATCCCCATCATGCGAAGAGCGAGCTTCGAGAGAACTGGGCGTGTCGCGACCGCCGGAGCGGGCACCTGGTGGGTACGATGCAGGCGACGACGTTTCCCTCACGAGCGATTTCTTACATTGCGTACGGTATTTTTGTAGCCTACCAGCGTAGGGGTTACGCGCGCGAAGCAGTCGCGGCCGTCCTACATCATCTCGACCAGAATTTGCATAGCCGCCGAATTTTCGCCGAAATGGACGTCAAGAATGAGGCGTCATTTCGACTGGTCGAGTCGCTCGGTTTTAAGCGCGTAAAAAAGCGCCACGCCGTGGATACGGAGCGCGGCGACAGCGACGAGTACGTTTACGAGCTTGTTGTTTAGCTGATCTGGTGGGGCCTCGCCCTTCGACAGGCGCATCGAAGATGCGCTGCTCAGGATGACAACCTGGCAGCACATCGCCCATTGTGGCGCCCGCGCACCATGACACGATCGGTGGCCCCTCACTAATATAGCGTTCTGCCGCGCCGAAGCGCGGCTTGACAACCCACGGTCGTCCTTCGACTACGCGCGCCTCTCGGCGCGCTACTCAGGATGACAGCACTTGGCTCACGATGACAAGTGCCACTTGACAGGTGATATATATAACCGTATGGTTATATAACCTTATGGTTAATACTTCAGGGGGCCTCGACGCGGTGTTCTCGGCGCTGGCCGACCCCACGCGGCGGCGTATCGTAGAACGGCTGGCTCGCGGACCAATGACGGTCGGCGAGTTAGGAGCCGGATTTTCGATATCGCAGCCGGGTATTTCCAAGCACGTTCGCGTGCTCGAGGAATGCGGGCTGCTCAAGCGCCACATTGTGGGGCGCGTTCATCGCTGCACGCTCTCACCCAAAACGATCCGGAATGCATCGTCATGGATGGAAAAGCAGAACGCATTCTGGAACGCCACACTCGACCGGCTCGGCGATATTCTCGACGAACCTTCCAATAGAAAGAAGAAGAAATGACACAGACAGGAACGCCGGTCGTACCGGCACTCGTTTTGCGGCGTACGTACAAAGCGTCGCGCGATCGCGCGTTCGACGCGTGGACCAAGCCGGAGATTGCGGCGAAGTTTATGGGACCCGGCGACCATGCGGCTCGGGACATCAGGATGGACGTCCGCGAAGGCGGCGCATACAGCATCACGATGGTCGGACGTACGGGCGAAGAGCTTAAGGTCCGCGGAAAGTATCGCGATGTGCGGCGGCCCGAGCGTCTTTCGATGACGTGGAGCTGGGAAGAGGACGATCCGAAAGACGAGATCGAGTCGCTGCTGACCCTCGAGTTTAACGAACGCGACGGCGGAACGGAAGTCGTGTTGACGCACGAACAACTCGCCAGCGTCGAATCGGCCGAGCGCCACAAAGAGGGCTGGACGATGATTCTCGATCAGTTGGCGGCCGCGGTATAACCAGACTAGGATTTGACAAGTACAAAGGGCCCGGATTTCTCCGGGCCCTTACCAAAAGCAGTTTTTGGCCGGCTAGAGGAATAACGGCAAGGATAGGTCCACTGACTATGAAAGACGCGTGCGAACGATGCCGGACCGCGCTTGACGTTGAGTCGAAGTCATATAGCTGCTCTTATGAGTGCACATTCTGCGCGGAATGCGCCGCCGTCATGTCGTGGCGTTGCCCGAATTGTGGCGGCAAACTAAGGCGCCGTCAACCCGGTGGCGGCCCTGCCGCTTGAAGCTTCTTAAGTTCAGTCAGAGCATCCGTATTCTGAGGGTTTAATATGAGGGCCGTTTTAAATGCCGAGATCGCCCCTGTCTTATCTTTTGTGCTCTCTAAGCCTTCGCCGAGACTTTCGTAAGCGTCAGACGACGACGGATGCGCAAGCACGTTTAGCTTAAAGATAGAGACGGCTTGCTCCGGCCGGTCAGTGTAGATGAATTCATATCCGATCCGATTCATCACTTTGAACCGCAGCAGCTCCTCGCCCGGATACCGTACGATCGCATTTCTCAACAGAGATTCGGCTGCTTTATATCCGCTGAGCATCAGTACTCCGGCAAGGTCCTCCTCGGTTGGAGCGGAGCGGCGCGGGTAGAACGTGCTCACAGCGCCTCGAATTCGTGGTGCCTTAAAAATCCGATTACTTTTAAGTGTTGCATCGAGGAATTGGAGGACGAGATTGTCTATGGCGTCCAAATTCGCGAGCGCTTCTCCTTGCGAGCGAATCTTTAGATCGCTATCGTTCGGCAATAAGGCCCGAGACACATTATACGAATACCAAGGGTAGGAGTTAAAATCTACGTGAATTGTATGGCTAAACTTAACCAAATACCGGTCAGATGCGGTCATTGCCATGATATCTTCGGTGGTATTGCTTTCATCTGACCGGTAAGCGCTGAGTATCGGGATTTCAATCCGCAGAGGATCGTAGTAGGATAGCTTCTTTTGATCGAATTCGTAGGGTGCTCGCGTGGCCATGTAAGATGCATCAAGGCCGACGATACAACGCATGCCCGGATTCTGCATCGCTAAAAGGAGCGCATAGATGCCGCCCATGCTCATTCCGATTGCGCCAACTCGATCGCGATCCGGATGAAGGGCACCAGGAATCGCAGCGATTCCAGCTTCTAGATCGCGTACTTGAGCCTCATAGCTGTTGGGGTCGTCTATGAATAGCTCCATTCGTCGCTCGTTGCTTCCCAGCTGCGGGACGGTAACAAAAATATATCCGTGCGATGCCAAATAATTCGCCAGAACGAGGTTTTCTTCAAGGTAATCGTCTTGCCCCAAAGAGTATGCGACAATTGGGAATGAGCCATTTGCCGGCGGAGCATTTTTTGACGAAGGTACGGGCCGATTCAAAAGCGCGTCAAATTGCGCTGAATCGTGCCCTACCGCATTTTTGAGACTTTGCGTGCTATAAGATCGCTCAAAGTCTACGACGGGCTGAAAAGCCGCTGGAGCTCTTGATTGCGCTACATATGCTCCAACATTCATTGGCTTGCCGCCCGGCTTCGCCGGGTACCATAATCGCAAGATGATCGGCCGATAGGGAAGCGTACTGCGGATTCCCGCCCAGCCTCGCTCGTAGTCCCGTACGTAAATCTGACGATAACCGACAGCAAACTGCCCCATGGAAAGGCCCGCGAATGCCTGCGATGCATGGGCCGGCGTTCCAATGCCTGCCAGCATCGCAACGGTGAGAAAAGCGGCTCCCGTCGGAACTGCAGCTCGCGTGCTCATAGGCGCGACAACCAGCATACGCAGACTTTCTGAACGCCACGAGATGATTCCCATTGGCCGGTAGGGTGACGGTTTGAATAAACGTCGAATGGTTTAATAATCTGAAAGGGCCCGGATTTCTGCGGGCCCTATTTCTGCTTTCGTGTTTGCGAAGCGGCTAGTAGCTACTTGTGAACGACGCCGACGTCGTGATGTCCGCTTGGTTACTCGTCGCGGCTCCGCCGGTGATAGCCGGTGACTGTTGCGTATTTCCCGGCGGGGAAGCTTCAAACATCGGGTAGTCATATGTCGCCGCGTAGAGCCGGTAGGTATCGCCGGTTGCAAACGTGGGCCTCTGCGTGGCTGCGTTGTTTTGACAACCGGTGCCTGCAGCGC
>JABXNS010000155.1_pt1 | contig 18406 bp, 19 predicted proteins | sample 7301101 | NCBI WGS metagenome assembly JABXNS01 (sample SAMN14449646, study PRJNA615230) | soil metagenome | isolation source: soil from bare, unvegetated metal-rich iron-sulfur acidic spring small-cell... | place: Canada: Paint Pots Mound, Kootenay National Park, BC | collected 2017-05-25 | reverse complement strand
TTCATGAGCTTGCGGTACAAGGAGTAGAAGGCAGCGGCAGCGCCGAGAAAGACCAGAACGAAGAGCAACCAGGGGGATGTGCCGAGCTTCCGGTCGAGCCAGATCCCGGCAAGGGACGAGATGACGAGGATGGCGGCGAATTGCACGCCGGCGCCGGCCATTTCAAGCCCGGAAACGCTGGACCGACCCGGATGTGACACCGGCGGACGCCCCGGTTTCCCGCCTTCTATCCCCGTCATTCGCGGCGAAAGGTAGGACTTTGTGAAATTTTTCGCAAGCGAATGTGGACCCCTGTGGAATGGGCGCCGGTGACCGTGGACACGTGGCTCCAAGTCACTGTGGCGCCGTCAGATCGGGTGTGACCGATCATGTTGACTGGTCGTCTTGAAGTTGATAAGTTCGCTATAACACGATTTGTGAGCGACGCCGCCCCGCAACGTGATCGTGCCTGGTCGTCCCCGGAACATGAAAATCAGTCTCGTCGCTTCACTCGCTTTCGTCGCCATGCTCACGTATGCGTGTGGTCCCCGCACCCGTGCCGATGCGGCGAACGATCTGCCCCTCGTCAGACAACAGGGGTTCGCGCTCGCTTCGATGGGCTGTGCCCGGATCGATATAAATGCCGTTTGCCCCACTGTCAAGCAACAGGTCTATGGGATGCTCGGCGATTGACGCGTGGACGATGATGCCGCTATCCGAAAACGTTGCCGGCAGTGTGACGCTATGCTCGAGTGGGGCATCGAAGAGGGACTTGTTCTGTGGAATGCCGTCTAGAGATAGTTTTGCGGGGTTGAAGGAAGTCACTGTAGTGGTCGTCTGATTCTCCAGACGACCGTCGCCGTATATGGCATTAAATGGAATCATTAGACCAAATACGCGGCGGTAATTTGAATAGATCCAAGTATGATCGTAGCCATCGCTGCTCGCAACAACAACCTGCTTAAGCAAGAATGTGCGCTCGTCATAATAACGAGTTTCGCGTTCGCCGCTTGGCCGGTTTGCCTCAATCACCCAGCTGCCGTCGTGCAAGCCGTCCAAGCGCCAGGATCGCACCGGTATGGAAACCGCCTGCATGTCGTCGTAACCAGCGCGAGTGGAATCACGTTGAATCGAAACGATTCCGTTCTCATCCTGACTCCAGTTTTGACCGTGAAAGCGACCCCAGGCGGAGTGGAACGGCCCGCGAGCTTCGGTCGTTTGGTAATCGTCGGCGGCCATTTCCGTGACGTCGTCGGCCTGCATACCACCACCGACCCAAGTCGCGCGCTCGACGTAACTACCCTGAACAAGCTTGCCACGCACGATCGCCGAACGCTCGATCACCGCGGACGCGGTCATGGGCGCCAGTCCAATTGGCCAACCCAGGATGGGGACGAGCGACAGAACCAGGATTAACGCGCCAAGACGAAGTGCGGGAACCCGATCCGCCACTCTAACCATCGGCCGCAAAGACTCCATGAGTAACTCCGTCTGCCGCTCAGGATTGGAGCGACCATACTTCTGAGCCTACTAGCTCGATTCAGCCATTGTCAACGCCGGGCGCCACGACACTTCGACGTAAAAATCACGTAAATAAGGTCGCAGCAGACTTGCTGACAGCACGTCGGGCTGCAGGACTGGTCTGAAAAGGCCATATAAACCAGGGTTGCGACGGCGATTCGGATCCTAGGACGGAAAATGCGCAACAGCCAGCCGGCGGAGGAGATAGGCCAGGATACTAGCGCCTGTTCCATCGCCCACGATGGCGCCTTGTGAGCGCGCGGCAACAATTCAGGAGGCGGCTGCCCCGGCCATGACCGGGCTCGCCGCTGGGTTCGTCAAGGTGCTTGTTGTGCTCAAACCAGACGGCTCAGTGGACCAAGTACGCGTTTTGAAGTCGAGCGGCGACAAGGAAACCGATGCCGCAGTTGTTAGCGCGGCCGAACGCTCAACATACCTGCCCGCGCGACACAATTGTATTGACGTGGCCGGTCGTTATTTGTGGGTCTTCGGTCATTGACCGGCTGACGGCCATCAGAACCAGAGCTCCCCAGAGGCCTCGGCTGGCGTGAGCAACGTACCGGGCCCCTTTTCGAACTTCTTATTCGCGCGGGAACCGTAAAAGGTCGGTAAAAGGCGTCTCGCCGCGCCTTGAAAATAGCTCATTTCAGCTATATAATCTCCGCTATAGCAAGAAAGCGCCCGGCGATCTTTCCTGCTCCTTAGGCCTATTGAAGGGCCCGCTTAGTATTTTTCCCCGTGATGCCCTCAGGCCATTAGGACCGCAACGCCGACTGAAAGGGTAAGGCATGGCTGAACTAAATCGCAAATTTTTCTTGGTATCACTCGGCGCTGCCGGACTCGCAGGATGCTCTAAGGGGACAGCCAGTTATATCGTGCCTGGTCAACCGACGTCCGCCACTGCTGATGCGCCGGTGGCTGTTACCGTTCGCCGTACGGGAAATTTGGAAGTCGAAGCGCTGCTCAACGATGTCAGCGTGATGAAAAGTTCGGTTTCGACCGCCGGCTTCACGACCGTTTTGGGTAACGGTAACGTATTGGCAACTCCTTTTCAGGCGGCGGCCGAGGGAATGCTCAAGAGCGTGGACGGTGTCAACCTGCAACGAAGCGCTGCGAACAAGTTCGATATAAATGTGCCCGGCGGATCACTAGCCGACAGAAAACTGTCCATTTCATCTACCGCGAACGGATCGACTCGTTTTTCATACAGAGCAGGGCAGGCAGGCGACACAGCATGGCCCGATGCGGACATCGTCATCGGCAACAACATCTTTGTGCCGGACCGAAAGATACGCGCCTTCAAGTCTGTCCACGTTCCGTTTTCGCCAGCGGCGCAGAACTCGCCAGGCGGCCAGCCGGTGGGAGTGAAGCCTATGGGCGCGGTCTGCGACACCTGGACCGAATCGCAGAATTATTATGACTTAATGTGCAGCTGCAATGCGACTGCAATAACCGTTCACGCGTCATGCTATACAACAACCTATAACACGGGCTGGAACACAATTGCGACCATTCCAGTTGGAGGTAGCTCGCCCGACCCGACCGCGCTCAGTGACTGTGTGTGGGAGCTCCTCATTACCGCTGGCGTTATCAATGCAAGTTTCATTTCAGAGGCCGCATGGGCAACCCTTACCGAGGCCGCGTTTGCGGCCGCGCTGGCTACCGCGTGGACGGGACTAGGCCTGATCGCGTTTCTCGTTGCAGCCATCATTGCGACGCTGGTCACTTTGGGGCTGGCATGGGCGGACGAAACCGTCGCAACGAACATGATAAACCAGTGCCTGAGCCAGCTCGGAATCTAGGCGCATAAGCAGCGTCGAAGAGACGGAGGCATAGAGCGCAATCGGAAGAACGCGGGATTTATTAGGTCTGTCTGAGGGGAATCGGAAATGCACGGATCCGCGCTAGAGCACCTCCTACTCACTAATCGAGTGTATCCGTGGGTGCTTTTACTGATATGTCTGCCAGCGATAGCGCTCATGATTGAGTTGGGCAAGCGATTTGTGCCCGGGAGCGCCGAATTCGGAAACGGTGCCGTCAAGAAGGTACGCTTAGTGAGCTGGGTAGCGACGATCGTTTCTTTTGCCATCGTGAAAATTGATACTACCTTTATGATACGCATCATTGTAGCTCTGCCATCCGCCATCTTCCTCGCATATCTGTCGATAACCGTGTGGCGCGGTGTCGTACTCGTAAATCGAAAGCGCGCGAACAATCAGCGCTGAGGTACTCCCTCGCCACTTCTGGTGCCGCGAGGTTTTTGATGCGACGCAACGACCATCCGAACTTGACGAAAAGCTGATCTTATGCCGGCAAACGGGAGAGCGGCTTCGTGCTTTCTTCAGTGACATATCAGCGGACAGTCTGTTTACGATCTCCGCGCTATTAGAGTCGCTTGCGCACCATCCGGCGCGATTCCCGCGATATGGGGCTATCGTTAGCCTGTCGCTAGATCCAAAATTTAGTATCGAAACGCCGGCGGTGCTGGGATACCTTGAAGCGCTGACGGCTGCCAGGAATAATGACCCGTTCGATGTTGAATATCTCTGTTCTACAAACCGCGCTTTGCTGTTACGCAACCCGAAAGAGGCAAGTAAGTGTGGGACGTTCCGGCAAAGCCAGAACTGGATCGGCTCCGCCGAGGGTGGCATATCGAAAGCTCGCCACAGACCGCCATCACCGCTGATGGTCCCATCCTTGGTAGCCGACTTGTGCCGAACCATCGAACGCCAGTCCCATTCGATCGTGGGGGCGGCCTTGTTCTACTGCGACTTTGTTAATATTCATCCGTTCTTGGAAGGCAATGGCCGCACCGCACTGGCCATTGCCCAACTGTTGCTCGCGACAGAACTGTCGCTCCCGTTCGTAGTGCCGATGTCGAGATTTTTCTATCTCTCACCGCTTACTCGAGCGGATGCACTGCGGGATTTTCCTCTCGATCCTAGTCGATGGATGCTGCACTTCGCTCACGCCGTTTTGGATGGTTTGGAGCGACTAGAGCGTATTCGGGAGGCCGTGAAAGAGTTGGCAGCACGGGATATTGAGGGGCTTGGCTTTCACGCCTTAAGCCGTTTGGCGTACTCGAAAGCTCAAAGCCTAGATGCGCTAGAAATGTTCTTACTGTGTCATGCAGGAGTGTAACCCTCATGTCGATGGGCGCATCTATCTCCTTTTCTGTGAATCATTCTTGGCACTCGGGGACGATGTCCGTTGCTCAGAACCGCTGCAAGCGTTTAAGGCGAACTATTTCCCGTTAACGGTCGGCGAAGATCTTTCCCTAAAGTGCATCCTCAGAGGGCACGTATGCAGCCCCGCGCATCTGGATCTGGACTTGCTGCGTGCGAAGAGCGGCATGCGAGCTTCTTTTTCCCTGCCCATTCCGCGTTACGACATACATGACTTTAGTTTCGAAATTGACCTTAGCGGCGAAACGTTTCACGAAGCTGATACGATGACTGCAATCGCTCGCGTCAATGGAACTGAGTTCGCGCGAGCCAGTATTAGCATAGAACAATAGCAATAGGGTCAATCATTACGCCCTTCTTTTCTCAGATTGGGCGGCGCTCGCGCGCCAAACACGCTCGCACCACACCCGCCGCCGTGGTACCGCCTTTCTGGCGAAGGGAAAACAGCGCGGGGCAGCAACACCTTCGCCGCTTTTTTTAGGCCTCACCTTAGCCAATATTTCTTCGTTTGGCGGCCTAGTAGACAAACAGGCCGACCTTCGCCTGCTTGTATCGAGACCGTAGCCTTTTCGAGCTAGGTGTGACTCCTGGATTGGCCGCTGGGCTATATCGGGCGTCCCTCTAGGTCTGTAGGCTAAGTTACTAGCTATTTTTGGCTAGTGGCTGCTCGTCTAATCGGGCTGAAAGGTTCAGTAATGGCCAAACGACTCTTACTGAGCGCGTTTGTCGCTCTCTTTCTTGGCACAGGTCTCGCTGGGTGTACCAACCCCTCCAGTCACGACCTTCTGCCCCGGCTTTCACAGAACGTCGTCGCGCCGCCGATGCCTCGCGTGCTTCAAGACGACACTCCGCCTCCCACCGGCGACGGCGGTGGCACACTTCCTGGCCACTGAAGGCTAGGCTGATAGCGGGTCCGGGTGTGCTCGCTCCCTAATCTCCCGGTAATGGCAGCTCCTTTGGCCATGCGCCGGCAGAGCGGGCCGGAGTGGCTACGTGAAATGCGGCACGCATTCGAAGACGCTCGCTTTTCGGCGGCGGCCTCTCAATACGATACCCACCGCCGCGAAGCTCCTTTTGAGGCCACTCTGTTGCGCGCACGCATCTACTTCAAGCAGCCGGATTACCCGGCTGCGATCGCAATTCTGGGCGGAGCACCTCAACCGGACAAAACATTTGAAGCTGAACGGCTCATGCTTCTGGCGGTCGCGTACAGTCGAACAAACCGCTTCGATGAATCAGATGAACTCTTTGGTCGCGCTGATGGTGCGGGAGCAAGCAGACTTTTCCCGAGCGAATTTCCCTATTTGCATGGTCGACGCTTCCTAGAAGAACACAAGCCTGCTCGCGCTCGCCAAGAGTTAGAGACAATTCGACACTTCAAATCGGGCGACGCGCGTGTCCTTGGCGACCTATTAGAGACCGGAATCCTCAGCCAAGAGGAGCGTTATCTCGATGAAGCTGGGCTCCTTATGGATTTAATTCGCTTCATTGATTCTTCACAACGACCTTTTGTTGAGGAGAATATCCATGCCGTACGCACTCTTGCATGCTTAGCACGCGAGCTGGATAGCGCGCCTATTCGAGATTTCATCCAACGTCGCGTCAGAGAACACCAGTGGACTGACGATTTTCGTCCGCATCAGTTTCAAACCCTAAAGGCGGTTGGCTGGTGCTACGCTTTACAGGGTGATTATTTCAATGGGCTCCGATACCTGAAAATGGCGGGGAAAATCGCACCATCTTCCGCCTGGCAGGCCATGACCCTGCTCGATCGCGCGTATTTGGCAAGATGCTTTGGCGAGACACGCTGGTCTCACGATGAGCTCTGGGAAGCCGACGACATCCTGATGTCGACCAACTGGCGAGAGACAAATGATGAAGAGCGCATTGCCCTCCTGTTAGCCGCAGAGCTTTACGCGCCGGTTGATTCCGGGAAAGCTGCTGCTTATCTCGCCCGATTCTCAGAGCTTCGAGATGACATGAATCCTCTCGTACTTTTTCGGTACGATCGCCGGTTAAGTGCGCTGGTCGACTACGCGTCTGGGTTCGTCGATATGCATTTTGGAAACCAAGACGCTGCCATTGCGAGCCTCCGCAGGGCGTGGAAAATATACAGCGAGGTTGGCTATGACTGGCGCGCCGGGCGCACTGCCCTACGTCTTTATCAAATCACGTCTAACAATCAGTGGTTTGCTCGGGCTTCGGAGAAGTTAACGAACTACCAAAAGAGCTGGCTCTCAGAAGAGCTCCGAGCGGAAAAACCGCAAGGTGATGGGCTTCCTCGGCTCAGCCCTGCGCAGCGAAGGGTCCTCGGTTTGATTTATGCGGGGAAAAGTACACGAGAGATCGTTGCCGAAACCGGACGCAGTCCAAATACGATTCAGAACCATATAAAAGCGATCCTCAAAGCGTTCGATCTTCCCAACCGAACGATGGTCGTCGCCGAACTCGCTAAAAAAAACGTACGCGACCTGTAGAAAGTCTGGCGGCTTCTTCCCGGCTCTTGTTGACGTACTCCATAAGAACCGACAATCGACCGCGCACAGAAGCGCGACAAGGTGCACCGAGCGGGGAAGCATTAAGCATGCGCCGCTACCGTTTGTGCTCGCCTTCCGACACTTGGACCGTCAGGTCTCGATAGGGGAAACGCGCACGATCGACCCCGTCCCGCCGGGGTTTGGTGAGTTATCATCTTCGTCCAGAATAAGCCAGACCGGCGAGCTGGACCCACTATCGGGCATGGTAAGAACAGTCGACGTTACGCTGCTGCTGGGAGCGACCGTATATATCCAAACCTTGTAACGCGGCGGTGAGGTTGTCGAAATCATCCGGTCAGATTCAACAAGGCGGCCGTCGATCAAGTACGTCGCTGTTGAATCACCGCCGTGAGCGCTTTCATATAAGGCGACACGCGCTTCGTCCGGGCCGGGATTATCGATTTGTATCGAGAGGGTTGTAAAGACGCCGTACTCGCCCTTGAGTGCAATGCCAGGCGTTCCATTGGGCTGAGGTTCTTGGTTTTGCCAATCTCGGTTACCGATCGCAGTGTGAGCCATTGCGCCGCCAACCGTGTGGTTCAGCGTGATTGACGGATTAGTTGAGATGTCGAATTTTCCGCGCCGTCCTTTACTATCCAACGCAAAGGTGGCTCCTGACCTCGCCACGCGGGCCACATCATCGAGGGTATCACACGCAATAACGCTGCATCGCAGAGCCGTCCCTTGAGGCAGCTCGAATTCAAAAAGCCCCGCCGCGAGAGCTTCTTGAGCGAGATCGACAGAAGCAAGTACGACATTTTGATCGGGCGGAGATTGTACAGTGCGCCAGTCGCCTTGCGCGAGTGCACGAACAAAGCCGGATGTTGACGCATGTCCAACATGCATGTAGGCGGCGCTTCCCGCCGGCAACGATGCGATATACTTGAGTTCCGCGGCACTATCGGTCGTGTTATATAATCGAACCGCGACGTAGCGCGGTGCCCGGTCGCCGTTCACGTGATAGAACAGAAAGCGTTGGCGCTTTGCAGCAATGATATCAAAATCAAAAAGGACACCTTCACGCTGACCGCCCGCCGGCGTCGTGAGTGTTTCGGGATCATCGCTGTAATACAGGACGGATGCTTGGTCAACGCTCATAGAAGCGGTACCGGAATCTGCGTCTGATTCTCAATGCCGAACAAGAATCCACAAACGAGCTGGTAGAGCTGCTCAAAATTGATGTCGGAATGACTTCCTCCAAAGCCACCGCCGCTATAGAGTGGCGGGTTCTGTGTTAGCCGCCACGTATGTATCGGCGTAAGATCCGCTACGATAAGTCGTTCATGAATGTCGCGCATATCGGTTGCAACGAAATTGTGATCGACAACAACGTTGCGCGCGCCGCCGAATGCGTTTTGCGTTGCCAAGGTCGGTCCAACCGCGCCCAGGGCTCGCGGGCCCCCACCCAACACCGCGTCCGCCACTCCGGCTAAAGGCTTGTGCACGATGTTTGCGGCCGTACCGGCGAGGTGAAACCATGTCACCAAGGCTTCATCCTTCTGAGAAGTGGTGATCAGCGTGCGGAGGTCCTGAAGTTTGTAAACGTCGCCGTAAATATCACCGGGATCAAGATGATCGTTGTCCGTCGCCGGTTCTAAAAGGACTACGTTAAATACAGTCCCAGCGGGTACAGCAATTGTTCCGTCAGCGATATCGGTCTGAAGATCTTGCAGCGCAGCCAGCACGACTTTACATCCGAAACTGTGTCCGATGAGATTAAGCCGAGGTGCCGCTCCCTCGTGCATTCGGGATTGCAGCATGAGCCGCAAAATCGAGTAGACGGCGTTCCTGCCCACAGAATCCGCACGGTGCTCCATCGTGTAAAATGTAAGGAGCTCCAGGTTGTTGAGAGCACTTTGCGGACTTTCTGTGATTTGCGAAGGCCAATGAATCCCGACGCCTAGCGACTCCGCCGGCCCATTGCGAAATACGGCGGGATTTAAGGCAGCGATCAGATGGACGACTTTCGAAAAATCAACCGAGAACCGATTGTATTCATCTAGGGCACGAGCCGCATCGTTCGCCCAGCCGTGAGAATACAAATAGACATCAGAAAAATTGAAAGGCCGCGCCGACATCGCCTCAACGACGACGGAATTCATATCCGTGTCCAGGACGATACCGTTCTCGTTGATGGGGATGGTTATGTAGTGCGACACCTACTGAAACTCCAGTCTTATTGCCAACAGCCGGATTGTTTATTAGCGGCGACCCTTTGCGCTTAGCTTGCCGCTAGCCTGCCGGTAAAATGGCTAATTATGGCCACGGCGTGCCCCTCGGGCGCTCGGCTCATGGGGCGTAGCACGGAAGGTGAAGGTAGCCATAATAGGCTACGCCAATAGCGGCATTCAGGGGGTTTGAGACATGTCCTATAGGACCGCGTCTATCTGCCTATCCCACGGCTCATGCGGGCTCGTAATGGGCCTGACAGTTTGGTCGGCTCGTCGTCCAGGAGACCGCCGTGCCGACTGACGTGACAACAACCCCGCACGCGTTCGCGCTCTCGATTTGGCTCGGAGTTCTTGGGGTCGTTGGCTACCTAAGCATCGTCTATCTTTTCACTGGACGGTCCGGCGGGATAACCGGGATGGTCGCTGGCCAAGACGGCCGGCTGAGCACATCAAAGTTTCAATTTTTCGTGTGGACCGCAATTGTTGTCTTTTCGTATATCGCGCTGTTCGTTTGGAAATCGACGCTTCACTGCGCGGAAGCAGCCGTTGCAAACTGCGGCAGTCTTCAGCAGCTGCCAACTAATGTGCTAATCGCAATGGGCTTTAGCGTTATTACCATGGCTACAGCAAAGGGCATCACGACCTCATACGTTGCGGCCGGACGTCTGCTGAAAGATCAGAACACAAAGGACCCGGGGATTTCCGATTTAGTCATCGGGGATCTCGGAAAACCTGACCTCTCGAAAATCCAGATGTTAACATGGACAGCGATCGCCATCGCAGTTTACCTTTACCAGGTCGTCTCTCTCTTGCCGACATTCACCGCCAAAAAACCATTCCCGGACATCGATGAAACGCTCATGATTCTTATGGGCATCGGCCAGGGCGCCTATCTCGGAACCAAGCTCGCGACATCCACGACCGCCAAGCTCCTTTCAATCACTCCCGCGACCGCGCCAGTAGGTGCGACTGCGGCGATTAATGGCCAAGGCTTCGGTGCGACCGGCGGCACCGTCCAATTCGGGGACGTGGTTGCGGCGAGCTCGTCGTGGAGCGATACAGCCGTCGCGTTTACCGTGCCGCCGAGAAAAAATGACGGAACGCCGTTTATCAGCGGCAACACCGTTTATGTCGGACTCGTCCTTCAGGGAACGCAAGATCAGAGCCCCACCACGAATACCGTCCCGTTCACGGTCCAATGAAACGTCTTTGGTTTAGGGCCAGCCACTCTAGATGGCTTGCGGTCGCTATCATCAGTACCGCGGCCCTGCTTACCGGATGCCAACAGAACGTTGACCTGCCAGGGGTAAACGCATTCGCGCAATCTGTCGGAGCCTCAAGCGGAGCCTTTTCTTCAATCGCCGGCGATTTCTATTCTTCGTGCATTCGAGAGTATGATTGGGCTTGGGCCCAAGCGCTAAGTCACCGCCGTACCAAATCCCTTGACGAGTTCTGCTCCGCGCAGCAAAAAGCTGCCCAACAGTGGCAACAGGCCAATCTCGTAGTCATCGAATATGTTCAAGCGCTCGGAAACACGGCAGGTGGCAGCGATACACAAACGGATTTCGGAATCCCGGATCTGGTCTCATCGATCAATGGCATTACCGGCTCAGGCCTTTCGGACACGCAGATTAAAGCCGTGAGCACTTCGGGAACATCGATTGTAACGGACATCTTTAATTTGCGTCGGAGAAAAGAAATTGCAAGATACGCACCACAGGCCAATCAAGATCTGGACGCGCTGATTGCAACGCTCGAGGATATCGCAAAGACGAATTACTCGCGTCAGCTAGACCTAGAGCAAGATGCGGTCGATCGCTTTTATTCGGCTGTAGTCCCAACCGCCGGGCCCACGACGACAGACGTGCTGCCCACCGTACAAGGCCTTCAGAAGCGCTTAGCCTTATCCGACAAGCGCAGTACGAACAGTCAGCAATTGCGTTCCGTCCTTTTTGACCGCGTTCTGGTCGATTTCGATCGGACTCAGATTTTAGCTCTTAAACAAAATTACGTGACCGATCGCCAAGGTATTAGTGATAAGCGCAAAGCTATCAGCATCTATGTGTCGGCACTGGAGAGCATCCGGAAAACCCATTCGCAGCTCGTCGCCGCTATCGAATCAAATAGCCCCGGAGACGTTGGAAAAATTGCCCAGGCGTACATCGATGAGTATGGGCCCGAGATCAAAGCCCTGGAGAATGCCTTTATCCCGCGAGGAAAAACGAAATGAATGGGAACCAAGACGACGTAGCCGCCGCCCTCAAGGTGGCCTCCGATGCCGCCTTTGCAACAGAGCAGGCCTTTATCGCGAATGGTGATCAGGCTAACGCCGTCATAGCCGATGATGTCTCTCAAGAGTTACTCCAAGCCTCCGGGGCGGCAAACGCAACGGCGGTTCTAAAAAAACTCTCAGATACCGCGCAACACGAGCAAGTTGTCAAGACTCTGACGACCAAACTCAACGCCGCAGCACAAGGTATAACTGCGGACGAGAAAACAATTCACACATGGCTTAGTATTGCTTCGAATGCGCTTCAGCTTGTCAGCAAGGTGACAGCCGGAAATATCCCGGGCGCAATTGGCAACGCTACAGCGATAGTGCACCTATTACCTTGAGTCTGCGTTCTGACGATTATTCAAACATTGAAGCGGCCGTGTTTCTTCGTTTGTCGAAGCAGCGACGCCATTCTCGTGCTAAGCGATCATACCGCCTGGATCACTCCGCTTCTCTGACTAGGCCGGAGAAGCCGATGCAAACGACGCTCTCTACCCGTTTTTGGTTTCGCGAGATAACGCATTCCTTTGGCATCAGCGTGGGCCGGCGAGAGATAGGAAGGCTAGAAAGCATATGAACTTTATATCAGCTCTTCAGAACTTCTGGACTGGCTTCTGGAACGGTTTCCAGGCGCTGCCACGTGCAATGCAAATCTTCGTCTTTCTGTTTTTCCTAGCGGTAATTGCCTTTATCGTCTACGAGACAACCCCACGAATCACTCCTGACAAACAGTTTCAAGATCAATTTGAAAAAACGGCCGATACCTTGAAAGCTACGGCCAGCCCAGTATATATAGCCGGCCGCATAGATTCTCTCATGAACTATGCGCAGAACGACTCGCAACGATGCAGCGTCGGCGGCTTATATCTAGACGTTGCTCAAGAGCTCGCGCATCCACTCATACCGCAAAGTTTGAAGATATTTCTTGCCGACGGCGAAAGGCGAAACGTTGCTTGCGTGGCGCAGCTCGCCGACACCGCCGAACGTCTAGAGTCGCATAGGGTGTCCCAAACCGCGCCAGTCCATGTGGCAGCTGGCACCACCACGGCTTCCCAGGAATCGGTATTGCGCGCGTCAACGACGCCCAGGACGACGGCGGCCTCACAGGTGCTCCAAGCCCTTACAAACGCTGGCACGTCGGGGTGGGTTTATTTAGGGAGCAAGGCATTAAATGCTACGGTTCTGACCTATCCTACGATCGACCAAACGTCGATCCCCGGCGCAGGCGATTCGGTGACTACCAGCGTTGCGCTAAATATTCGGAAAACAACTGATCCGCGCACTGCGATGGGCGAGATCTTGCGAGTGATTCCTAAGGGCTCTGAGCTGCGCTTAACAGGTTCTGTTGTCGGCGTTGACCATATCGTCAACTCCACAAAAGTCGGCTACTACGTTTGGGCGCCCATAACAATTACAACGCGAGCAGCAGTTCCCAATACGATTACGATTAACAAACCGAATCAACCCATTCAGAGCTCAGCAGCTGCCCCTTTCATTCTCATAAGTCCGCATCACGGGCCTACCGAAGCGTATTCCGTCGGCAGCGAAGTCGTTAAGATCTTTGCGATCAATAATCAACGATCGACTAGTATTTACGTCAGAAACATAGGCGTAAAACCCGTGACATTTACATTGGCAGTGTCGTGCCCCGTGGGCGTGTCCTGCCCTAGCGTGCAGCGGCTGATAAAGCCCGTGGGTCGCGGAGACGATTCTTCAAATGATTACGTCTATACGGCCGAAACAGTTCAGCCCATTTCGTTTGATTGGGATGTCACGCCAGCAAACTGATGCCGCTCGATCGGCACAACATATCATCGGCTCGGCTAAGATTCATGAGGACGCGTGCGCTAATAACACTACTAGGTGTTTTGCTAGTTTCGGGTAGCATTGGATTCTTCAATTTTCAATTCCAGCGATCTCATACCTATAACTTACCTACTGGTCTCGATCTTCTAGTTCACGACGACCAGTTCGTACGTACACCGCAGGTGCGCTTTTTTGAAATCGATTCCCGTTCGGGCATGGCAAGATTTTACGTTGCGATACAGAGTGTACGCGCTCAGCAGGCGGTTCTTCTGACCTTGAGTCCGCGCTTAGAATGCGAGGCACTAGGCCGTAAGACAATGTTTGGTCCACTGGAACCATTGTATATCCTGAAAAGCAGCGAGGAGCCCATGTCATCATACGTTTCGCTATTGCTCCATGGCCAACCCACTAAGCCCTCCTGGCTGCAGCGGGCCGATATATTTGAATGCGTCGCAACGATTAATGTAGGTCAACAGGCGGACACGGCGCGGTCCTTTTGGGTAAGCCGTTCAAAAAACGATTTAGCAATGGCAGAGATGTTACCAGTCGTGAATGTTCTCAGAAACACTGGTAAGCTTCTTACACCAGCATCGACGATCGATTTGGACCTTACCTTATTGCCGGGAATCTCAGATGTTCAAACGTTTGGCGGCAGAAAGATCTCGTCGATCGATGCCATACCTGGCATTCCAACCTTCGCAAATGACGATCTGAATCCAGCTGATGTTTTGGAACTGAGCGCGGACGCAGACGGCACATTCTATTGGGTCGACAACACAGCCTCGGCGCGGCATGACTTGGTGATTATTGTCGTAGGAGTAATTCTGGGACTCGGCGCAAGTCTTCTCTCGGAAGCATTAATTAGGCCGGCTCCTGTATCAACCTATAGAACGCCAACGAGACGAGACAGTAAAACAGGACCACTCCGCTAGGCCAAAACGCGTCAGGGATAAGAAAGCCGCTCAATAGGTATCCGGGCGCAAGGATACAGTAGCCAACCAGCATTAGCCCCCAAAAAATCATAAGAAGGCGCCGATTGAGCCGTTCCTGTCCCGTCGTGTGAGCAGGGAACCCATGGCGACCATGCCGGCGGAATCGCGCCCGTATTGCGTTCGTTTCCGACGGCCGAATTTGCCGACAGCGGACAGCGCTACCCCGGCTTCGCGTACAACGACGCGCTGCAAGTTGCCAAAATACAGCGCGTGCCGATGCTTTATCCGCACGCCGGCTCAGTTTGGCGAACGGACGATGGCCTGACGCTGACCTTCATCGGCCCGTCGCTTCCGCTTCTCACGCACACCCGAAACGACGTCAACAACAACTCGCTGGCGTTCATCTTGCAATACGGCAACTTCCGCATGCTCTTCACGGGTGATGCCGGAGCTGAAGCCGAGCAACGCTTCTTATCTGAGGGAATCGATCTGCACGTAGACGTGCTCAAAGTCGGGCACCACGGCTCCACCTACGGTTCGACGCCGCGATTCATTAGCGTCGTCCATCCGGCATACACGATCATCTCGGTCGGGCGCCACAATCTCTTCGGTCACCCCGCGCCTTCAACGATAGAAACGCTGCAGGGCTTCGGCGCGCGCGTTTACCGTACGGACGAAAACGGCGCCGTAACGGTGACCACAGACGGCCGAAAAACCACTGTCATGGTGACAATTGGTGTCATGGTGAGCCTGTCGAACCACCCTGAGTATCGCTCCGAGGGAGCGCATATCGAAGGGCGCACTAACGGTACGTCGCCAACACGCGGGCAACGTACGCTTGCGTTTCGGCGTAGGGCGGAATCCCCTGATATCTGTCTATCCGATTTCACAAAAGCCGTTTATGTGGAACGGGAACAACCCCCTCACGTACGAGGACCCATCGGGATATGATGTCAATTATACGGGTCCTGGCGCGACGAAGGGCTCTGACACTATGAATCTAACGGATCAGGCGGTCCAAGAACTGCGTGCGAAACTAAAGAGTGTTGATTTGAGCAAACATCCAGAATTCGCGGTCCTGGCTCAAGCCCTAGACCCCAATAACCACAACGTCCATTTAACGATTAACATCAGCTCTCTTTAAGGAAGGCGAAACCAGGTCCAACTCGCACGAGATCGCAACGCCGGGCTTGACGTCGAGCGGTTACCTTAACCCGCAGTCAACCGTAAACGTACATTTTGGTGCAACAGGTTTTTTAACCGCGGATCAACAGCAGGACGCACTTCAGCAAGGAATTGCAAACGATGGCGCGCTCGTGCTCGCCGCAAATGGAGCAATGGGGAGCGCCACGAAAGCTCTCATGATAGGCAAGATGCTAACGGATTCGAAAAGTAGCAACGATCAGCTGGAAGACGACTGGGCAAACGATAAAATCCTAACGCCATTGCATTTGAAATGCGACGATTGCAAAAACCCATGAAAATCGCGCTAGCAACGTTATTAGCTATGTCCGTCATCTATGCTGTTTTACAGGCCCGAACCAGTACGGCGGCGCTTTCGGTTTCTGTATTCGGTTGCAACGATCCGAGGCGCCACCCTATGATTATGGTAAACGCTAGCAACGGATCGTCACCAAAAGCACAGAAGGTGGTGGCGTATCGGAGCGGCTCAATGGTCAACTTGTCATTGAGGACGGGCGTCTACCACGTCACAACGAGACATGGGACTTGTGGGGGAGAAGCAAACGTGGCCATTCTTGACGGGCATGTAAGGCCGGTTTCAATTCAAGAATTTCAAATCGCCGGTCGCATCTTATTCTCAAATGACGCGTATAAGGTCGTGGGTGCCGCACTGGTTGGCGAGCTGCCGATGGACGGTCTAGCTGTCGAGGTGTCCGATGCACAAGCGAGGCGCCTTCCCCCGCCGTCTGTGATCGGTAGCGCCTATTACTTTGATTCGATACCTGACGGAAAATACACCGTTTCCGTGTTCGGTGAAAACTGGTCATCCGAAAAAACGGTTACCATTTCGCATTCGCGCCCCATTTGGACCTTAAACTTCGCTCTGCCGCCGCCCCGAGCCGGTGGATACTTGCCTCCTACGCCGCGCGGTCCTGTGCCCTTTCATTAGGTTTCCGTGCGATCTAGGTTTCTTTGCCACTAGGGGTAGCTAGAAATTCCTATTATGTGAGCAGGAACCCCATGGCGATCATGCCGGCGGAATCGCGGCCGTATTGCGTTCGTTTTCGACGGGCGAATTTGCCGACAGCGGACAGCGCTACCCGGGCTTCGCGTACAACGACGCGTTGCAAGTTGCCAAAACACTGCGCGTGCCGATGCTTTACCCGCACACCGGCGCAGTTTGGCGAACGGACGATGGACTGACGCTGACCTTCACCGGCCCGTCGCTCTTGCTTCTCACGCACACCCGAAACGACATCAACAACAACTCGCTGGCGTTCATCGTGCAGTACGGCAATCTCCGCCGTGACATTGAGCGCGCATGGCGAATTCCGTGCGCGTTCCTTGGTCTGGCGGCCGCTTCCGCGTTCGTTGGCGCCTACTACCATTTTGGTCCACGGGCCTACGCTTTTGGCGGAGTGGCCGCCGTTTGTATCTTGTCGGCATATGCGATTTATTCGCAAAAGAAAACTATGGTGGACCCTTGAAGATTGCTGTTGTCCGACTCCAGCCGGCGTCAGCGGATTTGCTCGCCGAGCCGTAACTCGCCCTTGAGCGATTGTTGAGTCGTAGCAAGATTTTGAGCGCTCGCTCAATTCAAGCCTGCAAAAAAAGGCAGCGCGACACCGGCCCTCAAAGTTGACGGGCAATGAAAACATTCTTGCAATCTTTTGGAACGGTAGCCATCGCCGGCTGCCTCGCGCTCACGGGTTGTAACAACGGCTCGAGCACACCAGCCGTCATCGCGCAGATATCCAATATCTCCGGTGACTATAGCGGCACGTTTCACGACGGCATCGCCGGCACCGGCAACGCGACGACGACGCTCGCGCAACATGGTTCCAACGCGGGCGGCGCGATCGCCGCTGCCACGCCCGGCGGCGGCATTACGGCGCAAATTTCGCTGACCATCGCGTCGTCGAACGCGCTGAGCGGCGCGATGGTTATCAACTATCCAAGCGGCACAACCTGCACGTTTTCGACGACCGGCACGTACAGCAATACCGGCACTGCGGCAAGCATTACCGGCTCCTTCACCCCGGTCACGGGTTGCTCGGGCGATTCCGGTACCTACACGCTCAACCAGGAATGCAACGACACGATTTCAAGCGCGGTACGCAAGCTCAGCTTCCCGCCGCAGTGCTGACCTAGCGGGCGACCACCGCGAGCGCTTCTTCCTCGCTCCACGCCCCGCCGCGCTCGAGCAAGGTTTTGAATTCGCCGTCCGATAGCCGCACTTCGATGGCGTGCGATGCATTCTTGAGCGCCAGGCCGTCGTCAGGCTGCACGTCCCACTCGAGTTGCTCTAGACATTTGGTCGCGTAGCCAAAAAGCATTGCGCCTTCACGCGGGTCGCGCGCCGCGTGCAACGGCGCATAATACGCTAACGCCGTCGCGCGGGCGAGCGGATGTTGCGCGCGCACCGCAAGCGTCAGCGCTTCGCGTGCATGCGCGCCCGCTTCTTCAGGGTCGCCGAGCGCCAAAGTCCACGCCGCCAGCTGAATTTCGAGCGACATCTGCGCATTGCGTCCGGCGCATTCGAGCCCTTCGAGCGCAAGCGATCTCGCGCGTTCGAACGACCCGGCCGCCGCTTCGCTGGACGCCCACCATTCGAGCACGATGCAGGCTTCCTCGGGATCGCGAACTGCACGCGCCGCCTGCAGCGCTTCAGAAAAAAGTTCGCGCGCTTGTTCGATGCCGGCGGGAGGCAGCGAATAGGCGCAACGGCGCAGCACCCCGATGAGCACGCGCGGTTCGCCGAAAAGCCGGGCGCGGCGGATCGCTCCTGCGGCCGGGGCGCGGGCTGCTTCGACACGCT
>JABXNS010000154.1_pt1 | contig 18441 bp, 18 predicted proteins | sample 7301101 | NCBI WGS metagenome assembly JABXNS01 (sample SAMN14449646, study PRJNA615230) | soil metagenome | isolation source: soil from bare, unvegetated metal-rich iron-sulfur acidic spring small-cell... | place: Canada: Paint Pots Mound, Kootenay National Park, BC | collected 2017-05-25 | reverse complement strand
GAATAAGAGCGTCGCGCAGAGCGCTCCTGCGGTTTGCGCGGCAACAAATGGAAGGATGTCATGTGCGCGGATACCGCTGAACGTTTGCGTCATCGAGCGTGCGAGTGTGACGGCCGGATTGGCAAAAGAAGTTGACGACGCATACCAATAGGCTCCGGTTATATAGGCGCCGACTGCAAACGGCACCATACGCGCGTGCGAGCGGGCCGTGCCCCAGATCACCGACAGCAACCCGAACGTGGCGATAAACTCGCTGAACCATTGGGCGCCGCCCGTTCGCGCGTGCGTGGACGCAAAAAACGGAGGCAGCCCGAACATCACGTTGGCAATCGCAACGCCGGCCATCGCTCCCGCGACCTGTGCGAGCACGTATGGGAGAACATTTCGCCATGGCAGGCCACCAGCGACCGCATCGCAGAGCGTGACGAGCGGATTTAAATGCGCTCCGGAAATCGGGCCGAAGGCCGCGATGACTGCGACGAGCGCTGCGCCGGTCGCGACCGCATTGGCAAGCAGCGCCAACGCGGCGTTCGGACCGGCGAGTGCCGCGCCAGCAATTCCCGACCCGACAATCGCGATCAAGAGGAAAGCCGTGCCCAGCGCCTCCGCAATGAGTTTCTGCGGCAAAGAAACGCTCACGCGGCGCCACAACAGTCGCCATCTTCGCGTTTCGATGTTTCGCCGAGCACGGCGTAGACTTCCCAAGCGCGTCCATCCGGGTCGCTCGTCCAGATTTTCCGCTGCTTGGCGTAACAGCAGACTTCGGTGGACGCGATGCCGACGCGAATGCCAGCCTTGCTGAGGCGATCGTGCGCGTCGCTTACATCGTCTACCGAACTGACCGAGATCCCGAAATGGGTGTCGTGCGACGCTTCGACGGAAGTCGATGGATTGAGCGCGAGCTCGAGCGGCGGGCTATCCGTCAGGAAAAGCACGTAATCGGGATGATTTTTGACAGCCGGAGTGTTGAGAAGGGCTTCATAAAACGCAACGCTTTGACGCAGGTCCTGAGTCTGAAAACTGAGGTGGGTCTTCATGCGGCGGCGCGCAGCGGCAGAAGGCGGTCGATCGCGCGCCGCATGGCAACGTCAACGTGGTCGGCGAGCGAATAATAGACCCATGTTCCGCGCCGCTCTGTCGTAACGAGCCCCGCATCGCGCAACACTTTCAGATGATGGGAGACCGTCGGCTGATTGAGCGGGAGGCCTTCGACGAAGTCGCAGACGCAGATCGGTCCGGAAGCGCGAGCCAGCGCGGACAGGATGGCGTTGCGGTGGGGATCGCCAAGCGCTTTAAAGAGGGCGGCGCCCTCCTCGAAGTTTTCGCGCAGCGTTTCTGAGGGGCTACAGCAGGGCTGAATCGACATGCTTCGATATTAAGCGCTATATCGGTATTTGTCAATATATGGGATACGCTCGCTTGAACGGAGTCTCCGGGCGGCATTCGAACGTTACAGCCTCGCATGGCAAAAATCGACAACTGGCCCGTCCTCGGCGGCCTGGTCCTTATTCATCTGGGCGCTTTGTGCGCGTTTATCCCCGGAACGTTTTCCTGGTCCGGCGTCATCGTGATGGTGGTGCTGGCCTACATGACGGGCGCTCTCGGCGTGACCTTGTGTTATCACCGCACGCTCACGCACCGCGCGCTGCGCATGCGCCGCCCCTTGGAATATTTCACCGCTCTGCTGGGGACGCTTTCGCTCCAGGGCGGACCCATCGAGTGGGTGGGAACGCACCGCGCGCATCACGCGCATTCGGACGATACCGGCGATCCGCACGACTCGAATCGCGGGTTCCGGTGGTCGCATCTCAATTGGCTATACTTGGCGAATCAAGCCATGCTTTCGCGAGAAGAGCAATTACGGATGGCGCACGATGTTGCCGAAGATCCGCTGTACCGCTTCATGGACCGCTACCAACTTCTGTTGCAAGTGGTTCTTGCGCTTGCGCTTTTTGCCGCCGGCGGCGTGTCGTGGTTGATCTGGGGCATTTTCGTTCGTTTGGTCGTCACCTACCATCTCACGTGGCTGATCAACAGCGCCGCGCATAGTATCGGGTACCAGTCCTACAAAACGGGCGATCGTTCCACCAATTGCTGGTGGCTGGCCGTCTTAAGCTGGGGCGAAGGGTGGCACAATAACCATCATGCGTTCCCGTTTTCCGCGCGCCACGGGTTGCGCTGGTTTGAAATCGACCACACGTGGCACGTGATCAAACTCCTGAGGTCGTTACGGCTGGTGAGCAACATCAAGGTTCCCAGCTTACAGATGCGGCGCCGCCTCCAGGTATGAAGAACGCCTTCGGGGCGTTTGCGGTTCGGGCTAACAATCTCTTCTCGTCGCCGCTTGCGACAGTGTTGGCGTTTGCGTTCTTTATCATCTGGGCGGTGACCGGCCCGCGATCCCATTACTCGGCGCTGTGGCAATTGACCATGAATACCGTGTCTTCGGTCGTTACGTTCCTCATGGTATTCATCTTAAACTACGCGCAGAACCGCGATACGTCGGCGATCAATGCAAAGCTCGACGCGCTCATTCTCGCCGTCGAGCGCGCGGATAATCGCATGATCGGATTGGAGCGCCTTCCGCATTCCGAGGCCCAAGCGATGCAAGAAGAGGTGCACTCCCTGAAAGCCATCGCCGAAGAAGTGCGCGAGTTGGAATCCAACGAGGGCGCCACCTAAGGCGTCCGGAAAGCCCGCAGTGATGCGCGTATTCCTCATCGGCAGCGCGGCTGTGCTGCTGGCCGTCGAATTTCTTAAAATCATCGGGAGCACGGGCATCGTCATTCTGGCGGCTATTCTCGTCGCGTACTTGATTCTGCCGATCGTCGACCGCCTGCACCGTCGCCTTCCCTTGGCCGGGGCCCTCGCGCTGACGTATCTCTTGATTGCGGCCGTGCTGACCCTCGCGGTCGTACTCATCGTCCCGCCGCTGGTCGCTCAGGCGCATGCGCTCATCCTTTCGTTGCCGGCTAGCCTGCACGCATTACAAGCAAAGATGGCCGACCCGGGAAATTCCGCCTTCCGAAAAATCCCGCCTGAGCTGCGCGATTACATCAACGGTTTGCCGGCCCAACTCAACGCAATGATTGCGACGTACGGTTTGGGCGTCGCGCAGCGGACCCTTTCGGTCGTGTTTTCGGCATTCTCGATCTTTTTATCCGTGATTATCGTGCCTATTCTGGCGGCGTATTTGCTCTTTGACACGGGAGAAGCCAAGCGCGCGTTCATTGGATTTATCCCGCCGGCCGCCCGTCCGAAGACGCTGGCCATCCTTGGTGATGTCAATGCTGTGATCGGCGCGTTCGTGCGCGGCCAGGTTCTTGACGGTATTATTCTGGCGGCGATGGTGACGTTGATGCTCTGGATCATGCACGTTCCCTATGCCTTGCTGATTGGCGTCGCGGCGGGCTTCTTAAATCTGGTTCCGTACCTGGGCGCGATTATCGGATTCATCCCATCGATTTTGTTGGCACTGCTTTATAACGGATGGCAAAATGCCTTGATCGTCGGGCTGCTGTTTGCCGTCATCCAGCAGGTGGATGGGAACGTTATATTGCCGCGCATCATGAAACAGAACGTGCTGCTGTCTCCGTTGGTCGTCATTATGTCGATCCTGGTTTTTACCGCGCTGTTCGGGATCTTGGGGACGTTCTTGGCGGTTCCGGTGGCCGCGATGCTGCGCGTCTTAAAGCTACATTTTGCGCCCGCTCCCTCGATCCAGCAGATGCGTAGCGGAGAATCTGCCGCCCAGGATCTCACGGTGTTTGAGCATGCGTGACGGATCGAACCTCTCATGCGTTACAGTAGAATGAACCAGTTACGCCCCGTACGGCCGTACCTGCTTTTCGGCTGTGCCTTAAGCATGGCGATCGCCGTGGTCGCTCCCCAGACGCCGCAACACGCTCAAGCGGCCGCGGTGCAGAAGAAGAGCGCTCCCGCCCGCAATGCGGCTCCCGTGCACCCCGCGCCGCTGCCATCCCCCGAGGCGCTGCTGGCAAAGATCCGCCAAGTGTTCCGCTCGCATCGTCCGCCCCCGCCGTTCGTTACCTACACGCTGACCCGCGAACAGAAAACCGAACAGGGCTATCCCGACTTCGTTGAGAGCTACACCTATCACGTTTGGTGCCGCACGTCGGATCGCGCGGCACTGGGCCGGCGCGTCTATCGCGACGACTACCGCGGCCCCTTGGAGTTTCAACGCCCGGCGTTTAACGAACCGCGCGATCCCGGGCCACCAACCGCCGCCGTGTTTGAGCCCGCGCCCGTGCATCCGCATCCCATCGAATTCGTGCCGACTCCCGAGCCCAATGCGACCGCCGTTCCGCTCATCGGGTCCGTCCGGAGCGTCGGCGAAACGCAATATCGCGTAACAAAAGTTGCGCACGAGGGCGAACAGATTCATCTGAGCGTCACGCCGATACGGGATCCCGAGCGCAATCGCTTGCGCGACATCTATGCCGACGCCAGAACGCTCGAACTCCGCAAGCTCGTGGCAACGGATCGGCTGTTTATCGAAAAGGGACCGAGCTACGGCGCAATTTTCACGATCACCCTGGCCATGCTCGAAGGCCGGCCGGTCGTCACCGACGTGCACGGGGAAATTGGGGACGGCTACGTGGGCGATGGACAAGTTGTCGACTTCACGTTCCGGGACATCACCTTTCCCTCGACGCTTCCGGCCTGGTATTTCGACGCTCATGCCTATGCGAGTCATCGAAACGATGCCCCGATTTAAGCATCTGCGGCCGCCCGCCGCCCGTTATCATAGCATGCTACGGATGTTGCTGCTCCTCGTGTTTTCTCTGCAAACGATGGCCTTCGGCGTACCGGTGGCCGCCGCCAACGCGTCGACCCAACAACTGGTCCTCGCGGGCGGATGCTTTTGGGGAATGGAAGGCGTCTTCGAATCGCTCAGAGGCGTTGAGAAGGTGGTCTCCGGCTTTGCCGGTGGCGCGCAACGGACCGCGCAGTACGAGCTTGTGAGTACCGGCGCGACCGGACACGCGGAAGCCGTGCAAATTTCCTACGACCCATCGCGCATTTCGCTGCAAGAACTTTTGCAGGTGTATTTCTTGGTTGCGCACGACCCGACCCAACTGAACCGGCAGGGCCCCGACACGGGCAGCCAGTATCGGTCGGCCATTTTTTACGCAAACGACGGGCAGCGGCGGGCGGCGGTTGCATTCATTTCCGCTCTGGAAAGAACGCACGCCTTCCGCGATCGGATCGTCACTCAGCTCGTCCCGCTACGCGGATTTTATCCGGCCGAGGCCTACCACCAGCATTACATGCAGCAGCACCCGTACGATCCCTATATCGTTTTCAACGATCGCCCGAAACTGGGCGAGTTACGGCGCCGCTTCCCACAGCTGGTGAAAACCTCGAAATAATCGTCGCACTACTCGTGCTGTGCCTCGGCGATGGCCGAGTCGATGGCTTGCCAGATCATGGCCTTGGGAACGAGCAGCGGCGTTTTTTCGATTGCGATGTGCAACGTTTTCGCTGCCGCATCGAAGCGATACGAACCGGTTAAGCCGCGGCTGGACAGCGAACCGCTGTTGCCTGGCGGTAGGGTGAGATTTGCACGCGCCCGCAATGCCGCGCGAAGTCTGTCAAATGTGTCACGGGAGACCCCGGTGTAGGTTTTCTGCTGATTGGCCATGGCAAGCTTATGCCCACTGCGGACCCTCGGCAAGAGGCGGGGCGCTCGCCCGTGAAGAGCGCCGGATGGATCTTCACTTTGCGGCCACGGCCTTTGCGACGGCCTTTACGATCATCGATCCAATCGGCATGATCCCGTTCACGTTGGCCTCAACGCAAAACGTAACCGCCCCCGTTCGCAAGGGGATCGTCAACCAAGCGGTCATCGTCGCCGCCGCCGTCATCCTCTTCATGGGGCTCGTCGGGCGCCCGCTCCTCCTCTCGCTGGGGATCACCTTGCCGGCATTTACGATCGCGGGAGGCGTGCTGCTGTTCCTCATTGCGATCGACATGCTCTTCGCCCGAAAGACCGGCGCAAAACGCACGGACGAAGAAGAGCGCGAAGCTGCGGCGGTGGAGAATCCCGCCGTATTTCCGCTTGCGATACCGATGATTGCCGGGCCGGGCACGATCGCGACGGTGTTACTGCTGATCAGCTTAGCGCACGGCGAGGGGCCCAAGCTGCTGATGGTTGTCGCAGCCTTTGCGGCGGCTTTGTTTGTTACGTGGCTGTGCATTCGCGCGGCGGGGCTGCTGCTGCGACTCATTGGAAACCCCGGAATTCACGTCGTCACGCGCCTCTTAGGCATTATTCTCGCGGCGCTGGCAGTTCAGTTCGTGCTGAACGGACTCTCCGACACGCCCCTGCTCCACCGAGTCTAGGGCCGAGCGTTACGATAACACCGCTGAGTCCGTTAGTACGGGAAGAATGAGTAAAGTACGGCATATTCTCGTGCTGGGCGCATGCGTGGGGCTGATTTTTGCGCCGGTGGGCGCGCAAGCGCAAACGGATGGCGAGCGGATACTGGCATTAATCCGCGCGTCGTTCCGCGCACACCGCCCGCCGCCGCCCTACGTCGTTTACACGATGGAGAGAAAGCAGCAAACGGAGGATGGGATGCCCGATTTTGAGTGGAGCTACACCTATCGCATTTGGTGCCGCAGCTCCGACCGCGCGGCGCTCGGGCGTCGCATTTTCCGTGGAAAATATCTCGCCTTGGAATTTCTGCGGCCGGCCTTCAACGAGCCGCGCGATCCCGGTCCGCCGACAGCCGACATTTTCGAGCGCGCATCATCGCAACCGCAAGGAATTGACGTGGTACCGACGCCCGAGCCCATTGCGCCGCCGCTCATCGGATCGGTGACGATTCCTGCGGAACTGGAGTACCGCGTAAAGTCTGTCAAAACGCAGGGACAGCTCGTGGACGTGCAGTTGGCACCGCGGCGCGACCCGGAACGCAACCGGCTGCGAGAAATTTGGGCCGATAAAAATACCTATGAGATCAGCAAATACATTTCGACCGACCGGCTTTTCATTTTGGGCGGCCCGGTCTATCAGCAGCTCGATACCGTTATGGTCGCGCAGCAGGACGGAATTCCGGTTATTCGCGAGGTTCATTCCAAGACGATCGTGGATCCGGACTTGGGACAGATTCCGGATATGGATTACTTTTTTCGTGACATTCGGTTTCCGGCCGCGTTGCCGCCATGGTATTTCGAGCCGTCAACCTACGGGAGTCACATAAGCGAAGCACCCACAGGATAGCGGTTTACCGCGAGCGGTCTTTGAGCGCGGAAAAGACGTGGGCGCTTAATTCCGTTTGAATGGGGCCGTCGCCGAAGCGCCTCCGGATGGCCGCGCCAACCGACGCGATAGCATCGCGCGCGCGGCCCTCTCCGTGTGCGAAAAGTTCCGCGCGCAGCGGGCTTCCTTCACAGAGACCGCGCGCGGCATCTTCGGCAGAACGAGTTGTGCCGATTGCCTCGACCGTTTGGTGCTCGATCTTTGTAAATCCGGCGCTCGCAAGGACTTCCGCAATGGCGGCCGCGTCGCTGTAGCCAAAAGGACCGCGCTTCAAGAACTGGGGAGGATCCTCGGGGAAAACGCGGGCCAGTTCGTTCGAAACCACATTGCAGATTTCGTTTCGTTTAATGTCGTCCCAGACGTTGAACAGGAACCGCCGGCCTGGCTTCAAGACGCGTGCGGCCTCGCGAAACGCCCCGAGCTTGTCGGGAAAAAACATGACGCCGAATTGGCAGAGGACCGCGTCAAATGCACCCTCTGGAAACGGTAACTGCTGTGCGTCCGCAATTTGAAAGCGCACGTTCCGCGCATCAATTTTCGTCGCGGCGACATCCAGCATCGCTTGGTTGAGATCCGTAGCAACGATTTGGACGGTCTCGGGCTGCCGGCGCACGAGCTCGCGCGTCACCGCCCCGGTACCGGCTGCCGTCTCGAGTATCGTTCCGGTCTCGAGCGGCTCGAGCCGCCCCGCGATATCCCTTGCGTACGGCTCGAAAAGCAAAGCGTAGTTGTCGCGTTCATAAATTTGCGCGACGGTTGCCACGAACGCGCTGTCCGCCGCGCGTATGCTTTCGGCATCCCCTTTCACGCGGTCACGATCATCCACGCGGCCTGCGCATCTGCGGTAGTCGTCATCGGGCTTCCCTTCCTAGCGCTTCCTGGCGGTATCGGTGGCCTATTCCGCCTGTGAACGCACGGGTCATTGCGGCTGCGCGGGAGAAGGCGGCCGCGAACGGAAGTGCATGGCGTGGCCGATGACGTGATCGTGAGCCCGGCGGACCTCGCCGTGCTGCTGATCCAGGCGCAAGATGCGCTGAAGATGCATTTTATTTGGATGGATCGCGGGTATCGTTTTTTGGAAGGGCAGTCGCTCGATCTGCCCGCCGGCTTTGTACGGAGCGACGATTTGTGCCCGGTGGGCAACTGGCTGCGCGATCGACTCGACATCCGTTTCCGGCACTTGCCGCTCTACGCGCGGACGAACGATCTGCATGAAGAATTTCACGTCGTTCTCGACGAGCTCTTCCGGGAAGACGTCAAGCAGGTCAACCCGACTCGGGCGGATCGCTTCAACACGGTCGGAGATGATTTAACGCGCTGTCTGGAAGAATGGGTCGCCCTCGGAAGAAATGCAAGCGTTAACTGACGCGAGCTCGGCCGCGTTCGTGCCGCTATGAATAGCCGGGGACGGCGGGCGGATATGCAAACGTGCCGCCAGCATCATGAAGCGATTCGAAATTTACTGGAACGTTTCCCGACGCATACGCCGCTGGACGCCGCGGCGGCGTTCGTGCTGTTGGAGCGTTTAGGGAGGGCCGTAACCGCGCACCTGCAGCTCGAGGACGACCACCTCTACCCCGCTCTCGAGCAAAGTGCGGAGCGAGACGTGCGCGAAACCGCTTTGCGCTACCGCGCGGAAATGGGCGATCTCAAAGCACAGTTTGTTTCCTTTTTGGGCGCTTGGAATACCGAAGCGTCGATTGCCTCCAAACCGGAGGCCTTTTTAGCTCACTGGGCCCGCATTCGTAAAGCGTTAGAGATCCGCATGGCCAAAGAAGACCATGGGCTGTACGCGATCGCGGAAGACTATCTGGAACGAAACAACATCGCGTAGTTACGCGAGTTGCTCCCAGTCGGCTTTCGTCATCAAACGCGGCGTGCGTCGTGGATAGTTTCCGTCCTTATGCCGGCGGTCGAAGGCGATGGCCTTCGCGCTCAAATATTCCAGGTTTTCGTACATAGCATTTCTTCCTGTCGCGGCCCGGCGCAAAGCGACGACGTCTTTGAGACTTCTCCACATATGGAGAATGTAGGAACTCGTAATGTCGAGGAATTGCTCGCCGTCGATCATTCCGTACTTGATGTATGAACCGGTTTGTTCCAGCATATCGGCGACGGCAAGCTCGGGGTGCGTGCGGCGGTCGGGTTCGACGCTGAGCAGTTGCGCGCGGTAGGCCGGATCACGGAGACGATCCGGCAATTCGGCAAGCACGAATTGATTGGCATGCTGCACCCGGTCGCTACGCCACGCTTCGGTGAGGTGCAAGAGGCCCGTCAATTGATTTGCACCATGAATGTGACGGAGCTGGATGACCGCGGTTATGGCGGTTACGGCGATGACGACGAACGTCCCAACCGATGCATACGCGGTCAAATACTCGGCGCTCATGGGGAAGAAGTCCCTATTTACCTTTAACTACACCCGCTCGTTGCCCCGCAACTGTAGCACTTCAAGCACGTGCAGTTTCGGACCAACGTAAATTGTCCGCAGTCCGTGCACGCATCGCCGCTGTAACCTTTGGCAACGGCCACGCGCGCTTTCTCCGTTTTGGCCATGGCCGCTGGTCCGGTTTGCTGGGCTCCGCCACCGACGGTTACTTGTGAGGTGCCGTTCGAGGACGCAGACTGAAGTTTGGGCGGATCGATCGGCACTCCCGGATGCAGATGCGCGCTTGTCGGATGAAGCTTTTGTTGGATTGCGTTACTTTGCGTGTTCACGACGTTCGTTTCCGCCTCTTCCTCGCCGACGTATTCGGGCTCGACGCTCATGGCATCCATTTCCATCGACGGCTGGACCTGCGCGAGCTCGTACCGGCCAAGATAACTGACCGCAACTTCTCGGAAGATGTAGTCCAAAATCGAGGTTGCCATTTTTATGTGATCGTGGCCGACCACCGGACCGTTCGGTTCGAAGCGCGTGAACGTAAACGCATCCACGTACTCCTCCAGGGGTACGCCGTGCTGTAATCCGAGACTAACGGCGATGGCAAAGTTGTTCATCAACGAGCGAAAGGCCGCACCTTCCTTATGCATATCGATAAAGATCTCGCCAAGCGAGCCGTCATCGTACTCGCCCGTACGAAGATAAACTTTGTGCCCGCCAATAACGGCCTTTTGCGTGTAGCCGCTGCGGCGGTGCGGCATGCTACGCCGCTTGGCGATGTACCGGTAAATGACGCGCTCGGCGATCTGGACCGGAGATTGAAACGGCTGGAGCGGCAGTTCCGCTTCCACTTCCCCACCGAGATCATAGCTCGCGGCCAACGGTTGCGAAAGTTTGGATCCGTCGCGGTACAGCGCGACGGCTTTGATCATCCGCTCCCAGGCATAGCGGTATGCTTCCTTGACGTCAGCAATCGAAGCCGTCTGCGGCAAATTGATGGTGTTGTGATTGACGATTCCATTTCCAACGAACGCGTGCGTAACGGGCACCGAGATGTCGTAGACTTCACGTTCGCCGGCGTCCTGAACGGATTCGACCGGGCTAAAATGCAGATTCTGCGATACGATTGCCTCAAGCCATTCCGGTAATTCATAGTCCGGTTCTCCAGATAGGCGCCGTACCGTTTCCCAGGATACGTCTTTTGTTCTCAGGTCCTTAAGATGCGAGTACTTTGTGCGAAGGCGCGATCCATTGGATCCCCGACCGGATGTGCCGTATGGCAGCAAGTCATGAAGTTCGTACGCCGGGACGCCGGGAATGATATCTGCGGTACTCTGGGCGCTCACCGCCCCCATGACCGCTAGCGCGCGCTCCTGCTTGTGCGCCTCGGCAAAGGGCACGAGTTCCAGCAGTTTTTGAGCCTGGCGTCCGCATGCATATACCTCGCCAAATTTCTTTTCATAAACCTTGTTGAATTTCTCGATGCGGCTATGAACGATGCCGAGATTGGTAAGGACGGCTTGCAGGTCGTCGAGGAGCGCTGGCGAGTCGAGGCAGATCGCCCATTTCGTCATAGTTGTTGTTGTCGTATAGGCATCCAATGAAAGGCCTCGCAAGAACTCGAGCACCATCGGACGCGGCGATTGAAGGATCGCGTCCGGAATGCGTTTCGTCGAGGCTCTGCTCCCGCAACCAAGGTATTCGAGGAATTCCAGCAATGTTTTCGACGTAAAGGTTGCTTGCGCGCAGCGATCTTCGCGGAGTACGAGCCTCCCCTTCAATCCAAAGCAGGATTCGACGATCTGCAGCAGCCGATTGAGCACGTCCACATAACTGTTGGTGATCGTAATCGTGTGATTTTGCTTCGTGGAGTGACCCTCAGCTGCGTAAGCGCCTAGGAAATAGGCTAGCTCATCCGTCATCTCGCTCGGAATAGAGATCGTTTTTTGATAGCCATATGACACTGATGAACTGAATCTGTCAAACGATGCCGGCACGTCTGACCAGTGGTCATCTCCATATTGCGTCGCCACATACTCGCCAGGCAGAATATCGGAAAGATATCGCCAGGCGGGGCCATTATCGCCGCACGTGAGCACGCGATGGTTGGGAGTCCCGACGATGCGGTGACCGGAGCGCAGTTTCACCTCGCGCACCTTGCGCGTGCCGCCATAGTAGAAGGCATCCGTGTTTTGCGGGCCTCCAAGAGAGGCCACGTTCATTTCGTAAGACCGAAAGCTGTCGGGCACTTCGCCATCATGCAAACTCTGAATGCGAATCAGTCCGCGCTCGGTCGTGAGCAAGGTTTCCCCGGTAACGCATTTGCTGATCGCCCCGGAGATAAACGGTTGAGCTGCGGCCATCATGTCGACGTGCGCTAACGGTCGAATGAAGCGCGAGCCATGCTTGCCGCACGGCGTCGCGCAATCAAACACGAAAAGGTGCTCGTCGTTCAGATGTGGGGCGCCTTCTAACGTCATGCGCCCGCAGATGACGTCCGATGCTTCGTTGATCTGTTGCGGCGTAAACCCGAGCACATCTCGAAGGATGGAGATGTTCCAATCGGCCAGCTGTTCGTCCGTCATTCCGAGTTTGGTTTTGCAGAACTCGTCACCTAAAACGAAGCGATTGAAGACGAACGACAACTCAAAAGCGCCAACAAGTTTCGATTCAACGCTCGCGATGGTTTCGTCGTTGAAACCTTTGGCCTTCAGCGTAGCGCGATTGATGTGCGGGGCGGCCTCCAACGTTGCCGTTCCTTTTGCAAAAACTTCGATATCGCGAATCTGGTTTTCGCTATACCCCAGTTTGCGTAACGCCGGTTCAACGGATTGATTGACGATCTTAAAGTGGCCGCCGCCGGCGAGTTTCTTGAATTTGACCAGCGCGAAGTCCGGTTCGATGCCCGTGGTGTCACAGTCCATCAGCAAAGCAATGGTTCCCGTAGGCGCGATCACGGTCACCTGGGCATTCCGAAACCCCGCGACTTCGCCAACAGCGAGTGCATCGTCCCATGTCTTGCGCGCCAGCGACCAGGTTGACTCGGTAAACAGCGTCGGCGCATGCGTCGCCGGAGCGATACTGAGTTTCTCGTATTCCGATGAGTCTGCTTGATATGCGGCACGCCGATGGTTACGGATGACACGTAACATCGAATCCCAATTCGCGTCATACCGGGGGAAAGCGCCAAACTGCTGGGCCATCTCCGCCGAGCATTTGTAGGCGGCACCAGTCGTTAATGCGGTAATGGCGGCGCACCATGCAAGGCCTTCCTCGGAGTCGTACGGCAAGCCCATGCGCATCAAAAGCGTTCCGAGATTGGCGTACCCCAAGCCCAGCGTGCGATAGTCGAACGATTTTTGCGCGATGGTTTTGCTCGGAAATTGCGCCATGAGCACGCTGATTTCCAAAGTAAACGTCCAGATGCGGCATGCCTCGGCATAACGCGCCGGATCGAATTCGCCCTTTTTGTTTTCGAATTTGACCAGATTGAGGCTTGCAAGATTACATGCGGTGTCGTCTAGGAACATGTATTCCGAGCAATTGTGGACGAGAACACCGTTAGCAACGAAATGGTGCGTGTCGGGCTCGGTCAGGTCAAAAACTTGCTGATGCCCGAGGGAACGCAAGCTACGAATCGAGTCCGAAGGGGGATCGAGATATGTGCTTATGCTGCTGTTGAGTTGCCGTAACGCCGCAGACTTCTTTGAAGCCGAGTGAAACCCGATGTTCTCTTCGAATAGAATGCGTGAGCCGCGTGAGATTCTCAAATCGTGAGTCTGCGATACCTGATACATTGCAAGGCCGCCCCGACCATCTGGACAGAGCGACTCCGTCACTGTACCGCGCCGATTTTCGTAGACTTTCGATTTGATGCCAAACGAGAGAAGAAGTAACTGCACCTGCGAAAGAAGCTCGCGTGAGGATGAGCAAAGCGACACATATTGGCTCTTCTCGCCGTAGTTTGCTACGGTTCCGTCCGCGGTAAACAAGCCTTGGAGGATAGCAGCTACACTTGCTTTGTCTAAGGAAAAAACCGCATCTTTAAAAAGCTTGTTCTGGCTTCCTTCGTCTAGAACGGCGTACGAGTCGAAAAGTGTAACAATAGACGAATCGGCAACACTTATACGTGAGCCGCCCGGTGAGGCGTGTTTGACGGTTGTGAGGCGAGCGCCGCGTCCATCAGTCACCGTTCGTGCTTTCTCGGTATTGAGCGCTCCGGCTACGCTTTCCAGAACGGGCGTTTCCGCGTCGCTCATCGTTAGGAAGAGCGTTTTGGCGGGACCAGCCTGGCCGCCGTTCTTTGCAATGCATCCATCGCCCACGGCGATGCCGATCCCGAATGCCAATTCGGTGTTGATCTCATTGGAACCGAAGCCGGATCCGGCGAGCAAGATCTGATCCGACGGAAGGAGATCCGAGGCTTGGACATCGCCGCGATTCGCCGTAGCAACCTTATGGTCTGCGGTCAATTTTAAGGAATATCCGGCAGAAGTCTTCAATTCGAAGACTTCTTTATTGCCGGTTGGGAAAATTTTTGTCACGAAATGCGGCTTACCGTCTGCGCCATAGACGAATGCTGACTTCCCCACGAGTTCGCCGATGCGTTGCAAACCGTCCGCAGTAGCGATAAGGGTATCAGCCGTCACGCAGGGGTTACTTGCGTTTATGCGGCCGTCATTCGAGCACGTGTGCCAATCGTTAATCGTGGTGTCGTATTGAACGCCCGGATCGGCGCACTGCCAAGCGGAAAGGGCGATATCTTCCCAGAGTTGGGCGGCTGGGATCGTTTTTTGAACGCCGCCGGTGGTGCGCCCGATGAGTTCCCAATCTTCGCCCTTGTCGAGCTTGCTGAAGAAGTGGTCCGGTACGCGAACGGAATTGTTCGAATTCTGTCCGGAAACGGTGCCGTACGCCTTGCTGTCCCAGTTTGTATCGTAGGTCTCGATCTCGAGGTGCTTGTAGCCCTGTTTGGCAAAATCCAACGCGTACTGAATATTTGCTTGCGGAATTCCGGCGGCGAGCGCACTGCGCATTGCCGACTTGAGATGTGGGTTCAAGGCCGGATCCAATCGGGCGGCCGTCGGCACGCGATCGTCGTTCGCCGCGGCGAGTACCGCGTTCAAGTGCTTCTCGCAAGCGATTGAGCCGGCGACAAGGTCAGAGACTTTCTGCTCTTCTTTGACCTTCCAGAGAACAAAATCTTCAATATCTGGGTGATCAAGATCTAAGCAAACCATTTTTGCGGCGCGTCGGGTTGTGCCGCCGGATTTTATTGCGCCGGCCGCGCGATCGCCGACGCGCAAGAACGACATCAGGCCGGAAGACGTGCCGCCGCCGGAAAGTTTCTCGCCCTCGCCGCGCAGCTGGGAAAAATTCGAACCGGTTCCGCTGCCGAATTTAAAGATGCGGGCTTCGCGAACCCATAGATCCATGATGCCGCCATCGTTGACCAAATCGTCGTTCACGGATTGGATAAAGCAAGCATGCGGCGCTGGATGTTCGTACGCATTGATGCTGCGGGCGAGTTCGTGCGAGACGGGATCGACGTAATAATGACCCTGTGCCGGCCCCGCAATGCCATACGCCCAATGCAAGCCCGTGTTGAACCATTGGGGCGAATTGGGTGCGCCGATTTGGCGCGCGAGCATGGCGCACATTTCATCGTAATAGATGCGCGCGTCGTCTTCGGTATCGAAATAGCCGTGCTTGAAGCCCCAGTAGGTCCAGCAGCCCGCTAAGCGATTGAACACTTGGCGCGCATCAAGCTCCGCCCCGAACCCGGCATTGTCCGCGGGTTCCGAGCGCCATAGCCAATCCGGCACGCCGTCCTCGGTGACGCGCTTGAGCGCGGTCGGTACGCCCGCTTTTCGAAAATACTTCTGGGCGAGCACGTCCACCGCAACCTGGCTCCAGGCGGTCGGGACGAGTGCGTCCTTGGCCTCAAAGATCACGGAACCGTCCGGGTTCACGATGCGCGAGGTGCGGGGCTCGAAAACGACGCCGGCATAGGTATCGCCGGGTGCCGAATAAAGGCGGCGAAACTTCATGGAAGCTCCTTCATCCTCGCCTGGGGAGGACACGGTGAGTTCTCGAATAGCGGTCGAACGCCTGTTCGATAGACGACAGGCGGCGATGCTCGGTGCCAAATATTGTACTACCGGGTGGGCGTAGATACAATATGTAGTGGGGCGCTCCTTGTGAGGAATCTGCGAAGAAGCCGGGTTTATTGCGGATAGCTGCCCCGGAGCTGTGCATGGGCGTGTGGGGAACCGGCGGCCCGTGTGGATAGGTCCGGGGATAGTGGGGAGAAGTGCCGGCCGACGGGCAACCTCCCCTCATGATCGGCCCGGACCGCTTTGCGGCGCGCCTGTGCGATGTTTCCCTGGCCGGCCTCTGGGACCAAGGGGTGCGGGGGCTCATTTTGGATCTGGATAACACCATGGTGGCGTATCGGCAATCGGAGATCGTACAGGATCACGTTGCCTGGGTTGAAGATGCGCACGCGCGCGGTTTCAAAATGGTGATGCTTTCCAATAACTTTTCCGAACGCGTTCGCACGGTGGCAGCGCAACTACGAATTGAGTGCATTCCCAATGCCCTCAAGCCGTTGCCGATCGGATTTCTGCGTGCGAAGAAGCACTTGGGTCTCGCTCGCCGGCAGATCGCCGTGGTTGGCGATCAGCTCTTCACCGACGTGCTGGGCGCTAAGACGCTCGGTCTCTATACGATTTTGACGGAACCGATCGAGCCGCACGACTTTGCGCTCACCCGCGTATTCCGGTTTTTCGAGCGCCTGTTACTCGCGCGGCGGGATGCATCGTGAAGCTCGCGCTGATCGGCGATCCGGTCGAACACAGTCGGAGCCCCGAATTGCACTCCGGGTTTCTACGCGAAGCGAACATCGACGGCGATTATCTCGCGTTGCGCGTGCCCAAAGGTAGCGCGCTGGAGGCGATCGCCCGGCTGCGCGAGCAGGGCTACACGGGTGTCAATGTCACCACGCCTTTAAAAGAAGAAGCCCTGAGCGCGTGTGAGATGCTGGATGAGGATGCGCGCCGCGCGCAAGCCGTCAACACCATCTATTTTGGGAGAAAAGTGTACGGCGCAAACACCGATGGAATCGGCGCGCGCTCGGCGTTAGAGAGCGTGCTCGGCGAACCGGTGAGTTTGCGTCGCGTCGGCGTGTTGGGAACCGGCCCGACCGCGCGCGCCATTCTGGCGCAGCTCAACGAAACCGACGCGTACACGTTTTGCTGGGGCCGCGATACCGAAAAGGTGATCGAGTTGTGCGAGCGGTTCGAGTGTCAAATCTGGCCTCTCAATGCGCCGGAGATCGTCATTTCTTGCCTGCCGCCGGAGGCGGAACTCAATTCCGCGTTGGTCGAAGACGTTCGGCGCGCGGAGATTATTATGGACGCAAACTACGGTTTGCGTTCGACCTTAGCTCGCCGTCTGGACCGCGAAGTCCTTACCGGCGACCTCATGCTGGAGGCGCAAGCGCGCGCATCGTTCGATTTTTGGCTCGCGCATATAGAAGCGGTCATTTAATGGGAAAGGGAGCGTCTATGGAAACGGAAGATCCGCACACCCCCTTCGAGGACGACACGTTGGATGACGCGGTCGCCGGCGCCGACGACACGGGGCTCATTACGCAGCAGCAACTCATCGTGGAGAGCGAGACTGAAACGGGGCTCGATCGCGCGCCGTAGGCCCGCTTGCTTCCTTGAATCGGCCTCCTGCCGGACCGATACCTTAAGGGAAGATGAACGGTCCGCATGGCGCGCCAGCGTAAAACCCCTCTAGGGGAGGCTGCGCCGCCCACTGCCGTATTGGCTGACCTGACCCGGCTTGCCGCCACGATCGCCGGCACGCAGCTGGCGGCTGTTTCATTGGTTGACGCCACGCACGAGCGTTTTCACTCGACCTACGGTTTCGACGGCATCGTATCGATCGAAAAAGATGAGAGTTTGGCGTACCATGCGCTTGAAAGCGACGAGATCTTCGAATTGCACGACGCGCGCGCGGACGCGCGGTTTGCATTGGCTCCGCTGGTCGTGCAATCTCCGAACGTCCGGTTTTATGCGGCGGCGCCGCTTCGAAATCGTGCAGGCGATCCAATCGGTGTATTGAGCGTCATGGATCTCGAACTCGGCTGGCTGAGCAGCGAGCAGCGCGAGCAGCTCACCTTGTTGGCACGCAGCGTTGCGGATCTCATCCAAGCCCCCTCGCACCTCTCATCTCAGGATCAAAATCAGTTGACCATTCTGTCGGCCGCCGTTGAAGATGCTGCGGATATCGTCATCGTCACCGACGGGACGGTGCCTCCGGCGGGATGGCCGAAAATCATCGCCGTCAATAAAGAATTTGCTCGCCAGATGGGCTACGCGGAGAAAGACGTGCTGGGGAAGACCACGAGTATTTTCTTCGGCGAGGAAACCGACCCCGCGACGCTGGAATCCATTTCGACCGCAATCGCTCACAAGGAAGCCTCGACCCAAGTGTTCACGGCTTACCGCAAAGACGGGTCGTCGTTTCTCATCGAGACTCGCAGCCGCGCGGTCGTCAGTCCCGATGGGTCGTACACCAACCGCGTTATTTTGGCCCGCGACGTCACCGACGAACATGCGGCTGAAGCAGAGCTTCAGACCCTGCGCTCGCTCATCGACGAAGCCACCGATTTTATCTTTACAACGGACGCTGCTGAACCGTCCATCGGTGGACCGTTCTTCACGTACATCAATCAATCGATGCTTCAAGCCACCGGTTA
>JABXNS010000153.1_pt1 | contig 18456 bp, 17 predicted proteins | sample 7301101 | NCBI WGS metagenome assembly JABXNS01 (sample SAMN14449646, study PRJNA615230) | soil metagenome | isolation source: soil from bare, unvegetated metal-rich iron-sulfur acidic spring small-cell... | place: Canada: Paint Pots Mound, Kootenay National Park, BC | collected 2017-05-25 | reverse complement strand
GACCTTGCCCCGCGCCCTGAGGCGCGAGAAGCGGAAGTGCGTCACGGCCTGACTTATCTCGCGCTCGCCGTAGCCTTCGTCGTGCTCCTTGCCGACGCAATCACCTTTTTGCAGCAGTTTTTGTCGGGCGACCTTACGTTGCGTTTCATCGTTAAGGCAGCCGTTTTAAGTGTGGTCGCGGGCGGCATCTTCATCTACTATTTGATCTCGCTGCGCCCGCTCATGCGCGCGACCTGGGACCGCGGTTTCGCCGTGGTCGCGTGTTTCGTTGTGGCGGTCGCCGTTGTTTTCGGATTTACCGGCATTGGGTCACCCTCGCACGAGCGAGCGCTGGCAGCCGACGAACGACGAGCCACCGACCTGGGCTTCGTCGAAAGTGAAATTGCCCACGACTACGCGACCTCGCACCGGCTTCCGCAGACGCTTCTCACCCTGGACCCCGAAAACACTCACGACCCGGTGAGCCGCCAGCTCTATGCGTACAAACCCGGCCCAGGCAGTTTATATGTGCTGTGCGCAACGTTTCAGACGGCTAACGACGAGGAACACCCGATCGTGAAATGGCGGCATAAGGCCCGAGCTCAATGCTTCACCCGTAACGCGAAGCCGTGATGCCGCAGCCCTACGGCGCCTTGAGAGCGACGCTTTCCGTGAAATACGCCCTCGGTAATTCACTGGGGAATTCAAAGCCCGAATAATAATATTCGCCGAAGAGGTCCGAGTACTGCGAGTATTCGTAGTAGCGGTATTTCCACGTGACGTGGCTCACAACCAAATAGATGCCAACTTGCGCCATCTCAACTTCGAAATCGGTAAGGGCCGCGTTGCGCGGGTCGCTTCGCAAGCCGACGGGTAGATATCCGCTCAGGATAACTTTCCAAATTTCAAGCGTGCGCGCATCCACGAGCATCTCGCGCACCGACGGCTTGTCGGTATGGGTTGTCGTGAATGTTATCCGGTACACATCGTGATCTTTGTAACGCTGGGAACCATCATTTGTACATGACAATCCGCTCGGGTTCTTCGAGCGAACCTCTCCGATAAGCGGCAACGTGTTGTAATCCGCCTGCTGAAGCGGGAGCCAGGCGGAGCGGCGATCTCCGTAGGGTCCGAGCTCTGGTGGTCCGGGCTCCATCGAGCGCGTGATGATGGGGCGATTCATGAATCGATCGTCGAGAATTCGCGCGAGCCCATCGTCCCGGTAGGCGACGCTGCGCCGCGATTGAAGCAACGGCGATCCATCGTCCTCGATGAGCAGTGTTTCATCATAAAGGATGAACGGCGGATGTGGGGCCGTCGCGCGATGTCGAATCGCCCCGTAAGCGAGATCCCAGCAGTTGGGCAGCGCGCCGGCGCGCGCGGCGGGCGCCAGCAAGCACCCGAAAACAACGGCAGCCAACGCGCCATAGGCCGGCTTACAAAGCGAAGCAGAACGGGCGAGCCAGCGTCGCATCATTGTATTGGATATTATCGGCCACCCGTGCGCGTTTGGCAAGCCGGGGCCCGCACGGGGTTCCCCGTTCGTTCAGGGTCCCGGATCGAGAAATTTTTCGCGCAACTCCGGGTGGTAATGGCGGTACTGCTCCTCAGCGAAATGGCCCGTGCGTTGCAGGTACGCCAGATATTCAAACGCGGCCCAGACGCCGCGGCGCCCCGGTTGGGCCGCGCGATGCAGTTCGGCCATGGGGGCCATCGCGTTCCATGCCTGTTCGGCAGCGAGTAGAAACATCACGATATAGCGGCGCGCCAGCGCACGGTGATAGACCAAAGAGCCGACCTCGGTAAAGAAATTTCCAACCAGCAGAATACGCACATCGAGGAAACGCGAGTGCGCAAAACGCTCGGGATGCGCTGCGAATTCCGCGGGCAGCTCGTGCAGGCAGTACAGGCGCGCCTCGATCATGCGCTCCGAATTGAAACGATCCATGAGATGGAGAAACCCCTGCAATTCGTTGGACATTCGCAGGTGCTTCAACTGGAAAAACGCGGCGGCAGCACCGGCGGCCACGACCACGGGGGTCACGAGCGATGCCAACAGGGTGATCTGCTCGGTGCTCATCCCGAGTCCTTAGCTCGATGCGAAGGCACCCCTCCCTCCGCGACCGCTTTCGGCGGCGTGGTAAAATAGTGCGGCGTGGGGATGTAGCTCAGCTGGTAGAGCGCCGCGTTTGCAACGCGGATGTCAGGAGTTCGAGTCTCCTCATCTCCAAATAATTAAAAAGCGCCGCAACATGCGGCGCTTTTTCTCGGTCCGCAGCGGCTATTTTGGCTTAACCATCATCATCGTGCGCGGTCCGATGGCGTCGATCTGCAGGATCGTTTCACCCTTCGCCATTGCATAGTGGTGCAAATTAGCCGGCACGGAAACGAACCCGCCGGTGGGAACCGCGGTCATTTTTGACGCGTCCATCTTCTCGCCGAGTCCGACCAGCAACGTCCCGGAGATTACCGTTACGTTTTCAAGTTCGCTATGGTAATGGGCACCAAACTTCGTGCCGTCTTTGACCTTGACGCGTATGATGTACGATCCGGCTTTGGCCGGATTTCCGAAAAGAACGGCCATCTGAGCGCCGGCCATCGGACCGCTGGTTAGCGTCGTCCAGTGGGTCGCGGCCGGTAGAACGATAATCGGCGCACTCTTGGCCGACACGAGCACCGGCACGCCGCCGGCGAGAAGAAACGCCAAAATGAAACGCAGCATAAAACCTCCGTTTTTGTCGCGCAACGCGACAGGACTCGGTTCGGTGCGTTGCTAGGAGTCATCCTGGGCGGGGTGAAGTGAACCGAATTCCGGGGGGCATAGCTCAGTTGGTAGAGCACTTGCATGGCATGCAAGGGGTCAGGAGTTCGAGTCTCCTTGCCTCCACCAGATTAAAACGAGCGGCGCGGAGCTCGCTTTTTTCTTGCATCGACATCCATGCAATTCACTGGCGCAAGCTCCGTTAGACAAAGCCGCGCATAGACGGTACAATTGCCGCGGGAGCACGCCGGACGGCCGCGCCCCCAAAGGGTGAGGAAAGTCCGGGCTTCATCGGGCAGGGTGCAGGATAACGTCCTGTCGGGGCAACTCGAAGGAAAGTGCCACAGAAACATACCGCCGGTTGCGATTCGTCGCGGACGGCAAGGGTGAAATCGTGAGGTAAGAGCTCACGGAGCGGCGTGGAGACACGCGCTCGGGTAAACCCCACCTGAAGCAAGGGAGCTCGATTCGTTCCTTTTAGGAACCGGACGGCCCGTCCGCTCGAGCCAGATACCGCACCGAGGTGCGCGGTAACGCGCACCCCAGATAGATGGCCGTCGCCGACTCGTTCGGTACAGAATCCGGCTTATAGGCGTGCTCCCCATGCTCTCGACCGCAACCAGCGGGGCGGGCGCCGCGTTCCAGCTAATGTAGCACCAGCATTCTCGAGGAGAGTCCGCACCATCGTGAGCGAGCAAAAATTCAACCCCGAAATGACCGTCGACGAGGCGTTCAAGACCCACGCCGGTGCGCGCCGCGTCTTCGCGCGCTTCCACTTAGGCGGATGTTCGAATTGCGCGATTAGCGAGACCCACACGATCGGTGCGATCAGTCAGGACTACGGGATTCCCCTGCAGATGCTGCTCGACGGCCTGAACGCGTTATTCGATCAAGGCGCGCTGGCCGTGGGCGACAAGGTCCGCTTACCCGATGAAATTCGCACGAAAATTCCCCAGCTCGCGGACGTTCCCGATATCGGCGAAGTAAAAACCGTCGACGCCGGCGCCTACACCGTCGAATTTGGCGAGGTACGCTTACAGGGGCTGGCGGAAGATTTTATTCCCGTCGAGGCGACCGCAACGGCCTAGCCCCTCCGCGTAGTACCGCTACAGCGGCTTACGCTGCGCGAACGTTTCCTCGACGCCGTGCCAATGCGCGATGGCCGGTTCGCCCGCCTTCCAGCAAAGATAGACCGGCTCGCCGTCACGCAGCGCCGGAAAATCCAATAGCCCGAGATCCATATCTTTAACGATGCAGCCGTGGGCCTCGATGCGCTGAATGAGCCGGACGATGTCCGCCTTGAGCTCGCTGAAACGCCGCGGCGCGAAGGGCGATCGGAGCCCGGCCAGGCGCGGCTGCGGCGGCTGCACCCGCGTTCGGAGGCCGGGATCGTTCTCGAGAAGCTTGATCGCAAGCTCGCGACGCTTGGCCCATAACTCTTCGACGATCGGCGTGACCTTGGGGATGAGGGCGTTGGCCTTTTCAGGCGAAAACAGTTTCATGACCCTTCAACGTCGCGGACACGGAGTATAAGGTTGCATCGCATCGTCTTCGTCTCGGGGCTTTCCGGAGCGGGCAAGAGCCAGGCGATGAAAACCTTCGAAGACCTGGGATTTTATTGCGTGGACAACCTTCCTCCCGCGCTTGCGCCGAGCACGCTTGCTCTCCTGGAGGAGGGTCAGCGCGAACGGATCGCGGTTTCGCTGGATGTCCGAACGGGTGGTGCGCTGGGCGATGCGCGCACCGCGCTCGACCAACTACAAAGCGACGGAGCCAAACCGGATGTCCTGTTCTTGGACGCACGCGACGATACGCTGATTCGCCGTTACAGCGAAACCCGCAGGCGCCATCCCTTCAGCTCCGATGGAACGCTGGTCGAAGCGATCGCAGCAGAGCGCGAGGCCCTGGCTCCGATCCGCGAACGCTCCACCCGCGTTATCGACACGAGCGCGCTAACGCATGGCGAGCTCAAGCAACGAATTCTGTCGGCGTACGCACCCGATCGAGCGCAGCGGCAACTTTCCGTCGCCGTTACGGCTTTTGGATTCAAGTTTGGTATTCCGGTGGACGCGGACTTGCTCTTCGATGTGCGATTTCTGCGCAATCCGAATTACGTTCCCGCACTCAAACCCCTGACCGGGCAGGATGCCGCCGTCGGCGCGTTCATCCAAGAGGACGCCGCATACTCGCCTTTTATCCGCAAGCTCTTCGATTTCGTCGACTTCCTGGTCCCGTTGTATGTCGGCGAGGGTAAGTCGCATTTGACCATTGCGATCGGCTGTACCGGCGGACGGCACCGATCGGTGTTCGTCGCCCAACAACTCTGCCGCCACCTCACCGGCCGCGACGAGACCAGTTTGCACCTCAACGTTCGCGATGCGGAGCGGCGCGCATGACCAACCGCTCCCTGCGTTTGATGCGCTGGTTCTACCCCGGCCTCGGTGTTAAGCGATGGCTGATCGTGTGCGTCGTCGGTACCCTGTTACTGGTCAACGGTCTGAATCGCTGGCTGATTGCCGAGGGGTTGCATTTTCACGTCAACGAGTGGCTCGATAACCTCGTCGACGACCTCTTCTCGCCCTCATATTTATCGTGGATTTTCATTGTCGGCGGGCTCGCCCTCATCGTGTTCGGAACCATGCAATGGCTGCGTTCGATCATTCGCGCATCCCGACTGAGCGGCGGTGACAAACTGGTCGATACGCTGCTGCAAATGCGGCTTAGCAACGGGTACAACATCGTTGCAATCGGCGGCGGGACTGGGCTCTCGACCCTGTTGCGCGGATTGAAAAAATACACCACCAACCTTACGGCCGTGGTGACGGTTAGCGACGACGGCGGTAGTTCCGGGCGGTTGCAAAAGGAGCTCGGCGTCCTGCCTCCGGGAGACGTTCGAAATTGTCTGGTGGCGCTGGCCGACGACGAGGCGCTCGTCACCGATCTCTTCAAATATCGGTTCAGCGAAGGGAACGGCCTAGTCGGTCATTCCTTCGGCAACTTGTTCTTGGCGGCCATGACCGGTATCACCGGGAACTTCGATGCCGCCGTCAAGGAATCGAGCCGCGTTCTCAACATCAAGGGACGCGTACTGCCGGCAACGCTCGGGGTCGTACGTTTGTGCGCCACGTTGCAAGACGGCACCACCGTGGAGGGCGAGTCAAACATCTCGGCCTCGCATGCGCGCATCGAGCGCGTGTACTTCGACCCGGCGTTTGCGGCGCCGCTTGGAGAGGTGATCGAGGCCCTCCGGCAAGCGGACGCCATTATTTTAGGGCCCGGAAGCCTCTTTACGTCGGTCATTCCAAACTTTCTGGTCGATCGCATCGCGCTGGAAGTGGAGCGGTCCGCCGCCGTAAAAATGTACGTCTGCAACGTAATGACGCAGCCCGGTGAAACGGATGCGTTGAAGGCCTCCCAGCACCTCGAGGCGCTTCTCAAAAATGCGTCCGCGAAAGTGTGCGACTACGTGATCGTCAACGATCAGCCGCCATCCAAACTTCTGGCCGCCTACGCCCAAGAAGGGCAGACGCCGGTCGAGCCCGACCTCGATCGCATTCGTGCCTTGGGCGCGATCCCCGTATCCGCTGCCGTGATTTCCGAGACCGATACCGTTCGCCACGATCCGGCGAGACTGGCTTCGGTCGTCATTGGAATCATCGAGCGCGCGATCGCTCAGCGCGCCTCCTACGTTCGAATGGCGCCGGCGGAAAACCTCAGTGCGACAACTTCACCGTAACGGTCGCCGTCGTCGACGGATCCGCGTGCACGTGATCGGAGACCGTCTGATAACCCGATAGCGTTACGACGAAATCCACATCACCACTGGGCACGTTCGCAAAGCTGAACGTCCCATCGGATGCCGTCGTCGTGGTGAGCACCGTGTCGACGGTGACGGTCGCATTCGCCACGGGCGCATTGGTGGCGCTGTCCACGACGGTGCCTTTAAAGGTGGCATATTTAACCGTCGGCGGCAGCTGATCGGCGTTGCAGGCCGCAAGCATCACCAGGGCCAGCACCGGGGCGACGAGGCGCGCGATTTTCATCGGATCTCCGTTTTCTTGCAGAGAGAGCTTTAGCCCTCACCCATTTCCTGGTTCATCTCGGCAACGCATTTTGCATGACCGCACTCGCACCGGATCGCTGCCGGGTCCGAGGCAGGCAGCGTTTTACAGTAGTCCCCGCACGCGTCGCCCAACATCCCGACTTCGCATACGCAGGCCAAATTGACACACCGCTGGTTATTCATTCGGTCCTTCTTCCCGACGCAGGCAAGCTTCACACCCACGCGGAAGCGGCCCGAGTCCCAGGGAGGCACTTTGACCACAACTTTGCCGGCGGACCCCAAAACGGGCCCGGTCTACTTTGAGAACGCTTTGCAAGCGATCGGGAATACTCCGCTTGTCCGGCTCAATAAGGTGACCGACGGCGCCGCGTGTCTCGTGCTCGGAAAAGTCGAATATATGAATCCGGGCGGCAGCGTCAAGGACCGGCCCGCCGTCGCGATGTTGGACGAAGCCGAGCGCTCAGGATTGCTGCGCCCCGGCGGAACCATCGTCGAACCGACCAGCGGCAACACCGGCTCCGGCCTTGCGATGGCTGCCGCCATTCGCGGGTACCGCTGCATCTTGGTTATGCCCGACAAAATGTCGCGGGAAAAAATCGACTTGTTGCGCGCCTACGGCGCGGAAGTCGTCGTTACGCCGACCAACGTGCCCAACGATTCGCCGGAATCCTACTACGGGGTCGCCAACCGTCTGGCCCAAGAGATTCCCGGCGCTTTTCAGCCCAACCAGTTTCACAACCATTCCAATCCCGAAGCGCACTATCACACGACCGGCCCCGAGATCTGGGAACAGACGCGCGGCACCATCACGCACTTCGTCGCGGGCCTGGGCACGGGCGGCACGATCTCCGGTACCGCCCGCTATTTAAAGGAAAAGAATCCAAAAATTCACGTGGTCGGTGCGGACCCGGAGGGCTCCATTTATTCGGGCGACACGCCGAAGTCGTATGCCGTCGAAGGAATCGGGATGTCATACCTGCCCGACACGGTGGATATGAAGGTCATCGATGAAATGGTGCGCGTCTCCGACCGCGAGTCGTTCTTGATGACGCGCCGCATCGCACGCGAGGAGGGCTTACTCGTCGGCGGCTCCTCCGGCACGGCGGCGGTGGCGGCGGTCAATTTGGCTAAGACGCTTCCGAAACAGGCGGTGATGGTCGTCATGCTGCCCGACTCCGGCCGCGGCTACATGTCGAAGATATTCAACGATGACTGGATGATTGCCAACGGCTTCATTGCCGAAGGCAAACGCAAGGCGACCGTCGGCGACGTGCTGCGGAGCAAGACACCTCTCCCGCAAATGATCACGTTGGAAGACACGGCCGTCGTGCGCGACGCGCTCGATCTTCTGCGTCGCTACGAAATCTCGCAAATTCCCGTCATGCGCGATGGCGAGCAAATCGGCAGTATTAACGACGTCGGCGTCATGCAGGCCGTGTTCGACCAGGCCGACATCCTGCACAAGCCCGTAAGCGACGTTATGGGACGCCCCTTTCCGGTGCTCGAACAGCGCGCCGAAATCGACTTGGCCTACAAGTTGCTCACGCTGGCAAATCCAGCCGTCGTCATCACCGACGAAGGCGAGCCGGTCGGCGTCTTAACCCGGCAAGACATCATTACGTATCTTTCGACGACCTCGATTCACACGCCGAAGCGCTAAGCCATGAAATTCTCAACTCGAGCGATTCATGCCGGCCAGGCCGCGGATCCGGCCACGGGCGCAACCATCGTGCCGATCTACCAAACATCGACCTACACGCAAGAGGCCGTCGGCGTACACAAGGGATTCGACTATAGCCGCACCGTGAATCCCACGCGCCGCGCGCTTGAAACGCAATTAGCATCCCTCGAGGATGCCGCCCACGGGCTCGCGTTTGCCAGCGGTATGGCAGCCACGGCCGCCGTTCTCAATCTGCTTTCGGCGGGCGATCACGTGGTCGTAACCGACGATCTTTACGGTGGCACGTACCGCCTTTTTTCGCGCGTATTGGAACGCTATGGGCTGGAGTTCACCTATCTCGACATGACCGATCTCGGCGCGGTCCGTTCTGCGGTTCGTTCGAACACGAAGATGTTCTGGCTAGAAACGCCCACAAATCCGCTGCTCAATCTGATCGACATCGCCGGCGTCGCCAAACTCCGGGGTGCCGGCCAGATCGTCGTGGTGGACAACACCTTCGCTTCACCGTATTTCCAACAACCGCTGAGTCTTGGAGCGGACATCGTGGTCCATTCGACGACCAAGTATATCGGCGGGCACAGCGACGCCGTGGGCGGCGCCGCACTCACCAGTAACCCGGAATACTTTGAAGTCCTAAAATTTCACCAAAATGCCGTGGGCGGCGTGCCCGGCCCGATGGATGCTTTCCTCACCATGCGCGGCGCAAAAACCCTTGCGCTGCGGATGCGCGAACACGCCCGCAACGCTCAAGCCGTCGCCGAGTTTTTGGAGGCGCGCGATGACGTCGCCAAAGTGTTTTATCCGGGCCTTCTGTCGCACCCGCAACACGAGTTGGCCAAACGTCAGATGAGCGGCTTCGGCGGGATGGTTTCTTTTACGTTAAAGGGGCCGGCCGGGCGCGCCATTGATTTCGCAAACCGGATGAAATATTTTAGCCTGGCTGAAAGTCTGGGCGGAGTCGAATCGCTGATCTGTCACCCCGCGCGCATGACTCACGGTTCGATCCCGCAGGAACAACGGGATGCGCGGGGCGTTACGGACGGCCTGCTGCGACTGTCGGTCGGCATCGAAGACGCGGACGATCTCATCGAAGATTTGCGCGACGCGCTCCAGGCAACGCTGGGTGAGGTTGCGGCGCGTTAGCGCCCGTACGGATAGAGAACGACCGAGAGGTCTTTGAGGGCGTCTTTCGCTTCACCCTCGGTAATCTCGCCGAGCCGCCCGCTCACACTGACGATTATTCCGCGACGGCCATCGGTCAGGGCATACAGGTATTGCTGCATCGAACCGAAGCCTTCGCCATACGCGAGCTTCATCCAATACGCCGGCATGCGGTTTGAAAGTTGCGTCTCTTGCTTCGAGCGTACGAAGACGCCGTCAATAAGCGTGCGCAACTCGTTTTCGGCCATCGTTTCCCACTCGGACGGCGAGCCGACGAACGGGCGCATCGAAACCACGATCGTACGCTGATCCTCTTTCCCGTAATTACGCACGTAAGCGGCAACCGGGCTGAGGTGGGACACTTCCTCGACCTTTACGGGAGGCATTTGCGCCCGGTAATACGTGGACGGCGCGGCAAAATGCATCGCGGGATCGTCGTAGGCAAACGCTGGACGGGGCGCCGGCGCCGGAGAGGCGGCTGCCGGGGGTGCGCCGGCGGCGGGCGCCATTGCGAAAAGCAAGCAGCCCAAGACGACCCAAATGACGTTCTTCATTCCTTCTCCAAAACGTTCGCCAATAACGGTAGAGAAACGGCGTAACGATATCCCACATTGCGGTGATCGTCGTCGAACTCTTCGTGGTGCACGCTCAGCCCAAAATCGCGAATCCGTTCGGCCAAAACGCGCGCACCGATGTCGAGCCCGTACTCATCGCGGCGCCCGCAGTCGAGGTAACGCAGGCGCAACCGTTCCAGTTCCGTTCGCTTGCTTAGGCAAACCTCGGCCGGGTCGTAGGCCCGCCAGCGGGCAAAGACGTCTTCGTCCAGGCGCCCCGTCTTGCGCTCGACGGGGAGCTGCACATCGAAGGCCGACGCGCTGCGTGGCGAATACGCGGCGGCGTATCCCAGCATCTCGATCGTCTGGTACTCTTGCGGCTCGCGCTTGGGCCGCGACTCGAAGTGCGCGACGAAGGAGCCGATATCCCAACCGTGTTTTTCCAGCGTGCGATGGACGCTCGGAAACGAAGGCGGGTGCGCGTAGGTAAAGTACGCGTCCCCGCTATGCGAGGCCATCGCCGAAAACGTACCCGGCTCCGTCATGGCCAGGTGCAGCGAGCCGAAGCCACCGGATGATTTACCGAATACCGCGCGCCCTCCCTCATTGGGAATCGTCCGATAATTCGAGTCGACGTGCCCCACAACGTCGCGTACCGTGTAGGTGGCATAATCGCCATTGTGAATGGAATTGACGTATTGAGAACCACCGAGTCGCGTGAAGCCGTCTACCACGGTGACGAGCACCGGCGGCATCGTACGGTCCGCAATCAAACGATCGGCCCACTGAAAGACGTTCGTCTCCCATGGGCGCGCGGCAACAAGGGCGGCCGCATCGCCCGTATACCCGTGCAAACAGTAGAGGACCGCATAGCGCCTGGAACCGGACGCATCGTACCCCGGCGGCAGGTACGTCACGACCGGGCGAAGGGACAGATCGCCCAGCGCGTTGCCGTGCAGCGCCGGGCTTTCGATAAAGTCCACGCGGATATCACCGTCGATGCGTAACAGCCGCGCGAGGTCGCTTTGACTTGGCTGCATCATGCAGCCTGATTCGGCGCGGGGGCGCGATAACACCTCACCGAAGGCGTGCGAATGATACGGGGCGTTGGGCTGCGGGGTGCAATCGCGGTAAACGTGATCACCATGATCGGAATCGGACCGCTTATCACGATTCCACTGGTCATCGCCTCATTGCACGGTGGCCTCGCACTGATCGGGTGGGTGCTCGGCGCGATCGTCGCGCTGTGCGACGGACTGGTTTGGGCCGAACTCAGCTCGCGGTATCCGGGTTCCGGCGGCACCTACGTTTACCTTCGCGAAGCGTTCGGGCGAGATCGGTGGGGCCGCCTGTTCGCGTTTCTCTTCAACTGGCAGTTTCTTTTCTACGCACCGATTTTGGTCGCCAGCGGCATCATCGGCTTCCGGCAGTACGCCGGTTATTTTTTTCCCAGCTTGCAACCGCAGTCGCCGCTTTCGCAGGGCGTTGGCATCGCGCTCGGCGCCTTGATGATCGCGCTGCTCTATCGCCGGATCACTTCGATCGCGAAAATCAGTATGGTCTTGTTTGTGGCAGCGGTCCTAACGCTCGCCTGCGTGATCGCCGCCTCGTTGCCGCATGCGAACCTGCACCAAGCATTTTCAACCGACAGCCACCCGTCTTTCCATTGGTCGTTTATCGCGGCACTCGGCAGCGCACTCTACATTACGCTGTACGATTACGTTGGATACGCGGATGCAGCGCTCATCGGCGACGAAGTGGTCTCGCCCAATCGGACAATTCCGCTGGCAATCCTGTTTTCAATCCTTCTGGTCGCCGTACTGTACATCGCCCTGCAGATCGGGGTTCTGGGCGTCGTCCCGTGGCACTCGTTGATCGGGCCCGGCGGCGCGCCCACGGCAGCAGCGCAATACGTCGCAGCCACCGTGGTCGCACGTACCTGGGGACACGGGGCGGCGCTGATCGTGACGGGGCTCGTGCTCGTAACCGCGTTCGCGTCGCTGTATGGGAACGTGCTCGGTTTTTCGCGCATTCCGTATGCAGCGGCCAAGGACGGCATCTTCTTTCCGATCTTCGGACACCTGCATCGAGACGGATTTCCGAACGTTGCTTTGCTATATATCGGCATCGCATCCATTGCCGCATCCTTTCTGCCGCTGGATACGGCCATTGCGTTGCTGACCGCGGGGATCGTCATCATCCAAGGCATCGCGCAGATCTTCGCGCTCTGGCTGCTCCGAAGCCGGAACCGCGCCGCTCCTTTTCGGATGTGGCTTTACCCCATTCCGGCGCTGATCGCGCTGGCCGGTTGGGCGTATGCCTTTATTTCGACCGGTAACGCGGGCATGCTGTACGGCATGCTGACGCTCCTGGCGGGAGTCGTTGCATTCATCGCCCTAGCGTCGTTTCAACGGACGTGGCCGTTTGTTGCCGCGTGCGTTTTTGCTCTGGCCATCGGCGCTCCGAAGCCCGCCGCTGCATCGTACGGCCATAGCGAAATCGTGGAGCGATCGGGCACGCCCGTCTTCCAGGTGGATGGGCGCCCCTTTTTCGTTTACGCTGCCGCGTTTTTTTACGAACGGATTCCGCGAGAGCGGTGGGCTCCGTCGCTCGCCGCCTATCGCGCGCTCGGCATCAACACGATCGATCTCTACACGATTTGGAATTGGCACGAACTCTCGGACGGGAATTACGATTTTAGCGGGCGGACGAATCCACGCCGCGATCTGCACGAACTACTCTCCCTCATCCATCGAGCCGGCTTCAAAACGATCATCCGCCCCGGACCCGTCATTCGCAACGAATGGCGAAATGGGGGCTACCCGACTTGGCTTTTGCAGCGGCCGGATTACGCCATGCCGTTGCATGACGTTCTGGAAGGGCGCTACCCCGCAACGGCGACGCTTCAAAATGCGCGCTCGGATGATGCCGCCGCAGAATGGATGCATAACCCGACCCACATGCGGTACGCGCCGCTCTGGCTCAAGCGCGTCCTTAGAGAGATCCGTCCCTGGTCAAGCGACGTCATCGCGGTGGCCCTCGACGACGATCAAGGGGCCTACATTGACAATCAAACCTGGCCCGCGCCGCACTTCAAAGCCTATATGAATTTTTTGAAATCCACCGTGCAAAGCGTCGTCGGCCGGCACGTCCCGCTTTTCATCAACACCTATCAGATGAAAGTTACGGCGTCCGCCCCAGTGTGGGCGTGGGGAAATTGGTATCAAAGCGACGCCTTTCAGATCGGGGATCACGACCGCGCGCAACTCGAATTTTCGACCGGCCTGCTTGCCACGCAGCCGAATGTTCCGGTGATGACCAGCGAGTTTCAAGCTGGCTGGCTGCAGGGTCCCGATGAAGTGCACCCGCGCTCCGCGGATCCGTCAAACACGGAGCTAGCCTTGCACACGATGCTGCAGATGGGCGCTCACGGAATCGTGAACTTTCCGGTTCAGGATACACTCAACCCCGCGGGCTACGAGGCGCCGTTCGCCAATTACTCGTACGCTTGGGATGCGGCGTATTTGCTGGATCCGACGCGTACGAACCCTCGGTATGCCCCGACGCGCGACTTCGGCACCGTGGTGCGCACCTACGGTTCAGAACTCGCGCGCAGTGCGCCATTGTACGACGCGGCGATCGCGTATCTGGCAAGCGCATTCGACGAGCGCCAACTCACGAACGCCGACGTTTATCAAATCGCCGCGGCAACGATTTCGGCGCAGCAAAGGTGCCGCGCTCGCGGGCTTTCATGCCGTTTGGTAGACCTGCGATTCACGCCGCCGCAGAGCGTGCACGCGCAGGCTCTCGTCGTACCGGCTCTGCCGGGTGTGCGGCGACCGTTTACGGCGCCGGCGGAGCGGGCGCTTGCGGCCTTTCGCCGCGCCGGCATCCAAACCGGCGACGCCAAGATTCTCGACAACGTGCAACCCGCAGTGCGCGGAATTGCAAATGCTCGCGCGCTGAGCGTCGATGGCGTGCCGCGGTTTCTGGACGTCGTGAATTACGACGACAAGGCCGTGAGCGCAGACTTCGTAACGATCCGTTCGTCCGGAGCCGCGCCGAAAACGCTGCGCAACATCACCGTCGCCGCGCGTAGCGCGAATCTCTTTCCACTCTTCTCGCTTCCGTACGATCCGAAACGCGACCTCATTCTTCCGGGCGCGTTTGTCGAGCACTATGCTTTTCCCCCCCACGTCTGGCTGGGCGGGAACGGATGGTCTGTCGAGGGAGAGCCAGCGCGAGGTGCAACGGCTTCGCTGCAAGATGTTTTCGAGGACGGCGAGCCGGTCGCCGTGCTCTCGAACCGACTCGTGCGCGTCCTGGTTAGTCCCGCTGCGGGCGCGCGCGCCTTCGTGTTTGGAGACGTGGCCTCGGGGCGCAACGTCTTTACCTCCATCGGGTCCCTGCGCGACGACGTTTTGGAGCCGCTGCCTCCGTCGGCGCGCGACTATATTGCTAAATACACCCATCAATTTCCAGCCGGAACCTTCAATCGAACGTACGACGCGCGGATACGGCAATCCGGCGAGCGCGCCATCGCGGCGTTTTCGTACCGCGCGCCCGATCTTGGCGACGCTCCGATCACCTTTACGAAAACCGTTACGCTCGAACCGGACGCTCGCACGTTTTCGGTGGACCTGAGTGCGCAGGCCGAAGGCGGCGTTCGCGCGCAAACGCGCTCCATCAATGCGATAACCGTTGGCGATTACGCGGATTTTCACGCGAGCGCCATCCCACTCGGGAGCATCCAGGCGGGGGGCGTCGCGCTGTACAGCCGGAAAACCGGGGAGTTTGCATCCATTACGTGGCCGCGGGGCGAGGTTGCGGGAGGGCAGTTCGCGCTCAAAGACGGTTATGCGTACGTGCAAATCGATCCCGTTCCCGGGCGCACGGCGCACTTCACGTACGGATATTTCACGGCAAACGATGAGGCAGCCGCGCTACGCCAGCTCGATGCGCTAAAAGGACGCTGACACGCCTGCGAGAATCGCACTCGGGCCACGGGGAAGTGGCGGAACGGTAGACGCAGCCGCCTCAAAAGCGGCCGAGTACCCCTCGTGTGGGTTCAAATCCCACCTTCCCCACCACCCATGACGGCTGCACGAACATTCCGGCGCGGGGCGCTTCGCGGGGACCTCGCCGTTCCCGGCGACAAATCCATTTCGCATCGCGCGCTTATTCTGGGGTGCGCAACGGCGCAGCCGCTGCAAATAAGCAACGTCAACACGGGGTTGGACGTCGTCGCGACGCAGCGTGCCTTGCGCGCGCTCGGCGGTTCGATCGAAACCCACGGTGAACGGACGCTCGTGAGCGCGCGACACCTACACTCGGCAACGGGCACGATCGACTGCCAGAATTCCGGATCCACCGCGCGGTTGCTGATGGGCGTGTGCGCGGGCGCAAAGATCGCGGCAACGTTCGATGGGGATGCCTCCCTGCGCTCGCGACCGATGGAACCGCTGGCCGCACAACTTCGCGCGTACGGCGCGCGCATCGCAACGCGCGATGGATCGCTGCCAGTCGTCATCACGCCGAGCGCAACTCCGCAAACCCGGCACTTCATTCTTCTGACGCCATCCGCACAGATCAAGTCGGCTCTACTTTTTTGCGGGCTGTTCGGCGCGTGCGAAATTTCGATTAACGGTGATCGCGGGTCGCGCGATCACACGGAACGAATGTTGAAAAGCTTCGGCGCGAATATCGAACACGATGCAACGCAGTGCCGCTATCGGCCCACACGCTTACGCGGCGGCGACCTTCGCGTTCCGGGAGATTTTTCCGCGGCCGCATTCTTCATCGTTGCCGCCACCATCGCTCCAGGCAGTCGCGTGATCGTTCGCGACGTGGGCGTAAATCCGACGCGGACGGGCTTGCTCGACATTCTTTCCCGCATGGGTGCGCGCATCACGGTCGCGAACCGCCGCACCTGGTCTGGAGAGCCCGTGGCCGATATCGCCGTAGAAAGTGCAAAACTCCGAGCTACGGACGTCGGCGCCGAGCTCGCGTTGCGCGCGATTGACGAAATCGTGGTGTTGAGCGTTGCGGCTGCGTATGCGCGCGGCATCACGACGATCGCGGGCATTAGCGACTTGCGAAGCAAAGAATCCGATCGCGTTGCCGCGATCGTCCGGCTTCTGGTCTGCGCCGGCGCGCGGGTCGAAATGATGACCAACGGGATCGCGATCCAACCGGGGCCCGCCGTCACGGACGATCGGGCCGTTGCTTCGCTCGGCGATCATCGAACGGTGATGGCGACCGCGGCATTGGCCGCCGCGGCCGGAAATATCGCTACGGACGATGAGGGCGCCGCCGATGTCAGTTTCCCGAACTTTGCACGGAGCTGGGCAGCCGCGCAGTCCTAACGAAGGACGGCGATGAAATCGGCGAGCGTTTCGCGCACGTTACGCGCGCTCTCGCCAAGCGCAGCGACCGGATTGCCAATCGACCGCATCGACTGTATGGCCGCAGCCAGTGGCCCAAGCTGACCGCCCAGAAGCGGGATGCTCCGCGAGAGCCGGTGCGCATCGGATTGGCCAAGCGAAATGCCTGCTGCGAGCGGATGGCATTTCAAACGCTCCATGTGCGTCTTAAGCGCGCGTACGCGAACCATTACGGGAATAATCGAGACAACGATCCCGGCCAGCGTCACCACACCGACTAAGACGAGCACCATTCCGGTAATGATTAGGCCGCCGATTCCTTCGAATTTTTGCCCGGGGCCGGGCTGGTTGCCGGGGGCGTTTTCGCCGTATCGGATTTCGGCGCGTCGCTTTTCGGAGCGTCGGCCTTCGCTTCGTTTTTCGCCTTCGCGGAAGCGGCGTTTTCCGTCGCTTTACGCGAATCGGTGATGTAAAACCCGGAACCCTTAAACACGATGCTGGCGGGGTTAAACAGGCGTACGAGCTTGCCTCCACACGTGGGGCACGCCTCGCCGTAGACCTCGTCGAAGCCGTGCCGTACTTCGGTTATTTCCTTGCACGTCGCGCATTGGTAATCGTAGAGCGGCATGGGAGCAGTATACTAGAAATCGGCCAGCAGCGCATCGGGCTGCTGCTGATACTCGACCAGACCCTTAAAATGAACGAGCGACTCCGTCAGCGCATTCGAGAGCTTTCGGCGCACGGTCAGTTGATCGAGAAAGCCGGCGATTTTACCGCCGTAGGCCGGGTAATCGAGGCGCACGCTGATTCTCGAAATCGTTGTCTTGCGCTCGATTCGAAAGTTGATACGCCGCCGAATCGAAAAGGCGCCGACGAGCGAAATGAGATGGTTTTCGATGTATTGATCGATCTCGAAGAGCTGTTCGGGCTCACCCGGGATGGAAGAACGTACGACCACTTCCGAACCAAGCTGCAACGGGCGCTCCGGCTCGAGCCGGCGCGAACTACGCAAAAACGCCAGCCAAACCGGCCATTTCTCGACTTCACAAACCCGCGCGAAAGCGGCCTCGGGAGCCGCCCGCAGGTCAAGTGCTCCCGTAAGTGTCGCCATGCCGGGCCATTCTGCGTGACTATATATGGTGCCTTTAGGAGGCGGAACCCCCAACACGTTGTGCCCCCAGCTGGCCGGAGGTCACCGCGTGAGCGAAGGACACCAACGTCTCAACACCCACGGCGAGCGCGTCCTCATCGATGCGAAACTGCGGACTGTGCCCGGAAATCGTCGACCCCTTGGCTTCGTTTCTGATTCCCAGCCGGACGAGCAGGCCCGGAACGCGCTGCGCGAAGTACGCGAAGTCCTCGCCCCCCATCGTCGCCTCCGGCCGTTCGACGACGATTTGGGAATGCGCGTTCATGTATGCTGCAAAATCTTCAGCCAATTGCGCATCGTTGATCACGGGCGGGTATCCGCGGATGACCTGGAGGTGCGCTTCCACGCCGTAAGCTGCCGCAATTCCGTCCGCAATCCGTCTGGCTCGTCCCTCAAGGGCGTCGCGAATCGCGGGCTCGTGCGAGCGAAAGGTTCCCGTCATCTTGACTCGGTCGGCGATGACGTTGTTGCGATAGCCGCCTTCAATGGTTCCGACGGTCACGACCACGCTTTTCAGCGGATCCGTTTCGCGCGCGGCAATGGTTTGCAGCGCCAGCACCAGCGCGGCCGCTGCGGGAATTGCGTCAGCGGCCGTATGCGGGTAGGCGCCGTGCCCCCCGCGGCCCACAACCTCCAAGCGGAACTCGTCCGCCGCGGCGTTGACCGGTCCCGCTGTGACGCCGATGGCGCCCGTCTTTAAACGCGTATCGACATGCAGCATGGC
>JABXNS010000152.1_pt1 | contig 18459 bp, 16 predicted proteins | sample 7301101 | NCBI WGS metagenome assembly JABXNS01 (sample SAMN14449646, study PRJNA615230) | soil metagenome | isolation source: soil from bare, unvegetated metal-rich iron-sulfur acidic spring small-cell... | place: Canada: Paint Pots Mound, Kootenay National Park, BC | collected 2017-05-25 | reverse complement strand
GGCGGGGGCGGCGGTGGCGGGGGAGGAGGAACCTGCCCGGCAGGCACGTTCTGTATGACGGCAAACACGTTCACGCCTACCACGCGAACGGTGACAGTTGGCTCGACCGTCACGTGGCAGAATATGTCAGGCGTGGGACACAATGTTACATGGGACAACGCGACGGCTAGAGCTGCCGCGGCGGCGGGCGACGGAACGGGCGACATGCCGAACTTTGGCGACGGCATGACGCACACCCGAGTGTTCAATACCGCTGGCACTTACGGTTTTCATTGCACCATCCACGCGGGAATGACGGCGACCCTCACCGTCCAGTAAGTCGCCACCTGAGAAAGAGTTCCGTCCGGAGTGTTCGGCCCTTAATTCTTCGCGCGGGTCCGTGCCCGAACGGTACGGAGCGGCAGATCATGCCTCGCCGTGTACGCCGGACTCAGTCGCACTCGATCCGGACGGATCCCACTATCTCAACATCGTGATTCAACGCGTTCAATGCGCCCCAACGGGTGCTCGCGAGTGATCGGATAACGGCATGAAAAGAGTATTTCTGCTGGCCGCGTTACTGGTCGGCTGCCACCACGATCCGTTAGCGCCTTGGGAAGAGGTCGATCTTTCGAAAGCAGTGCGGGTCGAACCGAGTGCCCAGTACATCACGTGGTGGAATGAGCTCGAAGCCTGCTCCGGCCTTACAGGTGACGTTCGCGCCGTGGCCTTCTACGTAATACCCAGCGTTACGACCGTTCAAGTCGGAAGCGAAACCTACTGGGGATACTGGATCAAAGAGGGAGACAGGATCGTTCTCGCGGGGGCTTGGACCGCGAACGAAAAGCTCGTTAAGCACGAGGAGATGCACGCCCTGCTCCAATCCGCGTTACATCCACAGGCGTATTTCAATGGCCCGTGTGGCGATTTGACGTACCCTGACGAAGCATAGCACTCGCCGGCATCCGTTACTTTGGCAGCTCCGCCACTGTAGCCTTTCCAGTCGACAGCTTTTCGAGACCGAGCATGTACACTTCTAGCCCTAGGTCCGGCAGCGTTCTTTCATAACCGGCCACTAGTTGGTCCTTGTACCTGTCGAGATCGAAGTTGAAAAAACCGGTCGGTCTAAGATCGACGACCTGCATCTCTGCATCAAGCATCAGCAGCTTGCCGAAGTGGAGCGTGCCGCTTTTGAAGAACATATAGGCCGCCGCCGAAGTGTCTGGGGGAAGCAAGGGCGTTGCTTCCGCCACCGTGCCGAACGTCTGCACGAGCTCGTCTCCGTCAACTCGGATGGCGGTGGCGCGTCCCTCGATCGCAGGCGGCGGCAGGATCTGCACGGGGTCAAGGAAAAGATCGTTCCCTTTGACGGTGACACCCTTCGCCTTGCTCAAGTCGAGGATCTTCTGGAGGGTGAGCCCGAACGCGCGCATGAGGCTGTTGCCGTCGACGCCCAGGATCCGGGTCTTCACCGGGTGGAGCCTGATCAGTCCCTCAGGCGTGACGGATAAATCAGCTGTGATCTCAAACGGGATGTCGAGGATCTTGTGCATCACCCCCGTCTGAACAAGCTCCGACCCGAATGTGTGCACATGGAGCCGTTTGAGCGGCGCGCCGGGATAGGCGAAGATGTACTTGTTCATGAGCGTCGTGATGTCCGTTCCGTTGAGACCGATCTCCGCGTAGGTGAGGTGCATGATGAATGAGTGCTTGTCGTCGAAAACGACTGGCCCTCCCTTTAACGAGCGCATCGTGCCGCGCAGCTTCCGGATACGCAATGCGCCATTGGGCATGAGGTAGAAGTTGACATTACGCATGGACACCTGAGTGATGGTGTCCTGGTCGCTCGGGCGGGCGAACGCGCTGCGCGTCGGGTAGGGCGCGGGATGCGAACCGAGCAGGTTCCTGGTGAATCCAAGCGCGACAGCCGCCGAGCCCATAACGCCGATTACGATCGCGAAGTGCTTCATGCCTGCCAGGCCGGTAACAATCCAGAATTGTAGGCGAGGCTGGCGGCCCGGGCACCGGGTAATTCCGTGAGGGGATCGTAGGACCGCGCCGGCTACATAAATTGTCCCGCCAGCTGAGGGCGCATCACCGCGTCTGCGAAGCGTTACGCGAGAGCGAATCCCATTCTGCTGCTCATGAGGATTCCAATGCCGAGGAGAATGAGTAGAAGCCCAGCGACAACTTCCGCGCGCTCTTGTAACCGCTTTCCTACCCGAGTGCCTACCGCCAAGCCAAGGAATGTTACTCCCAGCGCTTGTACCGCGATGTAGGCCAGCGCGATACCGAGAGAGGCCCCGACCACCCCCAACGCAAAACCGACCGCGAGTTCATCGAGACTTACCGAGAGTCCGAGGAGCCACGTCGATCGCGTCAGCGCGGGCTCAACCTCACGAAGCGAGTGGTCGTCTTTGAGCGCTTCACGAAGCTCCCACAATCCGAACGCGATGAGGAGTGCTCCCGCGGAATAGCTCGCGATCTCGCCAAGCAGGCCAGACAGGCTTCGACCGACCAGCAGTCCGAGCGCAGGCATCAAGCCCTCGAAGAGGGCGAAGGTCAAACCTATTTTGAGCCACCGGTCGCGAGGAAGTCCCTTCAAGCCGAGGCCCAGTGCCACAGCGAATGTGTCGAGCCCTAGAGAGACGAACAGCCCGATTGTGGCGATCATCGCAAGAATGGTTGCGGGAGTGGCAGCGAGTCAGTGCGTATATGTGTCCCACGCGAATACAAAGTACGTTGGTTGTCCTGATTGAAAGGTCGCGGCATTCATCGAGCTGTGTTCCTTCATTCCTCCATTGCTCGGGAGTCGGTAGCGATGTGATCTGGTTCAACAGCGATCTGGGCGCGGACCTCGCTCACCGTCAGCAAGAGTCATCTCGCTGGGCTTACCTCGGATTTGCGCGTAACTCCGTTTCGTGGCCGGCTGGGTCGATCTTACAGCGGCTCGGACCGAGGCAAGGGCGGAGATTGACCCACCTTTGCGCGAACCTCAGGGCCCGCACTTTAGCACCCGGATAGCAACCCTGCACCACAGCCAAAGTTGGTCGTCGCCTGCCGTTTCCCACTCGTTGGGAACCGGTACCAGCCGACGTTTTTCCCCTTCGACGTTTTCGAAACAGAGCCACCCGTTTTCGTAGCCAGCCTGGACCACCGAACCGCGCGGAAAGAATGAGCTTTTGCGGCGCGATGGGGTTGTTCGGCGTTCAATTCCTGTATAGACAACGGCGGTTGAAGCGGCAGCGTCGCGGCGTTCTTCCTTGCGGCGTTCGGGTGCAGTGGGGATAACGTGCCACACTTCCCACCGCCGATTCTCGGGGTCCATGAAACTGCGGTATCCCATTCAGTCCCCCCGCCGGTTGGAGACAGAGATCTTCTAATGCAGAGGCAGTGCCGCGCTTTAACGGTGGCGTGGGGGACAGGGCGTCGGAACACACAGCGGGGCATGCGTGGGAAAGTTTCTTGCAATAGCAGCCCGCCTTGGTGGGGAGGGCCCAAATTAGAGCGGACACTCGGCCAATGGACGAACGAACAAAGGCGGAACGCCTGGCTCAAGCTCGTCTCGAAATAGCCGCGCGTATTAAGCGTGTCTGTGAACGGTTACCGCGCGCGGAATTTGAAAAACTTGTAGATCGTATGGCCGGAATTCAGTGTAAGTACGACGTGTTTCCCAACATTCCCGAACTCCCGGGGTCCGAGGGGGAAATGGGCGGCAGCGTCGAAGCGGATATCGTTCGAGCGGAGTGTAGTGGCCGCAGAATTTAGCGACGCGGGGAGAAAGAAGCCCACACCGACTCCAGCATCGGTTTCGCGACGGCATATGCGGGCCAGGGCGATGGTGCGTGCCCTACGACCATTCGGGTTGTAACCGGCGTTACGCGCTAGCTATTGGTATGCCGAAGTTGCCCCGGCCGTCTCAACCGGTCCCTGCATCACGTCGGGCGATAGAATCAATCTTCTAATCGTCTTCGGCGGGGTGTCAAATGGGTCAGGACCCAGGGGGTATAGCGAGGAGTTCTGGCGAGAGGCGGTGAGGCTGGCGGAGTCGGGCAGCAGACCGTTGGCCGCTGACCTACATTAGAACGCCCCAGCCGGAAATTCTTTGACCGATCTTAAGCTCCAGCTCGAACGCACGCTCGGCAGTAACTACACCATCGAGCGCGAACTTGGCGGCGGTGGGATGTCGCGCGTCTTTCTCGCCGAAGAGACCGCGCTCGGGCGAAAAGTCGTCATCAAGGTCCTGCCCACCGATCTCGCCGCTGGCCTCAACGCCGACCGCTTCAGGAGGGAGATACAGCTTGCGGCCAAGCTACAGCATCCGCACATCGTCCCTCTGCTCGCCGTCGGCGCGAAAGAGGGGCTGCTTTACTACACGATGCCATTCATCTCTGGCGAGAATCTTCGCGCGCGGCTCGTGCGTCTGCGCGAGCTTCCGATCGCCGACGCGACGAAGATTCTCCGGGAAGTCGCCGATGCTCTCGAGTACGCGCACGAGCAGGGCGTGGTTCATCGCGACATCAAGCCGGAGAACATTCTCCTCTCCGGAAGCCACGCGCTCGTCACCGACTTCGGGGTATCGAAGGCGCTGAGCAGCGCGACCGGCGAGACCCGAGTTGAGGGCGGTTCGGTGCTGACGTCACTCGGGATCGCGCTGGGAACACCTACTTATATGGCGCCGGAGCAGGCTGCGGCCGATCCAGATGTGGATTACCGCGCCGACATTTATTCACTTGGCGTCGTCGGATACGAACTGCTCGCCGGTCGTCCCCCGTTTACCGGGATGACGCCGCAGGCAACGCTCTCTGCGCAGGTGACGATGAACCCCGATCCCGTCGCGCAGCACCGGCCGAACATTCCGCCGGCTCTTTCCGCGACGATCATGCGCTGTCTGGAGAAGCATCCATCGGACAGATGGCAGACGGCGGGCGAGCTGCGCACGCAGTTCGAGACCGTTTTGGCGCCTAGCGGTGCCACACGCCCGGTTGCGGCCGCACGTCCGGCATTCAGTTGGACCCCGCGGCGGATGATGATCGCGGCCGCGGCGACTGGCATTTTGACAGCGGGCGTATTCCTGAGCACGATCGCATTTAAGAAGGAAGGCCCCGGGTTTACGATCGGCGGAAACCATCAGGTAACCAACCTTCCCGGAGTCGAGCTCTATCCGGCAATCTCGCCCGACGGAAAAATGGTGGCGTACGTCGCGTCTCACGCGGGGAGGGCGCAAATCTTCGTCCGGCAGATCGCGGGCGGACGGGCAGTTGCGCTTACGGACGGAAGCGCCAACGCCGTTTGGCCCCGATGGAAACCCGACGGGTCAGCGCTGGTCTACACGTCAGGCGGAACGGCTTTCACGATCCCCCCGCTCGGTGGCTCGCCCACGGCTTTGATTCCAAAGTCGGCATCGGGGTCTTACGTCTTCTGCGAATGGTCGCCGAATGGCAGCACGATCGTTTGCGGAAACACTGTTGACGGTGCTCTTTACGTCGCCGACGCCAATGGAGAGAACGTGCGGCGGCTTACTCCGCCTAGCGACGACGTGCTCCACTCCGCTTCCTGGTCGCCCGACGGAAAGCGCATCGCTTACGTCAGCGGGAATTTTGACTTCGTCGGGTGGGGTGGCTTCCTCGGCAACTTGGCCGCGAGCTCGATCTGGGTCATACCGATTTCGGGCGGAGCACCGGCGCGGATCACCGAGGAGACCCACCTGAACACGAGCCCGGTGTGGACGCCGGACGGTGGCTACGTCCTCTTCGTTTCCTCACTCGGCGGAACGCGCGACATTTACGCCCAGAAGGTGAACTCCAAGAGTGAGCCGAACGGGGCGCTGTTGCGGTTGACGACGGGTCTCAATCCCCACACCATCTCGCTCAGCGCCGACGGCCGGTACCTGGCGTATTCCACGTTCATCACTACCGCGAATTTGTGGAGCGCTTCGGTCCACGGCCTGGATCCTGTGTCACAGGCATCGCTGCGCCAGATCACCTTCGGGAATCAGACGATCGAGGCAGTAGCGGTCTCTCCCGATGAGCGCTGGCTCGCCTACGATTCCAATGTCAGCGGCAACGCGGACATATACAGGATCAGGGTAGAGGGGGGCGAGCCGCAGCAGCTCACCCGCGACCCTGCCGACGACTTCTCACCCGCATGGTCGCCCGACGGATCGGAGATCGCGTTTCACAGCTTCCGAAACGGCACGCGTGACGTTTTCGTAATGGCCGCAGACGGCAGCCGTATCCAGGCGGTGGCTGCATCGCCGACGCGGCAGGAGCGCCAGGCGTCGTGGTCGCCTGACGGGCGCAGCATGAATTATAGCGTCATGCCGGATTCGATATTCCTAGTCACGCGGGCAGGAACGGCGTGGGGGTCGCCGCGATTTTTCAGGAAAGGATTGTTGGGTGCCTGGTCGCCCGACGGGAAGACGATTGCCGTTGTGACAGAAGATAAGGCAGGAATCGATCTGTCACCGGTTGATGCAACCCAGCCCACGGTCGCCGTCGTCCGCGAGGCTGGAGGCGACCAAATCTACGGGTTGGCCTGGTCCCGGGATTCGCGCCTGGTTTATTACGGCTGGGTAGGGGGCGACGGAACCACATCGATATGGGGCGTTCCCGCAGCGGACGGGGCGCGCCGGCAGTTGCTCCACTTCACAGATCCGGCCCGGCAACTCTACCGCGGCTTTATCGCCGTCGATTCGCGGCACGTCTATCTCTCAATCGGCTCGCGGGAGAGCGACGTATGGGTAATGGAGCTGATGCGAAAATGAGGTCCCGTAGCTTGGTTCGACCGGAGGCGATAAGAGAGGGAACGTTCTGACGGCCACGGCTGCTACGACCCCATCTGCGAGCGCTCGCGACTCGTCGTCCAGCCCCTCCTTGAGGTTTGTTCGAGCGGCGTTTAGGGCTGGGACGCCGAACCGCCACGACGTCCATTGAATAAGACGCAGCAGCGCTGACCGGTCCCTAGTCAATTGCCGCACGTTGCTTCAACGTGCCTTTACACCGATCCAAAAGGGACGCACTCGACCCGTAACATTCGCAGCGCTTAGCTCGCCCAGGTATCTGGAATCGAAACTTCGGTCGGATGGAGCGAGAAGCCAGATATAACCAGGGTGCGTGACATACACGCCCGGGCGAAGTTGGGGAAGCTTTTTTCCGGTCCGATCGAGAAAAAGTGGGCGCGAATGCGGTTGCCGCTTGCTGTTAACTGCGATGCCGGCGGTCGTTACAGTAACCGTGTCTGCAGAGAGCGCGACCACAACCTTGCCGATCGGGACCAAGCCTTCGGCGCACCGTCCACCCGTTGGCACGTAACCGCGCTCGTGTGCGAATCGGGCGATTGAGGGTGGAAGACAATACAAAACGATTGTACCACGCTCCAGAGTGCGTGAATCGCTCGTGACGCGATACAATCCGGTTGGCAAGCTGGTCGTGAGATTGAAACGAAATCCCGAGATGGCGGCTCCCGCCAGAACCGACCCCAGAGTGATCAAGCCGACGAACAGACATGAGCGTAAACCGCGGACGCGGGTGCTCGGTCCGAGACCGGACCAGAACTGGCCTTCGACTCCCGCCCGTCCGACTAGCAAACCCATTATCCGTTGATCGGAGAAACGCACAACGGCTGATAGAGCGGGTTTGGATCGCTTCGCTTGGCAAACTGGACGGCGTCGCGATAATTGACCCTTGGTGTCAAGACGGGGAGCCCACCCTTGGCGAAAAGGAGCTCCGAGTCGCTCGGGAGCCGACGGACTTCGTCGGGCAGGAGTAGCCGCCGGCTTTTCTCCGAGACCGAGAGTGCCGCACCCTCTTGCCGTTGCGATTGTCTTCCGCGACTCACGCCGCGCGACTGGTTTTCGCTCCTTACAAAGATCGTTGCCTCGCCGGTCACCTTAGACAAGTATTCGGCCGTATCCCAGTCGTTGGTCCCGAACGCTTGCAGGACATCAGCGTTAGCGAGAAACGTTGGCCAGGTATCGCCATAGGTACTGCGCAGCTGGGAGAGGTCCTGCACGATCAGCCAGAACGTGACGCCAAATCCGCCCGCGAGGCCGATGTCGCGCTGCACCGGATGCATCTTCCCCAAGTGCGCAAACTCGTCGAGAAGGAAGAGGACCCGCTCCTGCGCCTGGCCTCGGGTCCGGGCAATCGCCAGTAGGGAGCACGCGATCATGAGCCTTAGCCAGCGCGCGTACGCTTCGAGTCGATCGGAAGGGAGGATGAGATAGATGCTCGTGGGCTCCCGTTTGAGGATCGAGAGGTCCAAGGTCGATGGTCCCATGACGCGGCCCATTCGAGCGCTATCGAGGAAATGCGTGTGACTCTGTGCGGTCGAGATTACGCCGCTCCGCTCCCGTTCGGCTTTCTGAAGTAATCGAGCGGCAGATCTGGAGACGAGGCCAGCCGCGGCGCTGCTTGCCCGCATGTCCTCTAGTAGCTCGGCAAAGGACGCGGGCGCGAGCGTGAGGAGCGTCCTCACGTGAGAGAGGGTTCGGAGATCTGCTGGTGCGCTCGCGCTTACGTGAAGAATCAAGCCTGTTAAGACCGCGCGCGCCTCTTCGTTCCAGAACAGTTGCTCGCCACCCTGCCGCTCCGGAAAGACGATCATGTCTGCGACCATGCGGGCCTCGTCCACTGCTTCTGGACTCTGTGGATTGATCAGGTCGAGAGGATTGTAGGCCGCCTCACCGCCAGCGACGCCAAAAGGGTCAAACGCGTGCACTTGCTGTCCCATCTTGTGTCGCCACCGCGCGGTGACGGCGTAGTTTTCACCCTTGGGGTCCGTAACGAGCACAGATCCCGGATGGTCGAGGAGGTTTGGAATGACGCAGCTCACGCCTTTACCAGATCTTGTGGGTGCCACAGTTAGGATGTGACCCTCACCTTGGAAACGCAGGAGATCTGGCCCGCGCCGTCCAAGAATCAGTCCCTGGTTCCGGATGAGATGTTCTCCGCTTCCCCAGCGCGCTGATCCGTGAGAGATGGAGGGTGAGGCTTGGTCGGCCCGGCGCCAACCGAGCGCGATCAACGAGCTCGCACCAATCGCGATCATAGCAACTAGAAGCCATCCCGCTCTAAGAATTGGCGCAGCGGCCAAGGCTGTCCGATATCGTGAATACCAGACAACGATAAGATGGGGCTCATAGAAAGGCCCGAGACTTAGGGCGGCCAACCCCAGTGCGCATAGGAAGAGAAGCGCCAACAGCTGCCGCGATTGTCTTGAGATCAGGGCGGCGGCCCCAGCGCCCGTGCAAAGCACCGCGACAGCTCGGAACCACACGAGCGTCCGAAGGTGGGGGACGAATAAAGGCCGCCCCAACTTCGCGTGAAATCGAAAGCGCCAAGCCACATACTGGGTCCCGGCTGAGAACGCGAGTACCAGGGCTAGAAAGAAGAGCAACACCAGCGGTCGTTCGTTTCGCGGTGAGGGTGCGCGCTCACGCATCGGTGAACTAGCAAAAGGCTGAATAGCCAGCTTTCGGCCCTAAATGCGGTGGGTCGGGGTCAGGGTTTCGGCAAGTAGGGTTCCTCGAACACGATGTCCCCGTTCAGGAGAACATTGAACGCCTGACCGGCGGGTATCGTGATCGTGGGTGCCAGACTCATCCCTCGCCTAAGAATTTCGATTGCAACCGTTGACAGTTCCTGGCCGACAGCGCCTGCCGCGACCTGACCGGGTGAAGGAGTGGAGAGGACTGTGGCCTGTGAAGGCTGACTGAGTTGAATACCTGCACTCAACGCGGAGAGGAGTAACGCGTTTCCGAATACACGTCGCCAGTGGTTGTCGACACTTCCCTTTGCACCGGCATTTCCTTCCGTGTCCGTGAGGGCGAGTCCCGGCAGATGCATGCTCCGGCCGTTAGGCAGAATGAGCCGAGTCCACGCGACTAAAAGGCGTCCTTGCCCCGCCGCCACCTGGCTGTCGTATTTGCCGATTAGCCGCGACCCTTTTGGGATGAGCAGAATCCGCTCAGACCTCGAGTCGTAGACATCTCTGCTAACCTGGCCGACAATGTCGCCCGGCAGATCTGAGGTGATTGCCGTAATGAGGAGTGCAGGGATCACGGTCCCCGCGCGAAGCGTGTAGGCCGACCCAGCCGCAATCAGCTGGGCTGGTATTGCGGCCTTGGTCGCCCCCGCCGCGTCCGACCAAAAAGATTGCTCGGACGTTCCTGGATTCGACGGATGAGCGGACCGCTCGAGACGAGCTGAAGTTCGGGCAATCGGCATGTTGGCCGCCGAGTTCTGGCGCAGAGCAGACCGCATGATCGAATCCCCAAGCGTCAGCAGCAGTTCTTCGTTAGTAGCGACCGAGGGTAAATCATCGACACTCTTCGCTTGTGGATCGGCTGGCGTGCCGCCGGGAACTAGCGCGCTCAAGAGCGCGGCTTGGTACGATCGTTCGCGCGGCGACACCTCTTTCCGTGCCGACGGCTCGTCCTTCGGAGAAACGCTTTCTGATTCCGGCGCCGGAGAAAGAGAACCTGAAGAGGGCGCTATAGCCGCGGAGGGAAAGCTTACGGGTGAGGGAGCTTCCGAAGACCTGAGACCAGTGGTGTCCGAACCTTGAGCCGGAACAGATTGGCGGATGGGCTCGTCCAGAAAAGCGGGACGGGAGGGGCCTTGAAGCAAGTCCTCGGCGCTTGCTGACGCCGCATGAGTTGTCTCGCTCTCTTTTGTTGGATTCAAGACGACGATCGCGGTGAGCACCGTCATTCCCATTATGACTGCTGCAACGGTAAGCGCGTTGCGGTTGAGTCGCTTGGCGATTGGAGGAGCGGGCCGGAGCTCTGAACGCGCTTCTTTAGTTCCTCCAGGGTTGGTGCCCGCCAAGCGCCGGAAGAGGCTCGACGTCATTGCTAGTGCTCCTCCTTCCGCTCGATGACAACGCGTCGCTCGTTGCCGTCAACCCCGGCCACCAACTCGGCGCGATCGAATAGGCGATCCGTTACATAAGTGTCGCCACCCAAAACCGAATAGTTGACAAGCGACTTGCCGCCGTCGCCTTCGAGCACGAAGAGCACCGGAGCGACCGAACCGCGGGCATCCTCGGGCAACTTGATGTAGACACGAGTGCCATCGTCAAATACTTGAGCCGGCGCCCACGGGAATTGCCTGTCCTTTTTCACTTCGTAGTGGAAATTGAGCGAGAGGGCATCGGGCGCGATGCGAACCGACGTTTGGGGGTCCGGCTTCCTCCAGGGCGCAACGGTCTCGTCCGGATAATAAAAGCGTACGTGCCGGGCATATGTCTGCTGCGGATTAGTCACGCGGGATTTACAAGGGGGCGAATCGAGCGTGAGATCGTAGAGCCGTCGATCCGTAACGAGCACCACGTTGGTCGTGATGTCGCAATCGCGGGGTTTCACTACAACGAGAGCCGTTTTCCCGTCAGCACCCGCGGTTGCGGGTGTTATTTCCCAGCGTTCCGTGTCACCCGCGATGCGGCTCAATACGAGCTCCCCGGGCTCCAGTTCGATGACGCAGGCGCGCAAGACACCGCACGTGAGCGTGGGCTGCGCGTGGCCGAAGGGGAATGTCACCAAGTCTCCATCAACCACAGTGCGGGCGATTCCACTCGTTTTATAGGCTTTGGTGGCAGCTGCCAACAGGTCTGCACTGTCCACAGCAACTGGCGAGGACTGTGAGTTGACTAGCTGACGTGACTGCGACCCGGCGGAGGCGCCGACAAAGGAGAAGGCGGCAGCGAGCGCGAAAACGCATCTATTCGTCGACCTGATCATCGTGACACTCCTTTCTCGTGGTTCAGAGCACGCTCGATCGCGCTCGAATCGTTTGGCGACGCGGCCGAATCCCAAGTGCGCTCGCCGATCCGCGTCCAGTTGATGGTCGTGATGTACAAGCCCAGCGGATTGTCCTGGACCGCTTGATCGGTGACCGGAGGAACGAGCTTGACGGTGGCATACCCCTCCCACGCGGTCGTCCGTGTCAGACCGCCGGGTTCCCTCGGCCGCTCGGTCTCATTCCACTGAAGCCGCCACACTTGGGAGTTGGGAACGCGAAGGATGCCTGTCACGTCGACCTCGCGGGTGAGGCGCGAGCCCAAGGAGCGCGGATCGTTCCTCGAGTCCGCGAAGTAGTCATTGAGGAATGCTGCTGCTTCTGGCGCGAGAAACGCGTAGCCGCGTTTGATCATTTCTGCCTGCCCAGCGGCTGCCTCGGAAGGGAGAACGGTTCGAATGGCGCGAATGAACTGCGCGAGTTGGGCGGCCACGAGCCGCTGGTCCGGCGTAGCGATACGGTCCGCCGTTCCAACGTCCAGGACTTGGCCCAGGCGATCCACCTGAATCAGGTAGGGAACAACTCGCGATGAGGAGGCGAGGCGGACATAGGAAACCGTAACCAGCGCGAGCAGCGCAACGAGCGAGAACGTCATTAGCTGCCAGTTCCGCTTGCCCTTGGCGAGATCGCCAAATGCGTTGGAGAATTCATTGCGGGCAGCGATGATATGATTGAGGGCGGGTGCGGCATCCACTTCGCTGCTCAAGCTACCGGGGCCGCCGGAACTTTCTCTTCGCCTCGCGCCCAACCGCTCACTTAGGGGCATCTCTCGCTCAGCCCACGGCGCGGAGAGCGTTCGCGATCCCAAACGTGGACGTTCCCGAGAGTCGAGCAGCGGCCGAATTGGGGACGCGAATGGCGAGGACGGCAAAGATCGTCGAGCCGCCGACCACCTGGAGCAACGGACTCGCCGGTCCGAAGAAGCTGCTCGATTGAATGAGCGGTATCCATCCTCGAGCGATCTGACTTCCAAGCCCAACGATCAGGTAAAGGAGGAAGATCTTGATCCCGATGCCGAAGGTGTAGGCGATGAGATTCTCGGCGAATCCAGCCGTTCCACGGAAGGCAGCGAACCCGAGAAAGAGCACGCCTCCGCCTAGGACGACATAGCTCTCAACGAGGACAAGTACGAGCTGTGCTGCGATCGCGGTATACGCCAACGCCACGAGGAAGGCGGCAATAGCGCCGTAGATCGCCATCGCCGGGTTACTCAGCATCACGCCGACGTCGAGCGCGTTCAGAATGCTGAGCGATGTCTCTCTCCCGATATCGATAATGCCAGACGGGCTCACGGTGCCGCCGCCGCCGATTGCGCGCTCGCCCGCTGCGGCAAAACCGTTCACGATCGGTGGAATCCAGAACGTGAAGCTCGTAATCAGCGCCAACAGAAATGCCGTAAGCGTAAACTTGAGCAGGAATTTGGCAGCGATGTCGTCGAGCCTGTCATGGCGAAGTGCCCAGACTATGCCTGAGACAGCGAACTCGATGGATGCGAGCAGCATGAAGAGCTGCTGTGCGACCGGAATGAGGCGCGGTCGCCAGAGGCGCGACGCGTCCCGGTATTGATTGGCGATGCCATCGAGAACGGGCTGCTGCGGTTGCGCGTGTCCAATTGCGGGCACTAGGACGAGCAACGCAATCGTCAGTGCGATCAGTGACAAAAGGACATTGCCGAGTAGCCGCCGGGCCTTACTAATCACGGGGTGATCCGCAGTGAAATGGGGGTGTAGCGTGGCCCCGGGGCGCCCATCGCGGAGAGTCGCGCGCGGAAAGTTGCTTGACGCTGTGCCTCGCCGTTCACCTGGTCAGCGTAGTAGACCGCCTGAACGTTGGTGAGGCCGGAAACCGCTTGGCGGAGCATGGTCAGCTCCTCGGCGCTATACATGTCGATAGTGCCAGCGAGCTCGAGCGCTTCCTCGTGGCCCTGCACTGCACCGAGCTGCCGTTTCATGGCCTCAAGTCGCGCTACGCTCGTGGGGAATTCCTGGGCGGCCCGATGGACGGCGTTGAGCGCGCCTCGCATCGTGGCCAAGGTTCGAACGGACTGTGTTCGTTCTTCCGCAGGATAATTGCGGAATGCTTGCGCGCCGGGAAATGTGCGTTGGAACTCTGTATCGATCGCGCGAAGGTTATACGCCAGGGATTGCCCTTGCTGCATGACTGCATCCATTTGCGTCAGAACGGAATTGATTTGCCGCCAGTTTGGGCTTCGAAGCTTGCGCATCGCAACGAGTTGTTGCTGTAGTTGCTGACGTTGCAGGTTCATCTGCTCCAGACGTCTGGCATAATGCAAAACGTTGCGCGCGAAATTGGACGGGTCAAAAACGACACCGCTCCCGAGCAAACCGAACTGGGCCTCGGAGCGCACCGGTGTTAGAACCGCGCACGCCAAGAAAAGCATTGGGCCGATACGGCGGCGCACGCTACTACGCGACAGACGCGGCGGGCTCCATCTCATTTTGACAATCCTCTGGTGAATTGTGGTATTGGCGGAATCGGCGAGCCCAGCCACCGAGTCCGCGTTCCTCAAGCCATACAGCGGGCCAGTCCTGTCCATGTGACGCGATGAGTCCGTCCAAATGGCGCCGTGTCGCTTCCAAGGATTGTCCAGCTGGCGGAGCGAGGAAGGCGAGCGCCGCGGGACCCAAGCCCAACTCGAACATGCGGCTCCCGGCAGTTGACTTGAGGTAATAGTCGTGCTTGGCTCGGCCGCTCGCGATAATCGCGATTTCACGGTCGTTGAGACCGAGATCGCGGTAGAGCCCTTCCTGGGCCCGCGTTCCCGCGTCCGGATTGGGCAAGTAGATGCGAGTCGGACACGAATCGACAACGGTGTCTCGATTTGCAAGCTGCGTGAGTTGCGACGGACTCTGGGTGGCGAGCACCACGGCCGCGTTCTGCTTCCGAAGTGTCAGGAGCCACTGGTTGACGCGTGCACCGAAGAGTGAATGCATGAGCGCCATCCATGCTTCGTCGATTTCGATTAACGTCGGCCTCCCGTCCAACCGCTGCTCAATTCGATGAAAGAGATAGAGGAGGACCGGAATAGCGACTCGATCATCCAGTGCCAGGAGATGCTTCATCTCGAAGACCTGGAAGCGTCCTTCTTCGAGATCATCGCTCGTCGCGTCCAAAAGCTGCCCGTAGTTGCCGCCGACAGTGTAGGGGCGAAGCGCAGCGGCCAGGGTCTCGTCCTGAAGCTGCACGGTGAGCTCGGTCAGAGTCCTGTGCGGGAGCTCATTCCCCGCAACTAGCTCGATGGCCCTCTCGAGCTTGACGCGAAGCATCGAAGTTAGGTTGACCCCTTGAAGCGCGAGCAGCGTCTCCAGCCATTCGGCCGCCCACGCTCGTTCAGAGGCTCGACTGACTTGGGCAAGTGGCTGGAACCGGAGCGAGTCAGGGCGACCGGCCGCTAGGTCGTAGTGCGCTGCACCAGCTGCTTTGGCCAGGGTCCACATTGAATAGCCGACATCAAACACGAACACCTGGGCTTGAGCGTAGCGGCGGAACTGGGCTGCGATCATTGCCAGCAGGATCGATTTTCCGGAACCCGTTCTCCCGAGCACGAGCGTGTGTCCTACATCAGAGTCGTGCAGGTTGATACGGAACGGTGTTGCACCGGCAGTCGCTGCCCACATGAGGGGCGGACTCTGTGGAGGGAAGAACGAGCACGGATTGCTAGCCAATCCCGGCCACACGCTGGTAACTGGAAGCAGATCGACGATGTTCCGGGTCGAAATGAGTGGGCGCCTGAGATTCTGGTATCCATGTCCTGGGAGACTTCCGAGATAGGCCTCGAGTGCGTTAACCGTCTCGATCCGGCCCGTAAAGCCAGCGTGGTTGAGCGTTTTGAGAATCTCGCTCGCTGTCTGAGTAGCACCATTGCTATCAGGGTCCATCACCACGATTACCTGGGTGTAGAAACAAAACCGGACCGAGCCACTGGCGGTTTCGCCGGCAGCGCTAGCGGCGTCGATCGCCATACTGCGTGCGTCTTGATCGAGCCAGAGTTCGTCGTCCGCCTTTGGCGCTGAAGCGCTCGAGTCGCTCACCATCTCTTGAACCCACGCGGCCGCGCCTTTCCGCTTTTTGAACCACTTGAGCTGGTGACGCCGAATGTGCTTGGCCGCCTCGTGCGTACTGAGCGGAATCACGCGATTGGACCAGCGAAAGCCGAAAGGGAGGGCATTGAGCAAGTCGAGTTGGCCAACGAGCGATTGGTGTGGATATCCTTGAATCGCCACGATGCGAATTGCCATTTGGCCGATCCGAGGCTCGAAGCCGCCTATTAATTCCTGGTCGGCGAGCACAAGGTTGAGATAGGAGCCATGGGGTGGAGTTCGCACTGGATGACTGCGGCCGGTCAAAGCCTGATGCAGGTGCCGAAGCAACTCGTTTGAGTCCAACCGCTCCAGTTTGAAACATCCAGACAGGCGGTTTCCGATCGTGTGCAGTGCCACAGTGAACGTGCCTAGCACCTGAGACCAGTCGACGTGCAACCGATCGGCACCTTGTACGAACAGTGCGCTCCAGCGTGAGAATGCATCTGGCGCTGGGCGATGCGTGATTATGAGGAAATAGTCGGTCTCGTATTGGCGACTAGCCCGGGCCTCGTATGATGCGCGCCGCTCATCATCGATCATCTGCGTGATTCTGTCGGGGAAAACCGACGGAGCGTATGCGACGGCTGGCCGTCTCACGGCGTCGACGTGGAACATCCAGTCATCGCCGAGACTGAGCAGAGCATCATTCAGGTGGCGCGAGAGGACGTTCATTTCCTCCGAAGTTGCAGCGCTAACGTCTGGCCCTCTGAACCTCCAGCCAGCTAGGAGCGACCCGTCCTTCTGAAGGATGACGCCGTCATCAACCATGAATCCCCAGTTGAGGAGGTCAGCAACGCCGGAGGGTTCGGTTCGATCCTCCCGCAGTCGATTCAATCCACGCCCGGCCGCATAGGTCGTAAGTCCTCCGAGGGCGAGCGACGTCAAGTCGATCACTTGACGCTCGGAATCGACGGCTTCGGAGACACTGAGGGGCGGTGAATTCCGGCGTGGGGAGGGTAAAAATCTCGCCCGGTCAGACTCCTGACGTATAGAGCGGTCATATCCGGGTCGTGCTTCGCAACCCACACCATGACCCCATGCACCGCGGTCAGATAGAACGTCGCGAGTGCCAGGGTGACCCAGTGAATCCCGACGCCAAAGACCAGAGCGAATGCGGTAGCCACTTCGAGAATGACCACCTTGGGCTCGGCGCCAGCGAAGAGGATGGGTCGAAAGAGGGAAGCGTGAATTACATGCTGTTCGACGCCATCGTGATCGTTTGATCCTGAGTACTTAGGCACGGCTCTGCTTGGGCTCAGACCGTGGCGCCAACAAATCCCAGCGTCGCTACGATATTCGCAGCTCCAATCATGATCGCGATCCCGATGATCGCTTGACCGAAGCGTTTAGCGCCTTCCTCGTGCCGGGTAAATGCCCACAACGCGCCCCCAACGACAAACGCCAGCGCGCCAAGAACACGCGCAGTCGGACCGCTCAGATTGTTGAGGAGGCTCTGAAGCGGGCCAGTCCAAGGCATGATCGCCCCGCCACCGATTGGCGCGGCAAAAGCGGTGCGGGGAGCTAGGACGAATACGCCGACAAGGGCGACTGACACGATTAGTCGTACGCGGTCGGTCTTGGTCAAAGCGAGTTGCATGGTCTCTCCTATTGGGCCGCTTCGCCGGTCGGACGCCCAAGCAAAAAGCGCCCGTCCTGGTCGAGCCCTGTCACGGTGACGAGATCGGTAATCCGCCGGCCGGTATTTCCGCCTTCGATGACCACTATCAGATGGACCGTTTCGGCAATGAGTTCGCGTTGCGGGGGCACATTCGCGCGCTGGGCCAGACGATCGAGCCGAAGCAACGCCCCCGCTGCGGACGACGCGTGCACGGTTGCAACACCTCCCGGGTGGCCCGTCGCCCAAGCGTCCAAAAGCTGCAGCGCTTCAGAACCGCGCACTTCGCCGATCACAATCCGATTGGGGCTCGTCCTAAGCGCGCTCTTGAGGAGCTGCTCTAGTCCGACGCCCGGGCACGACCGCAGCGCGAGGTGATCGGTCCCGGCGCATTTGAGCTCGACCGTGTCTTCCAGGATAACGATCCTTTCCTGCGGAAAGAGCTCAGTGATCTCCCTGAGGAGCGCGTTGGCGAGGGTGGTCTTCCCGCTGTTCGTTCCGCCAGCGATCAAAATATTTCGGTGTTCTTGAACGGCGCGCCTCAGTTCTCCTCTCTGTAATGCCGTGATTGTTCGCGCCTCAACGTATTGGTCGAGGGAGTAGATGCCTGTCGGAGGCTTCCTGATATTGAATGCCGGAGCCGGTGTGAGAGGCCGGACAAATCCTTGCAGGCGACTTCCCCGAAATTCTCCAGCGGGCAGTTCAGCTTCTATCCTGGCGTTATCGGCGTCCAGGGTTGCACCCAAGCTCGATGCAACTGCATTGAGGAACATTTCGCGCCGATGCGGCTCTATGTGGACTTCGCTTTGGATTCTGCCGCGGGACCGTGTGTCAAAGTGGACGCGACTATCCTGGGGATTGACGTAGATCTCGGTGACGTCATCGTTCGCGAACGCTTCGACGATGGGTGGCCCCAGATATCGGGCCATCATGTCGGCGTAGAGTTCCTTTTGAGCTGTTG
>JABXNS010000151.1_pt1 | contig 18612 bp, 19 predicted proteins | sample 7301101 | NCBI WGS metagenome assembly JABXNS01 (sample SAMN14449646, study PRJNA615230) | soil metagenome | isolation source: soil from bare, unvegetated metal-rich iron-sulfur acidic spring small-cell... | place: Canada: Paint Pots Mound, Kootenay National Park, BC | collected 2017-05-25 | reverse complement strand
GTCCACCGCCTTGTCCACCGCCTTGTCCACCGCCTTGTCCACCGCCACCACCGCCGGGTTTACCGCCGCCACCACCTTGGCCGCCGGAAGATCCACCGCCGCCCATGCCGCCACCTCCACCGCCTGGACCACGGCCGCCGCCGGGTCCGCCACTACCACCGGACCCGCCACCGCCCTTCGCACCAAACTTCTCTTCCGTACCAGCCATTCTGCTACCCTCCGGAGTTGTTTGTTACTGGCAGCGACAAAAGCAATGCATGTGCCATATTAGAAACATGCAAGCAGCAAACTCACTGCGTAATTCGCGCCACAAATTATGATTTCGTGCCACTAAAACATTTTCGTCGCGCCAGGCCGCTCGAGCACGGCGCGCGCGTAGCGCTGATTGCTCCAGCCGGTCCACTACAAAAACCTGAAGAACTCCCGCGTGCGCAAGAAAACGCTCGCACTTTGGGCTGGGAGCCGATCGTTGCACCGCACGCTACCCAGCGGAACGGATACCTTGCGGGCAGTGACCGCGATAGACTGAGCGACATCAACGACGCGCTCCGGAATCCCCGGGTCGACGCGCTCTGGTGCCTGCGGGGCGGTTACGGCATGATCCGGCTTCTGCCGGGCATTGATTACGATGCGCTGTCGCGCGCACCCAAGGCGATCATCGGGTACTCAGACATCACGGCCTTTCACGCCGCGGTGCAGCGAAAGTGCAGGCTTGTCACCTATCACGGGCCAACCGCGCGAGAACCGCTCAGCGATTTCTCGCGCGATTCGTTTGAACGCGCCCTTGTTGGGCAAACGGATTCCTGCGGCCCCGCGCTCAACGCGCGCGAGATCAACGCTGGCACGGCCGAAGGCATACTCGTCGGTGGGAATCTTGCCGTCCTTTCCTCTCTCTGCGGCACACCTTTCATGCCCGATCTCACAGACGGCATCCTCATCCTCGAGGACATCAACGAGCCCGTCTACCGAATCGATCGGATGCTTCAGCAGCTCAAGCTCTCCGGTGCGCTTAACGCTTGCAAGGCAATCGCGTTTGGCGAATGCGTCAAATGTCCCGATGACGCTGGCGGTGGCGGCCGTCCGTTCGACGAGGTGCTCGGCGAGATCGCAGCCGCATTGGGCGTTCCTTGCTTGGCCGGAATTCCGGTTGGACACATTGACCAGCAGTGGACGATTCCGCTGGGCGCTCTGGCAAGGCTCGACACGAAGACGCGGACGCTCACCGTCACTTCGCTACCATCCTGACGGGCACCATGGCTCACAAGACCGGACAGGACCTGATCGAGGAAGCAAAGCGGCTGATAGAGGAAGTGACGCCGGAACAGGTGCGCGACATGCAGGCTCGGAAGGAGCCTGTGGTCTATCTCGACGTCAGGGAGCCCAACGAATGGAATCTTGGACGCCTACCCCATGCCGTTCACCTGCCACGCGGCAATCTCGAGACGAAGGTGGAAGGGATCATCGACCGGAATCGGAAGGTCGTCGTCTACTGTGCGCGCGGCAATCGTTCCGCGCTCGCCGCTCTCACGATGAAACAGATGGGATATGAAAACGTGACGTCGATGGCTCGTGGATTTCAGGGGTGGGCCGACATCGCCGGCGAGGTCGAGGGATGACCGGGGCGAGCGCGATACAGCCGGAGACCTTCGAGATTCCTGGCCGCGACGGACTCTTCCTCCGCGGTGAGGTTTATCCAGCCGAATTCCCGCTTGGATCCGTCATCATTTGCCACGGTTTCAAGGGATTCGCACACTGGGCATTTTTCCCTTATCTCGCGCGTACGCTGGCTCAGGACGGCCTCACGGCGATCACATTCGATTTCTCGGGGAGTGGTATCGGGCGCGACCGCGAGTCGTTCACGAACGCGCGAGCGTTCGCGGGCAATACGTTCACGCGGGAGCTCCAGGATCTGGAGCTGATCGAAGACTACGCGCGAAGGAAGAAGTGGATAAACGGGAAATTCGGGCTGTTCGGCCACTCACGTGGGGGCGGGATGGCCATTCTCTTCGCTGCCGCGGAACGATCCAACGTCAATTCGCTGGTCACCTGGTCCGCCATCTCATATCCGAACCGCTGGTCGCCGGAGGATGTAATCGCGTGGCGAAGACGCGGCTACGCGGAAATAACGAATTCACGCACCGGTCAGGTGATGCGCCTCGAAACCGACTTGCTCGACGATGTGGAGGTGCACGGAAAGACGACGCTCGACATCGAGGCTGCGGCGCGAAGAATGAAAGTGCCGTGGCTGATCGTACACGGCACTGCCGACGAAACGGTGCCGAGCTCGGAAGCGGAACATCTTCACTCCCTGTCGAAGGGGTTGAGCACCCTGCGGCTCATTGAGGGCGCGAACCACGGCTTCGACGCGATGCACCCGCTGGATGAAGTTCCACCGGCTCTGGAAAAGGTTGTTCTGGAGACCGCAAAGTTCTTCGTCCGCAACGCGACTATGAAGTGACGTGACGAGCGGGCAGCGCGGGGAAGAGAGATTTGCGCATTTCCTTGCACAACCGACCATTGTCAAAATTCGCTCGGCGCTCGCGTCTCACCGCCCTGCCGCGGCCGAGCAGAAAGACGGCGTGCGCAAGGCGGCAGTCGCTTTGATCTTTCGGATCGGGAAGAATGGCGCGCTCGAGCTCTTGTTCATCAAGCGCTCGGAGTATCCGGGAGATCCCTGGAGCGGCCAAATCGCTTTCCCCGGAGGGCGGGAAGAGCCGGGCGATGCGACCTTGGCCGCGACTGCGATCAGGGAGACACGCGAAGAAACGGGGATCGATCTCGAGCGCGAAGGGCTGATGATCGGAACCCTCGACGATCTGCGCCCGGGCTCCGTGGGACTTCCGGCGATTATGGTGCGACCGTACGTGGCGTTGCTGGATCGCCCCGAGCCGCTCGTTCTCAGTCCCGAAGTGGCGCTATCATTCTGGCTTCCGTTCGCGGCGATGACCCGTAGCGAATCCTGGCAGGAAGATACGGTGCTCGCGCGCGGTGTTCAGATCAACGCACGCGTCTTCCGGCACGGGGAGCACGTGGTCTGGGGGATGACTGAGCGGATACTGACCCAGCTTCTTCGGTCGCTCGACTGACTGGCTACGGTCCTGGGTAAGAAGCGGGCAGGCATGCTTTCGATGCCTGCCCGCACGCACGATCTTAACTAACGGTCTAATTCCAGCACGACGAATGACCCCGGAATCATCGGCGGCCGCGGCCGCGGCCGATCAGAGGTCGGCTGAGGCGCGGGGCCGAACTCGGCAGTGACCGTGTAGAGCCGGTGGGTCTTAGGATTCACCGCCATGGTGCGTGCCCCCCGCTTCGTGGGAACGGTCTGGACCACGGTGTACTTGTCGGGCGTGTCCTCGCGGATGACGGTGATAGTCCCCTCTCCGTTCGACGTGAACGCCAGCTGAGTTGCCGGATCGAAACCGGCGGCGTCAACTCCATCTCCAACCGCTGGACTGGCGACCACCTTGCCAGTCCGCATGTCGACGATCGCCATTGTCTTGTTGCCGCATCCCGCGAACAGTCGCTTGTGAATGGGATCGACGGCCAGTCCGCTAGGCTCCTCGCACGGCGCCAGCGGCCAGTGCGCCTCTACCATCAGTGTCATGGGATCGAATACCGCGATCTGATTCTTGTCCTCCAGATTTACATAGACCTTTCCGCCGTCAACGACCCCAGCCTCAGGCCTGCCACCGAGATCGACGGTGCCGACCACGGTTCCATTCGTTGCGTCGATCGCAATCGCGTTGGAGGTGCCGCCGTTGAATGTGAACAGGCGCTTAGTCGCCGGATCATAGAGAATCGCGTCCGGATTTCTGGCCGGAATCTTCACCAGGGCGATCGGGGCGAGGGTCTTGTAGTCGAAGATCGTAACACTCGAGTCGCGACCATTGCTCGTGAATCCGCGGTTGAGCTCGGGTGCTAGAGCGACCCCGTGAATGCCGAGGGTGTTCGGAATGTCACCGACCACGGAGTCGCGCCCCAGGTCGATGACCATTGCGTGAGTTCCCCGGGAGATGAAGAGCCGATTGCTCTCGGGGTCCGCGGTGATGTAATCCCAGCCGCCATCACCACCGGGTTTGAAGGTGCGAATGACGTGATAGCCGGGCGTCCCTGTCTGGGCGTAGACGCCGAAAGAGGATGCAGCAATCGTCGCGGCGACGGCGCCAAGCGACAGAAGAAGTTTCGATTTCACGATGGTCTCCCAATTCAGTTGCCTAAAATCACGGCCAGACGTGTTACGACAGGATTATTACGCTGGAGCTCACGGGTCTGTTGAATCGTGCTTTTCCGCGGCGATTCCGGGCGGAAGTCCCGGCGGCGGCTGCGTCAGCTGAAGAATGGGAGCCTCGTGGATGATCTTTCCACCGAGGTAAGCGGTGTAGGCCACCATGACGACGGCAGCCAACGACCCAAAGACGACACCAGCCCGCATCCATCCCGGGATCAGATCAGCCGGGCGCTTGAGGGATCGCCACCACGAGTAGGCTCCGAACACTCCGATGAGGAGGACCACCCAAACCGTGATGGTCGCGTATTTATCGTGCGCCTCGATAGTGCCCGGGTGGATGTACCACGGGTCGTTAAGAGCGTGGTCGGCCTGCCGGCCGCTGAAGAAAACGGGATAGATGCAGACTCCGGCGGCCGTGAGCGCGCCCATCGCCGCGAGCCAAAGGCCTCTGCGGCCCAGCAGCAAAGCCAGAATCGTCGCCACAAGGGCCGCGACGCTGAGCACGACCGGAAAGTGATTGATGAGGAGATGGATGTAGGGCCAAGACATCATAGGTGTTGTTTCCTCGTTCGGTGCGGGAGATCGCGGCGCGCGTGTTCAGAAAGTTTACGGGCCGCTAGTGACGGCTGCTGCGGACGAGCGCGTGAATGGCTGGTCCTGGGCGGTGAATTTCACCCAATCGAAGCCTCGAATACCATTGCGGCAAAAGTTAGGGCCCACTAACTTCTTTCGTAGCTTCACAATAATCCCGGACAATTTTCCTTGGCAATTCATCTCGACCAGACGGATCCGTTGCCGAAAACCAAACCGCTTCCGCCTCCGCCTCCGCCTGGGTGGCGACGCGCGCGAACCACGCCCTCGCTGGTCGAGGTCTATCGCACGGTGCCCGTCGCCAGCAAGGGATGGTGGCGCAAAATCCTCGCATTCGCCGGACCGGGGTATCTCGTGGCCGTCGGCTACATGGATCCGGGCAATTGGGCGACCGATCTCGCGGGCGGGGCGCAATTCGGCTACACACTCTTGAGCGTCGTGCTGGGGTCGAACTTGCTCGCGATCCTGCTCCAGGGACTCGCGTCCAAGCTTGGCATCGTGACGGGAAGGGATCTCGCGCAGGCGTGCCGCGACCATTACTCCAAGCCGGTCGCTGTTCTACTCTGGGTGGGTTGCGAGATCGCGATCGCGGCGTGTGATCTGGCCGAAGTGATTGGGACCGCTATCGCGCTCAATTTGATCTTTCACATTCCAATCGCCTACGGCGTCGTCATCACTTCGCTGGACGTTCTCCTCGTTCTCTATTTGCAGAACAAGGGATTCAGATTGCTTGAGGCGCTGGTGATCGCGCTCATCGCAACCATCGGTGCGTGTTTCCTGTTCGAGATCATTCTTTCCAAGCCGCCGTTTGGGGCAGTGATGCGGGGATTTGTCCCGTCGCCGCAAGTGGTCGGCAACCCGGCGATGCTTTACATCGCCGTGAGCATCCTCGGCGCGACGGTGATGCCGCACAACCTGTATCTGCACTCGTCGATCGTGCAGACGAGACAGTACGACGAGACACCGGAAGGGAAGCGTGAGGCTGTGCGCTTCGCGTTCATCGATTCCACGCTCGCGCTTTCCTTCGCGTTCTTCATCAACGCGGCGATTCTCATCATGGCAGCGGCGACGTTCCACACTTCCGGTCATGCAGGAGTCGGAGAAATCCAGGACGCCTACAAACTGTTAACACCACTCCTCGGCGCGGGCGCCAGCATCGTGTTTGCGCTGGCGCTCCTCGCATCGGGACAGAACTCGACCCTGACCGGCACCCTCGCCGGTCAGATCGTGATGGAGGGGTTCCTCAACATCCGGCTCCGGCCGTGGCTCCGGCGCCTCATCACCAGGGGCATCGCGATCCTTCCCGCGGCGATAGTCGCGATCCTTTACGGAGAGAGCGGAACGGCGAAGCTGCTGGTTCTGAGCCAGGTCATCCTGAGCATGCAGCTGTCGTTCGCGGTCTTTCCGCTGGTGGTGTTTACGTCGGACAAGCTGAAGATGGGCGAGCTCGCAAATCCCGTCTGGCTCAAAGTGCTCGCATACGCTGTTGCGTTAACGATTGCCGGACTCAACATTTGGCTGCTGCTCCAATTCTTTCGTGGATCGGTAAGCTGATGTATCAGCGAATCCTCGTAGCCGTCGAACACTCCCCGTACGACGACGTGATCCTGGCACACGTCCGGAAGCTGGCGCGCTCATGTGACGACGCCTCAATCGTGCTCATCCACGTCGCCGACGGATGGGCAGCGCGCAACATAAACCAGCTCGACCTTCGCGAATCGGAGGAGATGAAGAGCGACCATGAATACATCGAGGCGATCGCCGATTCTCTCGAGAAGGACGGATTCCAGGCCGAGGCAATTCTGGCGGGTGGGGATCCGGCGAAGGAGATCGCGGCCTGCGCGCAGCGGGAGAACTGTGATCTGATCGCGATGGCGACGCACGGACACCGGGGAATCTCCGACGTCCTTCGAGGCAGCGTGGCGAACGAGCTCCGGCACATCTCCATGGTGCCGGTCCTGATGGTGCGCGCGAAACCCGGGTCCTCTCCCCCCAGGCCGCGGCCGGCGGCATGAGCGCCGCTCGCGAGGAGTCCAGGTTGGCCGGATGCGAGCCCCTCACAGCACCGGTCGAGGACTACCTCAAGGCGATATACGCGATCGGCAAGGGTACGGGCGCGGCCGCGACCAATGAGATCGCTCAGCGCCTGTCGATCGCACCGGCGTCTGTAAGCGGCATGGTCCGGCGCCTCGCTGACCAGGGACTGCTCGCTTACGAGCGTTATCACGGCGTGAAGCTGACGGAAAGCGGTCGGCGGGCGGCACTCCGCACCTTGCGCCGCCATCGCGTGATCGAAGCCTATCTCGCCGAGGCACTCGGCTATCCGTGGGATCGGGTCCACGAGGAGGCCGAGCGGCTCGAGCACGCGGCATCAGATGAGTTGGTGGACCGCATGGCGGCGACCATCGGCGAGCCGGAAGTCGACCCACACGGCGCGCCGATCCCGACGAGAGATGGCGCGGTGGATGAGACCGAGTATACCTCGTTGGCCGATCTCGCAGTCGGTGCATCTGGCGTTGTTGTGCGGGTGTCGGACGAGGATCCTGGAATGCTGAGATACCTGGGTGAGCTCTCGATTTTGCCCGGGAAGCGCATCTCGGTCAAGTCACGCGCGCCCTACGACGGACCGATCACACTCGGCGTCGGTCGAGATGAGATGTCGATCGGGCCCGCGCTGGCGGCGCACGTGCTCGTCGCTCAGAGTGCAGACAAGGTGGGGAGGCGCGGCTAGCTTTCGGCCGTGCTGCTCGGATTTCTCCTCTCCTCGCTCCTCGCGCAAGACCCATCACTGGCTCGTTCGGTGTCTCCGACACCGGACTCGACCGAGCACCGCACCATCGCGATCGATCAAGCGCTCGCGACGCGCGCGGGCCTCAAGACTGGCGACCGCGTTTTCATCTCGGCACAACCCGGAATGACTGGCGATACGGTCGTCGTCAGTGCAATCGTCGAGCGAAGCGCGGATCCATCCGAAGTGGCACGTCGGGATCTCTTAGTCCGGATGCACCTTGACCATGTACAAGCGCTTTCCCGATATGGGGACCGGGTGGATCGATTCGCCGTCGCCACGACGCCATCGGCGGACATCGCGCGTCTGATCGATCGCATCAACCGCGTGGCCTTCGGCTTCAGGGCCTATCGATCGGCCGACATCGCCGTCGAGACATCGCGGACCTTTCAGGTGGTGAGTCGCTTCCACCGTGCTATCGGTATCATCACCATCGTGGCGAGTTCGGTATTTCTGCTCTGCATCATGGTGCTCAAGGTCGAGGAACGGAGGCGGGACATCGCGGCGCTCCGACTGATCGGGATTTCCCGCGCGACGGTGGTGCGCTCAATTGTCATCGAAGCTGCAGTGGTCGCTATCCTCGGAAGCGCGCTGGGTGTGGCGATCGGGTGGGCGGGATCGCTGGTGGTAAACTGGCACTACCGCGCGGTGTATCGGACGCCGCTCGCGTTTTCTATCGTGACGCCCGGGATAGTCGGGTTCGCGGTATCGCTCTCGCTCGTGCTCGGGATTGCGGCGGGAATGCTGGCATCGCTCCGACTCGTTCGAACACCGCCACTCGAACTCTTTGGACGCTGAGTGAGAGCAACGCTGGCGAAGGCGTCGCTGATCAGACATCGCGCCCGGACGGTCCTGGCCGTGCTCGGCGTCGCTGTCGCCGCGGCGATGCTACTCGACATGGTGATGCTGGCGACAGGCATGCGCGAGTCTTTCCGCCAGCTGTTGCTGTCGCGCGGATTTGAGATCCGGCTCGCTCCAAAGGGGACGCTTCCGTTCGACACCGACGCGACGATTGCTGGAGTGAAGGCAATCACCGCTACCCTTAGGACCAATCCTTCCATTCGACAGATCAGCCCGGTGCTCGGCGCTTCGATCCACATCCGGGCCGGCAATCGCGATCTGAGTGGATCCGCGCTTGGAATCGACCCGAGGGTGCAGGGCGATTACGAGTTGCTGTCGGGGCGCGACGTAACGACACCGGAAGCGATGGTCGCGAACGACCAGCTATTACGCCGGCTGGGCGGCGGCGTCGGGGACACGCTCACGGTCGCGACCGGCTACGACCCAGAGACCCGCACGTACTCCGGCCAGCGGCAGCTCGTGGTGACTGGTCGAGCGAGGTTCATATACGGCTCGAGCGAGCAACCATCGGCCGCGATGCGGCGTGAGACTCTCGAAGCCATGGATGGTCATTCGCGCGACCGCGCCTCACTCTTTATGGTGCGCGTTCGCAAAGGGGCCAACGCGGAACAGGTGCGCAATTGGATCGAGACGCAGATTCCCAACGTAACGGCGATCTCCATCGCGACGGCCCTCGCCCAGGTCGATGAACGCCTCAGCTACTTCCAGCAACTCGCTTTGATTCTTGGCGCCGTCAGCCTGTTCGTGGGATTCCTGCTCGTGACCACGTTGGTGACGGTTTCGGTGAACGAGCGCGCTGGTGAGATCGCAGTGATGCGCGCGATCGGGGTATCGCGAGCACACGTTATCGAGCAGGTCCTCCTGGAGGGCGTCGCGATCAGCTTTGGCGGGGCGCTCTTCGGTCTCGCACTAGGGCTCGTGACGGCGCGTTACCTCAACGCCATTCTCTCGGCCTTTCCCGGACTGCCGATGGCGATCGACTTCTTTCTCTTTCAGCCGAAGGCTGCCTGGTCGGCGCTGGGTCTGCTCATCGCCAGCGGCATTGCGGCCGGTATTTATCCGGCGTGGCGTGCGGCATCGCTGCCGATCGCGGAGTCGCTCCGACGCGAGGCGATCGCGTGAGCGCCGGCATTCACTCGCGCATCGTCTCGCTCAACGATGTCAGGCGCGATTATGCGCTCGGCCCCGAGCGCGTGCACGCGCTTCAGGGCGTGACGCTGGATGTCGAGCGGGGAGATTACGTGGCGATAGTCGGCCCTTCTGGCTGCGGGAAATCGACGCTGCTCAATTTGATCGGCGTAATCGACCAGCCGACGTCCGGAACTGTCGCGGTCTCGGGCCGCCGCGTTGATGCGATGAGCGATCGGGAGGCGACACAGTTCCGGCTCCGGAACATCGGCTTCGTTTTTCAGCGCTTTTATCTGATGCCGATTCTATCGGCACTCGAGAACGTGGCGCTACCGATGGCGGAGGCGAAAGTACCGAAAGCGGAAAGAGTCGCGAGAGCAGCCAAGCTACTGGAGTATGTCGGCCTTGACAGCCGGAAGCGTCATCGGCCGTCGGAGCTGTCGGGAGGCGAGCAGCAGCGCGTCGCGATCGCGCGCGCGCTGTCCAACGCCCCCGTGCTCCTTCTCGCCGACGAGCCAACGGGTGAGCTCGACGCGCGGACAGGGTCGGAGATCATCGCGCTCTTCCGGCGGCTCAATGGCGACGGGACAACACTCCTCGTCGTGACGCACGATGAAGATCTGGCAAGCGCGGCGCGACGGAGGATTCACATGCGAGATGGCAGGGTGGTGGACGCGTGATCACTCGACTCGCGTTCCGCAACATCACGTATCGACCCTGGCGATCGGTGCTCCTTTTTTTCGGCTTCGGGATTGGCGTTGCGGTGATGATCATTCTGCTCTCGATCGGCGGAGCGATGCTGTCGCAGGCGCGTAACGAAAAACTGGTGGGAGGCGGGACGATCACCGTGCTGCCGGAGGGCGTCAATGTCGAAGTAATGAAGACCGGTGGCGTTGGCGGTCTCTTTTTCTCGATCGATCATGCCTCGTTTCTGTACCGGCAAGTGCTCGCATCACCGAGGTACGGAGGAGAGATCGCGGCGGTAGCGCCCCAGATCGAAGCCAGACTGCTGTATTTGCGCACTGAGGACGGGCGTGAATTTCCGGTGCACGTCAGCGGAGAGATTCCATCTGCGACGAGAGCAGTGGGTGCAGCGCCGGCGATCGTGGAGGGGAGATGGGAGAACGACGACGGTGACCGGCGCTGGATTGCGCCCACCGCCGTGGAGCTGAGAAACGAGATCGACCACTTCCACCTGCCTTGGGACAGCGTTGCCAACAAGGACACGTGGGCGGAGTGGCACTACTTCAATGTCTTGTCGCCTGACGAAAGGCGGTGGGCGTTCATCTCGTTCATCGTTGGCGGCGATGTCACGGGCACAAACTGGGGTGGCCAGATCGGAATTACTATCAGAGCGCAGAATGGACCGACGCGCCAATTCACCGCCACTGTCGATCGGTCGCGAGTTCGCTTCTCCACGAGAGACGCGAATGTCGTGTTCGGGGATTCGCACGTCGTCCTACTACCGGATGGTGACTACGAAGTGCGCGCAGTGGCTCGCGAAGATACCGGATCGGGAAGCCGGGCATCAATCGCGCTCCGGGTGCATCCCGCACCGGATGCGTACTTCCCGGGCGTGGCGATGGGCTCGGGCGGGTTCGTCTCCGGCTACACGGTCCCCGCCCTCCGTGCGAGGGCAACGGGGAATCTGTGCGTTGACAATCATTGCGAGGACGTGAGGGATGCGCAGTCGTACCATGACCACAACTGGGGCGTTTGGCGCGGCGTCACCTGGGACTGGGGCGCCGCACGGGCAGGAGCGTACACTTTCCTGTACGGCCGGGTGTACCCGGGGGACAGCGCGTCATCGAGTCCTCCGGTGCTCGTCTATCTCGTGGACTCGCTTGGCTTCCGCGCCGTCTTCCGTCCCAGAATGATCTCGTACGAGGACAATCGGACGATCAGGACAGCGTCGGGGGTGCTGCGGGTTCCGTCGCGTGCCAGCTTCGAGGATGCGCGCGGAGATGACACGCTCCGGGTTGAAATAACGGTGGAGGATGCGATTGCTACGGACACGAGGCCAAAGCGAGGAGCCAAGTCGGAGGAGCGGGGCGACCCGCTCGGGAGTGAGAAAGCGCGGCCCTATTTCGTCCAGATGAAGGGCGCAGCGCGAATCTCCGGACGACTCGATGGCCAACCGCTCTCGGGAACCGGCACCGGGTTCTTCGAAACCTACCGGTAGTCCTCAACTGCACTTCGACAAGTCGCTTGACATCCGAAGCCCGCGGCTTCCGATTGAACGTCATGTCCGTGGAGATCCACATCGGAACGCAGGGCTGGAACTACGACGCCTGGGTAGGACCCTTCTACCCAACCGGCACGCGCCCCTCGGAGTTCCTCACTGTGTACGCGCGAGCGTTCGACTCCGTCGAGGTGGACTCCACGTTCTATGCGTCGCCTGCGGCGACGACGATCCGGAGCTGGGCAGAGCGTACGCCAAAGGGATTCGTCTTCGCGCTCAAGCTCCCGCAGGAGATCACGCATGAGCAGAGACTGCGCGACGTCACCGGCGCATCCGAGATCTTCTTCGAGCGGGTGCGCGAGCTGGGCGATAAGCTCGGACCCATCCTGGTCCAGATGGGGCCCGACTTTCAGCCTGGCGAGCTACCGGCACTTGTCGATTTCCTAGGGCGCGTTCCGAAGGATCTTCGCATCGCGATCGAGTTCAGGCATCGCGGCTGGATTACGGAAGGGGTGCTGGCGCTGCTCAAGGAGCACAACATCGCGCTGGCGTTGAGCGATGGCCGATGGATTCCACGCAAACTGATGCTCAGTCTCGCGGCGCGACCAACCGCCAATTTCGCCTACATCAGATGGATGGGCCCGAACCGGGATCTAGTCGACTATACACGTGTGCAGGTTGATCGCTCCCACGAAATCGCTCTGTGGTCGGACGCGATCGAGAATTTGTCCGAGAATGTATCGCAGGTATACGGATACGTGGCCAATACGTTTTCCGGCCACAGTCCGGCGACGGCGCGGGAGCTCCAGTCGCGCCTCGGACAGACAGCTGTCGATCCGGATTTGCTAGGTGAGCAGATGTCGTTGTTCTGATGCCGTAGAGGGTATTGAATTCTGAAACCATGGAACACAACCCGCTTGCCGCTCATCGCTGCTGAGCGATTGGCCGCGGGCTGCAAAGCGCGAGGCAACGCCGTCCAGAACCCCGCCGGGCGGAGGCGAGGGCTGGGCACCCGCTTGTTCGGGTCCTGGACCTGGTGGGTGGACAACCATCGCGACTACATTGGGCGCCTTCGGATTCCGATTGAGCGTCCGACAAAGTCCTGACGAATCGGACACCCCGTAACCGCGGCTTCGGATTGCTAGGTCGATGTGTGCGCCCTTTTGGAGAGAGACCGCCATGGCCAACGTGGAAACGGCAAACCTGACACGGTTTGTCTCGCTGGGAGGACTAGCTCTTGGCGCATTCCTCAGCTGCACGTCGATGCCAGCCGTTACGCAGAGTGGATCCGCCGTGACGCGTGGGGTAGTTCGCGCGCCGTTCGGTCGGACATTGGATGGGCGGCCCGTCGAGTTATTCACGCTCACGAACGCCAACGGCGTGGAGCTTCGCGTGACGAACTACGGCGGGATCATCACGTCCCTCAGGACGCCCGACCGCTCGGGACGCCTCGACGACATCGTCCTCGGCTATGACAGCCTGAGCGGGTATCTGCACGACACACCATACTTCGGCGCGGTTGTTGGTCGTTACGGCAATCGGATTGCTGGTGGGCGATTCACTCTAGACGGAAGGACCTACCGCCTTGCCATCAACAATGGCCCGAACAGTTTGCACGGTGGACGGCGGGGGTTTGACAAGGTTGTCTGGGCCGCCGAGCCGTTTCGGACCGAAGCGGGCGTGGGAGTCAGACTCGACTACGCGAGCGCGGACATGGAAGAGGGCTATCCCGGTAATCTTCGCGCGCGCGTCACTTATACTCTTGCGGACGACAATCGGCTGATCGTCGACTATCAGGCGATGACGGACAGGGCGACGCCCGTCAACCTCACGCAGCACAGTTATTGGAACCTTGCTGGTGACGGAAGTCGCGACATTCTCGCCCACGTGCTCACCATCAACGCCGATGCGATGACGCCGGTGGACACGACCCTCATCCCGACCGGCGAGATCTCCCCAGTGTCCGGAACACCATTTGATTTTCGGACGCCTATGCCCATCGGCGCACGCATTGACCAGCGACAGAACACGCAGATTCGCTACGGCGGCGGCTACGATCATAACTTTGTCCTTAATCGCGGCAGCGCCGCGCCGGACGAACTTGTGCACGCCGCACGTGTCACCGAGCCGACAACGGGACGCACGTTAGACGTCTTTACCACGGAGCCCGGTATCCAGTTCTACAGCGGGAACTTTCTCGACGGCAGCATCACTGGCAAGGCGGGGCACGTCTATCACTACCGCTACGGCATGGCGCTGGAGACCCAGCATTATCCCGACTCCCCCAACCATCCGAGCTTCCCCTCGACCATCTTGCGCCCGGGTCAAACATACCGGACCCGTACGATCTTTCTTTTCGGAGTCGCTCGCTGATGGACACCACGATAAAACGACTTATTGTCGCATTGGTGCTGCTGCCCGGCCCGGCGGGCGGCGCCCTCTCCGGCCTTCTGCAGGCGCAACCGACCGTGACGCGGACCGCGACGGCCCGACGTCCGCGCACCGTCTGGACAAAGGAGCGAGCCCGCGCATGGGCCGATTCCACCGGCTGGCTCGTCGGAAGCAACTTCGTCCCCAGCACGGCGATCAATCAGCTCGAGATGTGGCAGGCGGCGACGTTCGACCCGCGTACGATCGACCGTGAGCTGGGTTGGTCAGAGTCGCTCGGCTTCAACACGATGCGTGTCTTCCTCCACCATCTCCTCTGGCAGCAGGACTCGATCGGCTTCCTCAGTCGCGTGGACCAGTTCCTGGCGATAGCGGACCGGCATCACATTCGGCCGATGTTCGTGCTCTTCGATGCGGTTTGGGATCCGATGCCGCACTTGGGCGCGCAACGCGCACCGATCCCGCACATTCATAACTCCGGCTGGGTGCAGAGTCCCGGCGCGGCGATCCTTTCGGACACAACCCGGTTTGAACAGTTGCGCGGCTACGTACAAGGAATCATTGGACATTTCGGGAAAGACCATCGGGTAGCCGCATGGGATGTGTTCAACGAGCCGGACAACACGAACCATCCGGCCTACGTCGCGTACGAGCCGCTCGACAAAGGAGCGCACTCGTTCATTCTTCTGCGTAGGGCATTCGCGTGGGCGCGAGAAATGAACCCCTCGCAACCGCTCACGGCGGCGCCATGGAAGGGCGACTGGCTCGATCCGACGAGAGTCGAGCCGTTGACCGCGTACATGCTCGACAGCTCGGATATCATCACCTTTCATAGCTACGACGACAGCGCGAACGTCGAGCGACTCCTGACGGCGCTCGAACGTTACGGGCGACCTATCATCTGCTCTGAGTACATGGCACGCCCGCGAGGAAGCACCTTTCAGAAGATCCTTCCGATTTTCGCTCGGCGGCACGTTAGCGCCTACAACTGGGGCTCCGTCGCGGGGAAGACGCAGACGATCTATCCGTGGGATTCCTGGTATCGGGATTACACCGGGGAGCCCGCAGTATGGTTCCACGACGTCTTCAGGAGCGACGGAACGCCTTACGACCCTCGAGAAGCCACGTTCATTCGCTCACTAACGGCGGCCAAGGGGAAGCGCTGATGCTGCTACGACCGGGGACTAACTCGCTCTAGTCCGCAGTGGAGCGCAGTTCGAGCTAGCAGGGCGTCCGCGCCAGCTCGCAGTCGGGTTCTACTTCGGTCCGCAGTACGAGGATCCGCTCCCCATATTTCCTCGATGTCACTTCGCAAATTGATTCTCAGTATCCTCGCGATTTCGTTTGCGATGCTTTGCGTCTTCCTCGGTGCCTGGCAAATCCGACGACTCTGGGCGCGACAGAAGGGGAATGATTTCCTCGCCGCAAGACGATTCGCTCCAGCAGTAGAGATCGACTCGCTCCCTCGCGATACCGCCGCAGCGCACTTTCGCCACGTGCACTTGAGAGGGATCTATGATCATGCACAGGAGATCATCTACACACTGCGGGGACGCAATGGCTCGCCTGGCGTCAACATCCTGACGCCGCTGTTGCGGGCAAGAAAAGACACAGCCGTCCTCGTCAATCGCGGCTGGGTCTATTCCGCCGACGGCACGACCATAGATACGCAACCGTGGCAGGAGGCCGACACCCTCAACGGCCACGGATTCGTGGAGACTTTTCCAACCGAGGGCCCATTTCCCGAGCCGAATCCCGCGCGACCACGGTCGTTCAGGCGTCTCGACCGTTCGGCGCTCGCCAAGGTCTTTCCGTATCCTATAGCGAATTACTACGTGGTTCTCACCGACTCTTCGACATCGCCGAGCGCGCCGCCGCGTGTCGAAGAGACGCCACTGGATGAAGGTCCGCATCGCAACTACGCCATCCAGTGGTTTTCGTTTGCGGCAATCTCTATTATTGGACTGGCAGTCTTTCTCAGGCGCACATGAGCGAAACATCGGTCGGAACGGCGAGCGAGAAGGAGGCGCGCGATGTAGCGGAATCGGCGCGCGAGACGGAGTGGGCACATCCGAGCTTCGTGCGCGAACTGTTTCTCGGGAGATTTCGTCTCGACCTGATTCATCCGCACCCCCCGGCTGACGTCGCGGAAGAAGCACGCGCCAAACCGTTCATGGACAAGCTCCGGTCGTTCATGGAGCGGGTGGATTCAGAAGAGATCGACCGCACCGGCGAGCTGCCAGAGTCGGTCGTACAGGAACTGCGCGACATAGGTGCCTTCGGCATCAAAATCCCGACGGAGTACGGCGGCCTCGGCTTGTCGCAAATGAGCTATATCCGCGCGATCGAGATGGTGACCTCAAAGGACGGATCGCTTACGGCGCTCCTCTCCGCCCATCAGTCGATCGGGGTTCCCCAGCCCCTCAAGCTGTTCGGTACCGAAGAACAGAAGCGCAAGTATTTTCCGCGACTTGCGAAAGGCGCCATCTCGGCGTTCGCGCTGACGGAAGTCGATGCCGGATCCGATCCCGCCAACATGCGCTGTACCGCGACGCCGACCGAAGATGGGAGGCATTTCGTCATCAATGGCGAGAAGCTCTGGTGCACCAACGGAACGCGCGCCGAGCTGTTCGTGGTGATGGCGAGGACTCCCGAAAAGCTGATCAAGGGGAAGTCGGTGAAGCAGATCACGGCTTTCATTGTGGAGTCGTCGATGCCTGGAGTAGAGATCGTGCACCGGCTGCGATTCATGGGACTTAAGGCGCTCGAGAATGGCGTCATTCGCTTCACGAACGTCAAGGTCCCCCGCGAGAACATTCTGTGGGAAGAGGGGAAAGGTCTCAAGCTGGCGCTCGTCACTTTGAACACCGGTAGGCTGACAATTCCCGCTGGTTGCGCCGGTGTTGGCAAGCAGATGGTCTCGATCGCGCGCAAATGGTGCAACGAGCGCGTGCAGTGGGGGCAGCCGATCGGAAAGCATGAGGCAGTGGCACAGAAGCTCGCGCGCATGACGGCGTACACTTTTGCCATGGAGTCGGTGGCGGAGCTCTCGGCCGCGCTCTACGAGAAGGGTGGCTACGACATCCGGCTCGAGGCAGCGATCGCGAAGCTGTTCAACACCGAAGCCGGCTGGAGAATCATCGACGACACGCTCCAGATCCGCGGCGGCCGCGGCTACGAAATGGCCGAATCGCTCGCGCGTCGTGGAGAGCCGGCGATTCCGGTAGAACGGGCGATGCGCGACTTCCGCATCAATCTCATCTTCGAGGGGTCGTCGGAGATCATGCGGCTCTTCATCGCGAGAGAGGCAGTCGATTACCATTTCAAGCTCGCGTTCAACATCGTCAACCCGAAGTCGACGTTCCGGGAAAAGCTCGCGGCGATGGCGAACGCGACGCCCTTCTATCTCACCTGGTACCCGTCCCGGTGGCTGAACGCCTCGAGACTCAGGAGATACGGTGAGTTCGGCAAGCTCGCTCGTCACCTGCGATACATCGAGCGTACGACGCGCCATCTCGGACGCTCCATCTTCCACGCCATGGTCCGCTTCGGCCCGAAGCTCGAGAGAAAGCAAATGGTGCTCTTCCGTGCGGTCGATATTGGGGCGGAGCTATTCGCGATGTCGGCGACCTGCGCCCGAGCACAGATGCTGTCGAAAAAGGGCAGACCGGAAGCCGTCACGCTCGCGGATGCCTTCTGCCTCGAAGCGCGCGATCGAATCAAGACTCACTTCGATCAGCTCTTCGGGCCCAACGATCCCGCGCTCTACAAGGTGGCGATGGAAGTTCTGCGTGGCGAGCACGCGTGGCTGGAGCAGGGAATCGTGTCGAGCGTCGCGCACTTCGACAAAACGAAGCGGCACCCCGCTGGTGGGAGCGGCACAGGTGCCACGCTACCTTCCGACGCGCCGACTGCGAAGGTGGGCGCTACACGGTAACGCCCACCCTGCAGCGCGCTACTAAGCGGTAGTCGTCGCCGCTACTGGCTTCGAGATATAGCCGATCGCCAGCATCGCGACGCCGAGCAGGGAGTGGAGGCCGATGTCGGTGCCACCGAGCGGAACCAGACCGAACCCCGTCGGCGAGATAAACCCGAGGACGGTGAGAACGATGTAGATGTATCCGCCCACGACGAAGAATTGCTTCGATCCTCCCCAGCTTCGTGAAGCCGCGAGCGCCCAGATTCCGAATGCCAGGTGCACGACGTTGTGGAGCAGGTTCACTGGGAAAACGCCGAGTGCCTTTGCGGCGGTTGTGGGATCGGTTGGCTGCATGGCCATGCCTCCCGGGGCGATCAAGCCGGCGATCGCTGCGAGGATGAACACGACGCCGAAAATCGCCCCCAGCTTTTGAATCGTGCTATTCATACTGTACATCTCCTGTTGTGGGATTGCGCGGCGGAATGCTGCTCCGCTCGTCGGTAAGCTAGCGCGGCCAGAGATTT
>JABXNS010000149.1_pt1 | contig 18688 bp, 19 predicted proteins | sample 7301101 | NCBI WGS metagenome assembly JABXNS01 (sample SAMN14449646, study PRJNA615230) | soil metagenome | isolation source: soil from bare, unvegetated metal-rich iron-sulfur acidic spring small-cell... | place: Canada: Paint Pots Mound, Kootenay National Park, BC | collected 2017-05-25 | reverse complement strand
ATGATCGCCGCGCAGTCGTTTCAGCTCCTGGTGGGGATTCTGCCCGCTCTTGCGATTATCACGGTGCTGATTTCCCGTACACCGTATCACGTGCTGCTGCTCCCGCTGCCCATCGCGGCGCTCATCATCTTAAGTACCGGCGTCGCCTTTTTCGTCAGTTCTCTGGACGTCTTTTTCCGCGACATTCCATATCTTTACGAGCTCGTGACGTTCTTGCTCTGGCTGACGGTGCCGATCTTTTATCCGGTCGCAATCGTTCCCGAACAGGTGCGCGCGTTCTTGTGGATCAATCCGCTCTATCCGATCATTGAAAGCTTGCGGCAAATCGCGCTTACCGCGGCGATGCCGGACTTCCGGCTGATGGGCATTGCCGGTCTCGAAGCGGCCGGCGTGCTGGCTTTAGGTTTGCTCGTGTTCGCGGCTAACCGTCGCAAGTTCATGGACTTCGTGTGATGCCGGATCCGGCCGTTACGCTAAAGGACCTCTCGCTCGAGCGTTTGATGCGTGACGAGTACGCCTACGATCTCAAGAACCAGATTTTTTCAATTCTGGAAGGACGTCATCAAAAGCAAACTCGCAAGGTGGTGCTTTCGGATATCGACATCGAAATCGCGCGCGGTGAAAAGGTAGGCTTGATCGGGCCCAACGGCGCCGGCAAATCGACACTGCTCAAAACGATCTGCGGCATTCTCTACCCGACGAGCGGGACGGTCAGCGCAAACGGCAACATCGTTCCGCTGCTGGAGTTAGGGGCGGGGTTCGACCCCGATCTGCCCGTGATCGAAAACATCATTCTCTACGGCGTGCTGCTGGGTTCGTCGCGCAGGGCGATGATCGAAAAAGTACCGGCCGTGCTGCAGTTCGCCGAGCTTCAAAACTACGGGTCCGTTCCGGTGAAAGTGCTCTCTTCGGGGATGGCGGCGAGGCTCGGGTTTGCGATTGCGACCGATGTTCAGCCCGACATCCTGATTCTCGATGAAGTGCTCTCCATCGGAGACGAGCATTTCAAACAGAAGTGCCGGCGAAGGCTCGATCAGTTTTGGCACGAGCACGTGACGGTGATCGTCGTGTCGCACGAACTGGAGTTCATCCGCCAAGCCTGCGACCGGGCTATCTGGCTCGAAAACGGGTGCGTCGCCTTTGATGGGCCTGCCCGCGAAACGGTCCAGCGCTACCTGTCTTCCATCGAGCGGCAAGCGATGGAAGCCATCGCAAGTTTGCGCTAACCTTCCTCTAACCCGGAGGCCTGCTTGCCATGCAAACGGCCGAAGGCCGGCGAACGTTATGAATCCATGAAACACGGTCTCATGAGGCGCGCGGCCTTCGTCGCAGCCATCCTTTTCGCAGCGCCGGGCAGCCTTTGGGCAGCCCCGCAGGGTCCGGCTTCGGGAGACCTCTTGCAAAGCTACGAGCTGCTGACGACAACCTACTATTCGAAGGTCGACGTCCAGGCGGTGCTGGACGGAGCGCGCAAAGCGCTCAACGCCGAAATGACGCGCAGCGGCGCGAGTCCCTCGCTTCCGCAAATGCACGCGCGAAACGGCGCCGACGAAAACGTGGCGCAAATTGCGGCCGAGATCGTACGGGCGCAGAACGCGACGAAGCAGCCTGAGACGACCCTTACGTACGCCGCTATCCGCGGCATGGCCGGAGCTCTGGGCGACCAATACACGGCGTTCTTCACGCCCGACGAATACCAAAAGTTTAACCAAGCGCTCGACCCTGAGAAAATTTCCGGCATCGGCGTTCTGATCGAACCCGATCCGGTAACCAAATACATTCGCGCGTTTTACGTCGTCCCGGGAACGCCGGCCGACAACGCAGGCATCCAATCCGGCGATGATTTCCTGACCGTCAATGGCACGTCCACGCAAGGGTTGAAGCAAGAAGACGCGGTCAAATTGCTGCGCGGCGCATCAGGTACGGTCGTCCGCCTGCAGGTGCAGCGCAACGGCACCCCGGTCGGAACGCTCTCGGTGACGCGCAGCGACGTCCAGCCGCCGACGGTGATCTACAAGATGCTGGCCGATCACATCGGCTACATCGCCCTGTTGACGTTCGGCCGCGATACACCCGATCAGTTCGGGGCGGCTCTGAATCGCCTGAACGACCAAGGCGTGCGCGGCTACGTGCTCGACTTGCGCAATAACGGCGGCGGCTACGTGAACTCCGCGCTGGACATCAGCTCGAAATTCATCAACAACGATCCGTTGCTCACCGTCGAAGAACGCGGCTCACGCGTCTACACCGTGCAGGCCCCGCAAAGCGCGGTACCGCCCAAACCGATGACGATTCTGGTCAACCGCTACACCGCGTCGGCCTCGGAAATAACCGCGGGCGCGCTGCAAGACGACGGCATCGGCGTTCTGGTCGGCGAGAAAACGTACGGCAAAGGCGTGATGCAGTCGCTCACACAGCTGCCCGACGGCGCCGCGATCAAGATCACGACCGCGCATTACCTCACGCCGAAAAATCGCGACATCAACCTCAAGGGCATCGTGCCGGATTTTGCCGTGACCGAAAACCAGAACGCGCGCTTCGGCGATGCGACCAACGACGCGCAGTTGCAAGCCGCGATCGCGATCCTCACGAAAAAAATAGCCGCTTCGAATTAGCCCGCGGTCGCCCTTGGCGTGCCGCCTCATTCCAGCCTCGGACACGCGCTCGCTCCGGCATCCCGCCTTCGTCGCCCAGACGTTCAGCGGCTGAAACGAGGCGGCCCGCCGACCGCACCCGAACCATTTCTCAAACGAGGGCGATTAGCTCAGCTGGTAGAGCGCCTGCTTTACACGCAGGATGTCGGCGGTTCGAGCCCGTCATCGCCCAAATAAAATTATGCTGCACGCACAAGAGCTGGTAACGACGGAGATCGCGGACGGAATCGCGATCGTAACGATGCGCCGCCCCGAGAAGCGCAACGCGCTTTCGCTCGAGGTGATGCGCGAGCTGCTGAGCGCTTTTCACGCGATCGGCGCGAACGGCGATGTCGGCGCGGTGATCTTAGCGGGCGACGGCCCGGCGTTTAGCGCCGGACATGATCTGCGGGAGTTGCGCGAACGCGACGTGGCGGCGTATCGTGAAATTTTCGACGCGTGCGTCGAGCTCATGGAAGAGATTCAGCGCATTCCACAGCCGGTGATTGCCGAGGTGGCGACGATCGCGACCGCAGCGGGCTGCCAACTCGTCGCTTCATGCGACCTTGCGGTAGCGTCCACCGAGGCGAAGTTCGCCACGCCCGGCGTGCGCATCGGTCTGTTCTGCACGACGCCGATGGTCGCGCTGACCCGCGCCATCGGGCGCAAGCGCGCCATGGAGATGCTGCTCACGGGCGATTTCATCGACGCCGCGACGGCCGCGGAGTGGGGGCTCGTGAACCGGGCGGTGCCGGCCGGCGCTTTGCGCGCAGAAACGCTGGGGCTGGCCAAGAAGATTTGCGAATCGAGCCGGGCCGTCATCGCCCTCGGGAAAACGGCCTTTTACGCGCAGTACGGTTTGGACCAGCACGACGCGTACGGCTACGCCAAGGAAGTCATGACCATGAATGCGCTGGCGGCCGACGCTCAGGAAGGGATGGCGGCATTCCTGGAAAGACGGCCTCCGCGCTGGGGTTCCCGGCCTGAAAAAAAATCTGTGGATGACGGCAGGGGGGAAGGCTCGCGCGCGGAATCGTGATTTCTCTCCCGCGCGGGCTAGTGGGCCCCGGCGGTGCAGAATGTAAAAACGTCGCCCACACCCGGTATGCGGGCAACCGCATACGCGACGACAGTGAGGGCTCGCTTCTGGCGGGCCTTCCTGTTTTTTGAAGCGAATGCGCGCAAGCGTGAACCGTCTCGATCCGCGAACGCGCTTTGCGGCCTTGATTCTTTTGATCGCGCTGCTCGCTTGCGCGGTCGTGGCGTTCGAACGCGCCCGCATCGAGTCGGCGACGCGCCGCGTCGAGCTGACGATGGATTACAACGACTTTCTGTCGCTGGCGCGCTCGTACAATTACAATCCCGCGGATTTCTTGGTCGAGATGCGGCGCGCAGGTTTGACCTCGCTGGCGCTCACCGAAGAACTCGGATCCAACGTCGGCAGCTCCAATAATGCCATCGCGCTCCCGGGGCCGGCGCTGGCGGCCCAAGCCCATGTCGGCGGAATCGCCGATCCCACGCTGCTTGCGCTGATACGGGCGGGAAAAGTGCGCGCGGATGAAGTCTATCTGCTCGTTTTCGACACGCCGACCTACCTGCGGTACCGCCAGCAGCTTCCGCTGCACTTCGAAACGAAGAGCATTCGCGTCTTGCACGCCGTCAAACCGTACGTTATCGCGCTGCGTTCACAGATCGACTATTTCAACACGACGGGCCTCGGCATTCCGTCGGATCAAGTCGCGCTCGCGCGCCGGTTGAATCTGCTGATCGATCCGCGCTTTCAAAATGACGAACGCTTCAGTCTGCCGCAGATTGCGCGCGAGTTTGCCTATACCGGCGCCGGCAGCCGTTTGGCGACGGTCGTCTTCTTCGGGCTGCGCAATCAGGTGATGGGATTTCCCGATCACGTGAAAGACATGGCGCAGCTTTTTTCGCAAAAACCGTACCGCGCGCTGAATTTCGGCGAGATCGAAACCTACGACCCCAGCCAGGTGCAGAAGGGGAGCAGCGAGCTTGCGTCGCTTATTCCGGGACGTACCGTGCGCGTCGAGGCGATCAACAAAGTCGAGCTCGACAAGCTTCTTTTGCCCGAGATCGTCGCGCGCTACGAGCTCGGCGTGCGCGAACGCAACGTGCGCGTCGTGTACTTGCGTCCTTTCGCCCATCAATACAACGGCCTCTCGATCGAAAAAACCAACGTCGAAATGGTGCGCGAGATCGCCGGTGACCTGGCGGCGCGGGGATTTAAGCCGGGCCGCGCCGCGCCGATTCCGCTCTACCGCGGAAACAACCGCATCTTGGTCGGACTGGCGGCCCTGGCCGTGCCGTCGATCTTCTTATTGTTGCTTGGCTTTTACGGCTGGTATCGTCCGGTGTGGGCGATCCTGGCCTACGCCGCCACGGTGCTGCTCTACGTGGGCGGCAGCCTTTCGCATCACGATTTGCTCGCGCGTTCGATCATCGCGCTGAGCGGCGGCCTGCTCTTTGCGGCGGCGGGTTTCTCAGTGTTGAGCCGCGCGTTTTTGCAGGCGCCGGCAGCGACGACGGGACGGCAGATCCGGCGCAGCGTAGCGTGGACGCTCGTCGCCACGGGCATTACGCTGCTTGGCGCGCTCGTCGTGATCGGCGTGATGAGCTCGCCGCTGGTCATGGAAGAAGTCGAACCGTTCCGCGGCGTGAAACTGCTGCTCGCGCTGCCGCCGCTGATTGCGCTCGCGCTCTATCTGTTCACCGGCAAATTCGATCAGCAGCAACGTGACGCGCGCGAAACACTGACGGAGCCGATCCGTATCTATCAGCTCATCGCAGCCGGAATTGTGCTTGGGGTGGGAGCGCTCGTACTGCTGCGCAGCGGCAACCAGAGCGACATCTCGCCGTCGCCGTTTGAACTGGCGCTGCGGCACAATCTGACGTCGCTGCTGGCGGTGCGTCCGCGCTTCAAAGAGTTCGTGATCGGGTTTCCGGCGCTGATGCTGATGCCCGCGCTGCGCATCCCGCACCGGCGCTGGCTCGGCGTTCTGCTCGCGCTGGCCATCGGCATAGGGCTGGGCGACGTTATCGACACATTCTCGCATCTGCACACCGAACTGCTCGTCTCGGTTCTGCGCATTTTCAACGGATTCGTGCTCGGCGCGATCATTGGGATCGTGGCCATCCTCATCTATCGCGCGTTCGCATTCCGCCGCTAACTTTGTGCGGCTGTTACTCAGCGGATACTATGGTTTTGGAAACCTCGGCGACGAAGCGCTGCTTTCGGTGATCGTCTCGCAGCTGCGCACTCGCCACCCCTATGCCGAAATCGACGTCTTGAGCGCCAAGCCTGAAATGACGGCGCACGAACTGCGCGTGGACGCGACGCCGCGCTGGGATTCCAAGGCGGTGCGCGCGTCGATCGAGCGTGCCGACGTCGTGCTCTCCGGCGGTGGGGGCTTGCTGCAAAATGCGACCAGCTTGCGCAGCCTCATCTATTACACCGGCATCATTCGGGCCGCCGTGCGGGCGCGCCGGACGACGATGATCTTCGCACAGTCGATCGGTCCGCTCGACTTTTGGGGAAGAACCGTCGTGCGCGAAACCTGCAAAGGGATTGCCGGCGCGACCGTCCGCGACGACCGGTCGCGCGAATTGCTTAGCTCGCTGCTTCCGGGCGTGCGCGTGGAGCGGACCGCCGATCCGGCATTTCTCTTCGAAACGTCCGAGAGTGAAGGCGACTTTGCCGCCGACGGTTTGGGACCGCAAAGCGACCCGCTGGCGATTATCAGCGTGCGCAAAGCCAACGGTTTGAAAGATCGCATCGACCTGCTCGCGCGAGCCGTGGATCGATTGAGCGAACAGCACGGCTTGCGCGTTGCGTTCCTGCCCCTGGGCGGCGCGTCCGATGCCGAGGTTTCAACGACGATCATTCGCAAGTGCCGCACGCCCGCGGTGCTGCTTCCCGAAGCGCCGCTCGGACGCGCTGCAAACATTATCGGCCGCGCCAAAGTTGTGATCGGTATGCGGCTGCACTCACTCATTCTGGCGGCTCGCCAGGGCGTTCCGTTTCTAGCGATTCCTTACGATCCGAAGGTCACGGCTTTTTGCGCCGATCTGGCCTATCCGTTGCCGCCGCTCTTTTCATTGGAGACTCCGGAAACGAAGCCGGCTCCCGAAGCGATCGATTCGGCCATCGACGATCTGTGGAACTCGCGCGACTCGCTGCGCGACTATTTGCTGGCCGCGCGCGAGCCGCTCGAGCGGCTGGCGCTGCGCAATTTTGAAGTGCTCGACGAGCTGATCGCGCAAGGACCTGCGCGTGAGTAATCCGCCCGAACGCGATTACCGCGATACGCTCAACCTGCCGAAGACCGGCTTTCCGATGAAGGCGGATCTCCCGAAGCGGGAACCGGATCGCGTCGCCTGGTGGGAAGAACGGCGCACCTACGAGCGGCGTCTCGAGCGTAATGCGCGCAACGCTCCGTGGATTTTGCACGACGGTCCGCCGTACGCCAACGGCGAGCTGCACATGGGCCATTTCTTGAACATGGTCCTTAAAGACATCTTCGTGAAGATCGCGCTGATCGATTCGCGCTGGGCGAAATTCGTGCCGGGCTGGGATATGCACGGCTTGCCGATCGAGCTCGAGACGCTCAAGCATTTGAAGATCAAAGATTTTCACGACGTCGATCCGGTCGAACTGCGCGAGAAATGCAAGGAGCGCGCCCTCTACTGGCTCGACCGCCAGCGCGAAGTGCGCATGCGTATGGGCAACTTCGGCGACTGGCAGCATCCCTACCGCACGATCGATCCCGAGTTTGAGGCGACCATCGTAGAGACACTGGGCACGCTTGCGTCGAAAAATCAGATCTACAAAGGGTTGCGCTCGACGCTCTGGTGCATCCACGACGAAACCGCGCTGGCCGAAGCGGAGATCGAATACAAGCCGCGCGTCTCACCATCGGTCACGGTGCGTTTTACCGCAAACGACGCGCAGCGCGCAGCGCTTCTCGATGTCATGGTGAGCTTGTCGAACCACCCCGAGCAACGCACCGAAGGTGCGTCGGCCGAGGGGCCGTCGAGGGTTTCCGTCCTCATCTGGACCACCACTCCGTGGACGCTTCCCGCAAATGCGGGGATCGCGCTGCGCCCCGATGCGGAGTATGGTTTATACGCCGTCGGCGATGAGTTCGTGATCGTTGCGGATGCACTCGCCGAAAAAACGTTCGGCGAACGCTTTGCCGGCGCGCGCAGAATCGGCGGTGCGAAGGGAAGCGCGTTGGAAGGATTGGCGGTTCGCCATCCGTTCATGGATCGCGACTCGCCGATCGTGCTGGCCGATTACGTTGACATGGAAACCGGAACCGGAGCGGTGCACACGGCGCCGGGGCACGGTGCCGACGACTTCGAGACCGGCGTGAAATACAACTTGCCGATCGTCAATCCGGTCAACGCGGGCGGCGTTTTCACCAGTGAGGCGGGGCCGTACGCCGGCATGCACATTTGGAAAGCGAATCCGAAGATCGTCGAGGATTTGCGCGCGAGCGGCGCGCTGTTCGACTATGCCGACTTCGAACACAGCTATCCGCACTGCTGGCGCTGTCACAACCCCGTGATCTTCCGCGCGACCGCGCAGTGGTTCATCGCGATGGATCAAAACCGGCTGCGCGCGCGCACGATCGAAAATATCCGCAGCGTGAAGTGGACGCCCGCGTGGGGGCAAGAACGCATCGCGCAGATGCTCGAGACGCACCCTGAGTGGTGTATTTCGCGTCAGCGCACCTGGGGAACGCCGATTCCGGCGGTAGTCTGCAAAACGTGCGGCGAGTCGATTCTCGATCCCGAAATCGCCCGGATTACCGCCGGCGTTTTTCGCGAACGCGGCGCGAATGCGTGGTGGATCGACCCGGTCGAAAAGTTTTTGCCGCCGGACTTTCTCTGCCCGAAGTGCCGCGGCACGAGCTTCGAAAAAGAAAAAAATATCGTCGACATCTGGTTCGAATCGGGCGTGACGCACTTAGCGGTGCTCGGGAAGAACGGCCTGCCGTGGCCGTCCGACCTGGTGCTCGAAGGCGGCGATCAGTACCGCGGCTGGTTCCGCAGTTCGATCGTGACGGCCACCGCCATAAAAGGCGTCGCGCCGTACAAACACGTGGTGAAGAACGGCTGGGTCAACGACGAAAGCGGCCGTCCGATGAGCAAGTCGCTCGGCACGGGCATTGACGCGCAGGAAGCGATGCACAAATGGGGCGCCGACGTGCTGCGCTTATGGGCTGCGTCGGTCGAGTTTGTTGACGACGTGCGTTTCGGGCCGCATGTCATCGAGCAGGTCAGCCGTGTCTACCGCAACATCCGCAACCGCCTGCGCTTCATGGTCAGCAATCTCGGCGACGTGAATCCGGCCGATCTCATCGCGCGTGAAAACATGGAACCGTTCGATGCGCTGGCTTGCGAACAAGTCGATCGCTGGACGGTAAACGTCCTCGCGTCGCTGCGCGACTATGACCTGCACGGCGCTTATTTGGAGATCGTTCGATTCGAAGGCGACGATCTGTCCAGTTTTTATTTCGACGCGCTGAAAGACCGGCTCTATTCCAGCGCCGCCGGAGCGTCACGCCGGCGCAGCGCGCAGAGCGCACTGTTCTATATCTTGCAACGCGTGCTGGCGGTGCTGGCGCCGCTCCTCTCTTTCACAGCCGAAGAGGCGTGGCAGGCGGTGCCGGCGGAGCTGCGCGGCAGCGAGAGTGTTTTCGATCTGTCATTCGACGCGCAGCATCCGGCCGGCGAGAATTCCGTTGCACTGTGGCAGCTGCTCAAAGAGTTGCGTCAGCAAGTGGCCGCAAACGAGTCGCCGCGCGATTTTGAGGCCGACGCGGGCAGTGTGGTGGTTCCCGCGGCGATGCTGAACGGCGTCATGGCCCTGGGCGGCGGACTGCGCGAAGCGCTTGTGGTTTCCAATGTCGAGCGCGTCTCGGGTGACGGCGAGGAGCGCCGCGTCTATCTGCAGCCCGCTAAGGGCTCCAAGTGCAGACGCTGCTGGAAATACTTGCCGCTGGGGACCGATTCGCAACATCCGTCGCTCTGCGCGCCCTGCGCCGAAACGGTAAACGCGCTGCAGTAGTACGGCGACGGGTGGTTATGGGGCGCGGGGATCACCATAGGGTATAAGGCTGCAGTTCGGAGGTGCAATTGTGCGAAAACTCGCTCCCCTGCTTCTCGTTTTAGCCGCGCTCGGCGCGTGCGCGAGTAATTCGTCGGGTACAAAGAGCGCGCCGGCCGCGGCGAAAGTCAGCGTTACCGCCAACGGGCGCATGATTTTTCTGACGGGTAAAGACAGCCAAGGCTTTCGCATCAATGCACAGCATCCGCCGCTGCGCGCGTCGTGTGCGGCATGCCACGGCGCCAACGGTGCCGGCGGCGTGCATCTGCCCGGCGGTGCCGTCAGCGCCGACTTGCGGCAAAAGGCGCTCGCCGCCGTCAAGCCGGCCTACACGCTCCAAAGTTTGGAGCGCGCCATTTCCACAGGCGTTGATAACCAGGGCAAATCACTAAACCCGGTCATGCCGCGATGGAAGATGACGCCGCGCGACCTTCACGACGTTGCGGAGTTTGTCCGAACGCTGAAATAGCGCGGCTCATAGTGTCATCCTGAGCCCGTCGATGTCATCCTGAGCCTGTCGAAGGACCCCGAGCAGCGCGTCGATAGACGCGCAAGTCGAGGGGCGACCCTTTCCAATGTGAAATCTCGTCGCAGAGGACAGACGTGCGAAAACATCACGTCTACATGCTGCAATGCTCCGACGGCAGCTTCTATATCGGTATAACGAACAACTTGGATTTACGAGTTTGGCAACACAACGAAGGTACCGATACCCACTGTTATACGTATCTGCGGCGCCCCGCGACTCTGGTCTACTCCACCGAGTTTGCCGATCCGAACAGCGCCATAGCTTGGGAAAAGAAACTCAAGAGCTGACTCGCTACGCTCGCTCAGGGTCCTTCGACTCCGCATTTCGCTGAAGGCGAAATGCTCCGCTCGGGATGACAGTCAGCCGAACCGAACCGAAAGCATAGAAATGGAACCGCCGTCCATTCCCGTGACGGGAAATGAAACCTCGTCGGCAGCGCGGCGCATGCCGGCTATATAGAGAAGCGGCAGATAGTGGTCGGGCGTCGGCGCCGAAAGCAGCGCGTCGCGGCCGAGCGACTCGTAGTCGACCAGCGGCATCATGTCGCCGGAACTCAGCAACTCGCGAACACGCGCGTCGAACCGCACCGCCCAATCGAACGGCTCGGCGGGATGACGTCCCCAAGCGTAAGCATGCAAGTTATGCACCACGTTACCGCTGCCGATGACCAACACGTTCTCGTCGCGCAGGGGCGCCAGCAGCTTGCCGGTTTCGAAATGAAACTCCGGCGGCTTGGTTTCGTCGATGCTCAGTTGCACCACCGGAACGTCGGCCTGCGGAAACACATGCGCGAGCACGGACCACGCGCCGTGATCCAATCCCCACTCTTGATCTATGCCGGCATCGAGCGGCGCGAGCAGTTCACGTACGCGCGCCGCGAGCGCCGGATCGCCGGGCGCCGGATAGGAAAACTCGAAGAGCTCGCGCGGAAAACCGCCGAAATCGTGAATCGTGCGCGGTGACGGCATCCCCGTGAGCGCGGTATATGGCGCGTACCAGTGGGCCGACACACAAAGAATCGCCTTCGGACGCGGCAGCTCTGCGCCGATCGTGTTCCACGCTCGCGTGTAGGCATTTTGCGTGAGTGCGTTCATCGGATTGCCGTGCCCGAAAAACATCGCCGGCATGCTCATACGTGCAGAACGCTATCGCGAAACTCTTGCCAGCTCCCTGCCTCGATCGCCGTGCGCGCGTCACGCATGAGGTCGTTGAGCACGTACACGTTGTGATACGAAAGCAAGCGAGGGCCGAGCATCTCATTGGAGCGGAAGAGATGCGCCAAGTACGCGCGCGTGAATGTCTTGCAGACGAAGCAGCCGCATTGCGCGTCGACCGGCGCGAAATCGTGCACGTAGGCGGCGTTGCGAATGGCGAATTCACCGGTACGCGTCATCGCGCGTCCCGTGCGGCCGCAGCGGGTCGGATAAACGCAGTCGAACATGTCGATCCCGCAATCGACCGCCGTAATGACGTCGCGCACTGTGCCGACGCCCATGAGATAGCGCGGCTTGTTTTCGGGCAATAGCTCGGCGCAGTAGCGCGCGAGTTCGTACATCTCGGCGCGTGATTCACCAACGGAGAGCCCGCCGATAGCGTAGCCCGGAAAGTCGAGCGCGACAATCGCTTTGGCACTTTGCGCCCGCATTTTGCGATCCAGGCCGCCCTGCATGATGGCAAAGACCGAGGTTTCGTCGCGGCTGCGCGCTCGCGCGCTGCGCTCGGCCCATGCGGTGGTCAGCTCGACCGATCGGCGCAGCGTTTCGGGCTCGGCCGGCAACTGCACGCACACGTCGAGAACCATGGCGACGTCCACGCCGATTGTTTCTTGGAAAGCGATCACGTTTTCGGGGGTAAAGCGCAGGCGGCTGCCGTCGAGATGCGATGCGAACGTCACCCCGTCGTCGTCGAGTTCGCGCAATGCTTGCAAACTGAAGACTTGAAATCCGCCGCTGTCGGTGAGAATCGGGCCGTCCCACGCCATGAATTGATGCAGACCGCCCGCAGCGACGAGCACGTCCAATCCCGGACGCAGCCACAAGTGATATGTATTCGCGAGAATGATCTGCGAATGCGCCGCGCGCAAATCGTCCGGCGTCAAGCCCTTCACGGTGCCCGCCGTACCGACAGGCATGAACGCGGGCGTTTCCACGGCGCCATGCACCAAATTCAACGATCCGCGCCGCGCGGCGCCATCAGTTTGTTTTAGGCTGAAGGCCCCTCGACTTGCGCGTCTATCGACGCGCTGCTCGGGGTCGTTCGACAGGCTCACGATGACACTATCATTACGGCGACCCTATTGTCACGATGACAGAATGCGTTTTGCCGCTTCGTACTCGGGCGGTGGCGCGGCTTCGAACTGCATCTGCTCGCGCGAGCGCGGATGAAGAAAACCTAAACGCCATGCGTGCAGCGCTTGGCCGGGAAGATCGAAACGCGGATCGGTTCGCCCGTACACGTGATCGTTGACCAGCGGGAAACCGAGCGCCGCCATGTGCACGCGAATTTGGTGCGTGCGGCCGGTCTCGAGGCGGAAAGCCAGCTCCGCGGCATCGTGCAAGCGTTCGCGTATTGTGTAGTGGGTGACGGCAGGTTTGCCGCCCGACGTGATGGCGTATTTCAGGCGGTTGTGCGGATCGCGTCCGATGGCGCCGTTGATCGTTCCCTTCGGTTGCGCGGGAATACCGACGGTTAGTCCGAGGTATTCGCGCGAGATGTGGCGCGCCTTCATGCCTTTGGAAAGAAAACTCAGCGCCTCGGCGTTTTTCGCAACGAGCAGCAAACCCGACGTGTCGCGATCCAAGCGGTGCACCAAACCCGGGCGCAAAGCGCCCTGTCCTGAGTGAGTCGAAGGACGCGGAAGCGATCCGACATGCCCTAATAGCGCATTGACGAGCGTACCGCTTGTCGCCCCATGCGCCGGATGCGTCACCATTCCGGCCGGCTTATCGATCACGATGACGTCGTCGTCTTCATAAACGACCGGGACGTCAATCGCTTCGGCTTCGACGACCAGCGGTGCGCGCGGCTGTACTTCACAATCGATCGTGTCGCCTTCGGAAAGAACGAAACTTCCTTTGACAGCCTCGCCGTTCACGCGCAGGTCGCCGATGGCGGCCGCTTGCGCTATCAGCGAGCGCGGAAATCCGGCGCGGTGCGCGACGACCAGATCGGCGCGCTTGCCGGCGTCGTCAGACGCGACGGCGAGGTGAAACACGCGGGTTGGTCAGACTTGCGAGTATCAGAAGAATGACGCCGATCGTAATGCATGAGTCGGCGACGTCGAAAATGTTCGGCCAAATCTTGTAGAAGTCGATGAAGTCGATGACGTAGCGGTAGTGCAGGCGGTCGACGATGTTGCCGATCGCGCCGCCCAAGATCATGCCGAAAGCGATGCGCACCGTTCGCGAGGTGCGCGCCTGATCGCGAAACGAGAACCAAAAGATCGCGAGCACAACCGCCGCCATCGCGATGAGCAGCACCGGTGAGTCCCCGAAGAGTCCGAACGCGCCGTGCTGATTCTGCTCGTAGGTCCATCGCAGCAAACCCGGGATGACCAGCCGGCTTTCGCCCGGCATAAAATGCGTCGCGATGTAGCGTTTGCTGAGCTGATCCGCCGCAACGACGAGCGCCGCGACCAGGAACAACTGCAGCGAATCAGATCTTTGGCGTCGGAACATATTGATACAACTTGCCCGCGATGATGAGGAATTTGTCGGTGAGCAGCACGACGCCCACGAAGATCATGAAGACGCCGGCGACAATCTCGACGATTCTCAAAGAACGCTTCATGCGGTTGAGAACCGGAAGCACCGCGCCGAATGCGAGAGCTAAGGCAATGAACGGCACCGCTAAACCCATCGAATAGATGAACAGCAGCCATGCGCCCTGCGCCGCTCCGCCCGCTTGGGACGCGATCGCCAGGATCGCCGCAAGGATCGGTCCGATGCACGGCGACCATCCTGCCGCAAATGCGACGCCCACAACGCCGGACATGAAAAGGGAACGCTTCTTGGGCTGCAGATGCAAGCGTTTGTCCATGGCCAGGAACTTGAAACGGAAGACGCCGATCATCTGCAGGCCTAAGAGGATGATGATCGCGCCGCCGATTTGCGCGATGATATGCCGGTTCGTTTTGAACAGCATTCCAACCGCGCTGGCAGACGCTCCCAAGGCAACGAAAACGATCGTGAAGCCGATTATGAATGCGACTGCGTGCGCGATAACGCGCGCTCGCACCGGAGCGGCCGTGCTGTTTTGCAGTTCCTCTATCGAGGAGCCCGTCAGAAACGAAAGATACGCCGGAACCAGCGGAAGGACGCAGGGAGAAATGAAGGAAACGAGGCCCGCCAGGAACGCAATCCCGGCCCCGACGTGCGTGGTCACGCCAGCTTCATTTGACAGGACCGCTCTTGAATCATTGGTTCACGTATCCCAACATCGATCCGATTGCCATTCACGTCTGGCGCATTAGCATTCATTGGTACGGCATATCGTATTTGATTGGGTTTGCGGCGGTCTATTTCTGGATGAGCCGTCCGGCAGGCATGCGCCGCCTCGGGTTGACCCGCGATCAGATTCAGGACTTTCTCGTCTACGCGCTGGTCGGCGTGCTGGTCGGCGGACGGACGTTCTTCGTCATCAACGATATCATCAGCAAGCACAACCTTTCGTCTTATCTCAGCAATCCAATCAATTTTATCGCGATTTGGAATGGCGGGATGGCTTTCCATGGCGCGATGATCGCGACCATCGTGGCAACCGTTCTTTTCCTGCGCAAACATCCTGGTCTGACGTTCAGCGTGCTGGGCGACGAAATGGTCGTGCTCTTGCCGGTCGGCATCGCGCTGACGCGTTTCGTTAACTTCATCAACGACGAATTGTGGGGCGACGTCTGCAAACCGGATCGGCCGTGGTGCATGGTGCCCGGCCCGAACGCCGACATACCGCTGCAGAACCGCGGGCTGCCGCTGCATCCGTCGCAACTCTATGAAGCGGTTCTCGATGCGTTGACGCTCCCGGTTTTGCTCTTCATTTATAAGCGGCGTCCGCCCGACGGCGTCGTCGCCTGGAGTTGGTTCACACTCTACGGCATTACCCGGTCGATCGCCGAAATTTGGCGGCAGGCAGATTTTTCGTGGCACGGCATCACCGGCGGTCAACTCTACGCGCTGCCGATGATCGCGATCGGCGCGATCATGCTGTACGTGTGCATACGCCGGGGGGTTCGCACCGACGCTGCGCGCGCCGCATGATTGCCGAGCGCTGGGCGCAGCTGCGGGCGGAGATTCCGGCGCACGTTGCGATCGTCGCCGCCACGAAATCGCAGCCGGCAAGCGTGCTGGAGGAAGCGCTCGCGGCCGGCGTGCGCGATATCGGCGAGAACTATCTTCAGGAGGCGCGCGCGAAGTTTGAGGCCGTGCGCGGAGGGCCGGCGTTCACCAAACACTTCATCGGACACGTGCAAAGCAACAAAGCCAAAGCAATCGTCGAGACGTTCGACGTGGTGCAGAGCGTCGACCGCATCGAAGCGGGGCTTGCGCTCGCGAAGGCTGCGGCGGTGGCAGGCAAGCGGCTCCGGGTCCTGATCCAGTTGAATATTTCTCCCAACGAACGTTTCGGCGTTCGTCCGCAGGAGGCGCCCGAGCTCGCGCGTGCGCTGCGGCAAGAGGCGAGCTTGGCCGTTGACGGCGTGATGGCAATCGGCCCGCTGGGCGCATCGCGTTCGGAGACGGCGCGCGCGTTCGAAGTCGCGGCCGGCGTCTTCGGGGCCGTCGGCGGCACGGTGCTCTCACTGGGAATGTCGGGCGATTGGCGCGAGGCGTTGCGCGCCGGCTCGACGATGGTGCGGCTGGGCAGCGTTTTATTCGGCCCGCGAGCGGCGTCCGCGCGGGTCTAGCCGCCGGGCCGTCGAAGTTTGAGAGCTAAAGTGAGGCTGACATGAGCATGTTTACCAGGATCGGCTCGTTCTTTTCGATGAGCGACGAAGATGACGAACTGTATGCGGAAGAAGGCTCGCGCAACGTCGTCCCGCTGAGCGGCGTTTCCCGCCGCGGCGGCACCGAAGTCAGCGTCTATGCGCCGCGCGCGTTCGGCGACGTCACCGAAATCGCCGACGCCTTGCGCAACCGCCAAGTCGTGATCGTCAATCTCCAAAATGCCGACCGCTCGCTGCTGCAGCGCGTCGTCGACTTTACTTCCGGCGTCGCTTATACGATCGACGGCAAGATCCAAAAACTGGCCGAAGCGATTTACCTGATCGTCCCTGCGGGCGTCGTGGTCAACTCGCAAGGACTGCGTGAATCCATGATGGCTGACGGTTCCCTCGACTTTCTTTCCAATAGAGGATGAGCATGCAAAGAATCACGCCTGTCGACATCCAGCATAAGACCTTTAAAAAGGCGCTGCAAGGATACGACCGCGCGGAAGTCGATCAATTTTTAGACGAAGTGATCGAGACGCTTGAAGACGATGCGCAGCACCGCGCCGCGCTCGAAGCGGAGATTGCCGACCTCAAAGAACGGATCAGCCACTTCAAAGCAATGGAAGAGTCGCTGCAAAATACGCTGCTGCTGGCGCAGCGCACCGCCGACGAAGTCAAAGCGTCCGCGCACAAAGAGGCCGATCTGATCAAAGAGCAGGCGCGGATCTCGGCCGAGCGTGAGATTTCGACCTTCACCGACGCCGCCGCCGACGCGCGGCGCGAACACCAGCGCGCCAACGAAGCCGCCGAGAAGGCGCGCAGCGAGCTACGCAGCTTGCTGATGACGCACATCGCGCTGTTGGAAAGAACGCCTGCGCAAGGGAACGGCGAGACGCCGCAGGCGGCCGAACCGCCCAAAGCGCCCGGCGAAAGCTCGGAGACTGATCTGAGCGACACCAACCGCATCACCGTCTATTAGCACGATCGCCGTTCTTCCCGGCGACGGCATCGGTCCCGAAGTGACCGGCGCCGCGGTGCGGGTTCTTCAGAAAATACGACCCGACGCCGAATACGTCGAGGCCGGCGTGGGCGGCGCGGCATTGCGCGCGGGGAAGCCCGCGCTGCCGGAAGAAACGCGCGCGCTGTGCGACCGATCGGATGCGGTTCTTTTCGGTTCGGTCGGATTGCCGGAATACGACGGCAAACCGCTGGACGGACGGCCGGAGTACGCGCTCTTCCTGTTGCGGCGCGATTACGAACTCTATGCGAATCTGCGCCCGGTCCGCATATTCGGCGGGCTCGAAACCGCATCGAGTCTGAAGCCCGAACTGCTCAAAGGTCTCGATATGATCGTCGTGCGCGAATTAACCGGCGGCATTTATTTTGGAAAGCCCAAGGAGCAGCGCACCGGCGGCGACGGCGTGGAAGAAGCGGTCGACACGATGTTTTACCGCGCGCCGGAGATCGAGCGCATCGCGCGCGTCGCGTTCGAGCTGGCGTGCAAGCGGCGCAACCTCGTCACGTCGGTCGACAAACAAAACATCTTGGAGACGTCGCGCTTGTGGCGGCGGGTCGTCGATCGCATCGCTCCTGAGTATCCCGGCGTTCGCGTCGCCCACTTGCTCGTGGATAACGCCGCGATGCAGCTGGTGCGCCGGCCCGCCGAGTTCGACGTGCTGCTCACCGAGAACATGTTCGGCGACATTCTTTCCGATGAAGCCGCGATGCTGACCGGATCGATTGGAAATTTGCCGAGCGCGAGTCTGGGCACGAAAGGCACGCCCGGAAAACAGTTCGGGCTGTACGAACCGATCAGCGGCACCGCGCCCGATATCGCGGGACGCGGAATCGCCAACCCCACCGCGGCCATTCTTTCCGCGGCGATGCTGTTGCGGCACAGTTTGGCCGACGAAGCCGGCGCCGCGAAGATCGAAAGCGCGGTCGAGCGGACGTTTGCGGCTGGAGCGCGCACGCCGGATCTCGCACAGGCGGGCGAAACGGCGCTATCGAGCGCCGAGTTTACCGATCGCGTTCTAAACTTTTGCTGATTCGCTGAAGACGTCTTCGCCGAAATAGTTGCGGAAGCGTACGCGCAGCGTCGCGTGTTTGCCCGCGTTGTTGGATGTCCACGCGTCGCGCCAGCGCTTGAGCGCATCGGCTTCCATCCGCGCCTCGACCGGGTCGTCCATCTCGCTCATTGCTTCCGCATCGACGAAAACGTCGAGCGTCGTGCCCTTTGCATCGAAGCTGCTGATGACGGGCTTGTACTGCGCCTTGAGCGGCTCGACCGCGCGAAGTTCCGGCGCCGCAGCGGTATTGGCGGCGCCCTGGGGCGCGGGCTGCGAACATCCGGCCAGCATCAGCAGCACCAGCATCGCGCGAACGGCTTTCATCTTCCGGCCATCTTTCGTTCACGCCCGCCGTCTACCATGCGGGCCTGGATGGCATAGCATGGGCGGCGAGCGCGATGTCGG
>JABXNS010000148.1_pt1 | contig 18731 bp, 19 predicted proteins | sample 7301101 | NCBI WGS metagenome assembly JABXNS01 (sample SAMN14449646, study PRJNA615230) | soil metagenome | isolation source: soil from bare, unvegetated metal-rich iron-sulfur acidic spring small-cell... | place: Canada: Paint Pots Mound, Kootenay National Park, BC | collected 2017-05-25 | reverse complement strand
GTGCGCAACGTCGCCTGAACGCTCGCTTGATTGGTGACGACGCGCGACCCGCCAAAGCCGCCGCCCGATCCCACCGTCGCGCCCACGTCCAGCACGCGCGGATCGCGGCGCAGGCGCGCTTCCACGTCTTGGGCGACCTGATTGGTTACATCGAGCGCCGTGCCGGTAGGCATGCGCAGATCGAAGCTGGCGAAGCGCGAATTGGTCGCCGGAAACATCTCGGTGGCCACGACGCCGAAGCGCAGCGCGAGCATCGTCGCGGCGAAAATGAGCGCCGCGATTCCGAAGACCGGCATCGGGTGCCCGAGCGCCCACGTGAGCAGCTGCTTGTACCGTTGCGCAAACGTTTCGTAGTGCCGGTCGAATCCGGCGCTGAAACGCGCATAGGCGTTCTTCGGATGTCCATTCGTGGTGGGACGTTCCTTCGACCACAAGCGGGTCGAAAGCATCGGCACAGTCGTTACGGCAACCAACAACGAGATGGCCACGGCGACCATCACCATGACCGCGAACGGCGTGAACAACAATCCCTGCAGGCCCGGAATCAAAATCAGCGGCACGAAAACGGTGATGACCGTGATGGACGATGCGAGCACCGCGCTAAAGATTTGCGTAACGGCCGACTGGGCGGCAGCGACGATCCCCTCGTCTCGAATGTAGTGGCGATAAATATTTTCGATCACGACGATCGCGTCGTCGACGATGAGTCCGACGGCTAACGCAAGGCCGCCCAAGGTCATGGTGTTGAGCGAGTAATTCAAGAGGTATGCCGCAAAAAGCGTGCCGAGCACGGAAATCGGCAGAGATACGGCCACGATCAGCGTGGAGCGCCAGGAATGCAGGAACAGTAAAATGACGAGCACCGCGAGCACGGCGCCATACATCGCCGTATGCTCGAGCGCGTTGATTGCGTCCACGATGAAACCGCGCTGGTCAAGCGTTACGCCGACCTGCATGGATGGATAACGCCGGCGGATGTCGTCGATTTTTGCATAGACACCGTTGGCCACGCCCACGACATTGGCGGACGGTTGCGCGGTAATGGAAACGTTGATTGCCGGCCGGCCGTTTAATCGCGAAAACGTCCGCTGCTCTTGAATGGAGTCGCTCACCCTGGCGACATCGCGCACGTAGACAGGAGCGCCGTTCTTGGTCGTGACGATTGTGTCGCCGATTTGTGCGGCGCTTTTATACAGCGCGTTGGTTTGAATTTGGTATTCGTTTTGCGCGATCTGCACGACGCCGGCGGGAAGGTTTACATTCTCGGCCTTGATACGCGCCACGATGACATCGGGAGTCAGCCCGTATCCTGCGAGCACTGCGGCGTCCGGCTCGACCATAATTGCTCGCGTTTGGCTGGAGCCGACCGACACGGACCCAACCCCCGAGACGGCCGAGAATTCGTCAGCGAGCTGGTTGGTCCAGAGGTCCGCCAGATCGCGTTGCGCGCGCATGGGATCCGTGACGTACATGCTCACGACCGGCAACGAATTCGGATCGAATTTCGAGATCTGCGGCGATTGCAGCCCCGGATCGTTGGGCAGTTGGCCGCGAATGCGGTCGATTTGATTTTGAACGTCGACGGCGGCCGTATCGATATTGACGCCGAAGTGGAACTGCGCGCGAACGCGGCTGGAGCCCTCGGAACTCGTGGACTCGATGGATTCAATTCCGGCCACGCGGCTCACGGCATTTTCGAGCGGTCTCGTCACCAGCGTTTCCATGGAATCCGGCGATACGTTGGGGTACGTCACATTCACGCTGATGACCGGAGGAGAGAAACTCGGCAACAAGGCAATGGCCAGCCGCGGAAGAGCGAACAGGCCAAGCACGATAATGGCCGTCGCCATCATGGCAACGGCGACCCGGCGCTGCACGGCAAAGCGCGCGATGGCGTTGGGTCGGTCGCTGGTCTCTGAGATGTTCAAGCGTTCATCGTGCCTGCACGCCCTGGGAAGCCCTTGAGAGGCCGCATCCTTCTTGTGTCCGACCTCCCGCTGTGGTAAACTCTCACCGTTTCCCGGCGCCCTATTATAAGGAAGCCGGTAGCCCGCTGCCCGCCGCGCCCGGTGGGCCACTTGCCCGGCAACGGGCGGTGTCCATAGAGGGACCCCCATGAAAGCCGCCTACGAAGTTACCTATATTCTGCGCCCCCAACTCGAGGAGGCGGAGGTCACCGAGCGTTCCAACGCCATCGCGACCGTGTTGAAAAACAACGGCGGCGAGCCAGGCGCAATCGAGATCCTCGGCAAGAAGCGCCTGGCGTACGAGATTGACGATTTGCGCGAAGGCGTCTACGTCGTGATGAGCTTCCACAGCGAAGCGGAGCCGGCCAAGGAGCTCGAGCGCCAACTCGGTCTCAACGAAGACGTGATGCGGGCGCTGATGATCCGGCTGGACAAGCGAACGCTGGCTGCTGCGGCGGCCGCGCCTCCGGCCCCACCGGCACCTCCGGCCGCGCCGGCACCCTCGCCCCTCTAGAATTCCGCCGCCGGCCGCCGGCTGGATGCCACCCGTGTGGCACAAAGCCGCCGTACCATCGGCACCTCACCTTTCGAGCGGAGAACATTGATGGCAGGTTCATTTAATAGAGTCATTTTGGTCGGCAATCTCGTGCGCGACCCGGAAATCCGTTACGTCGGCAGCGGCGCTGCCGTAACCAAATTTACCCTCGCGGTCAACCGGCGCTCCAAACAACAAGAGGAGACCGACTTTATCGACATCGTCGCTTGGGAGAAGCTCGCCGAAACCTGTAACACGTACCTCAAAAAGGGCATGAGTTGCTTGGTGGAAGGGCGCCTCTCCATTCGATCGTACGAAGATAAGGAAGGGCAAAAGCGCAAGTCGACCGAGGTGGTGATCAACACCATGCAAATGCTCGATCGTGCGCAACGCCGCGATGGCGAAGAGGCCCCGTTCGGCGGCGTTCCCGCGGCGGTCGGCGCCGCACGCACGACCGAGCCCGATCTCGACGACGAAATTCCATTCTAACCGCAAAGGAAAACCATGCCTGGTAAACCCAAACGCGCCGTAAAGGATCGGCGTCCCAAACGCAAACCGTGTAACTTCTGCATCGAAAAGGCGATCGACGTCAATTACAAAGACGTCGGCCGCCTCAAGAAGTTCATTTCGGAACGAGGCAAAATTCTGCCGCGCCGCATTTCCGGAAACTGCGCCAAGCACCAGCGGTTGCTGACCGTGGCGGTCAAGCGCGCGCGTGTGATTGCGTTCTTGCCCTTCGTATCCGAATGAAAGTGATCTTGTTGAGCGACGTCAAGGCGCTCGGGAAGAAGGGGCAGGTCGTCGACGTCGCCGAGGGTTACGCCCAAAACTTCTTGCTTCCGCGTAATCTGGCATCCGCTGCCTCCAAAGGCGCCGTGGCGGTTTTGGCCGAGCAGCAGCGCGCCAAAGATAAACGGGATGCGCAGCTGATTTCGGACGCAAAACGTTTGGCGGAATTGCTTGAAAGCAAGCCGGTTGCCGTGCGTGCGAAATGCGGCGGGAACGGAAAACTTTTTGGAACCGTCACCAACGGCCAAGTGGCCGACGCGATCGGAGAGACGTTTTCCGTCGAGATCGACCGACATAAAATCGAGTTGAAAGCGGCCATCAAGGCGCTGGGCTCGTACCCGATCGAAATCAAGCTCGGCAAGAACATCGTCGCCAAAACCACGCTTACCGTCATCGCCGCATAGGGGCTCGCGCATGCCTGCTGCAGCCAATCATCCGTACGCCGCTCGATTCAGGCGCAAGTTCACCCTCGAGGACGAACTCGGCCGCTACGTAACCGCGCTGTACGAGGTGCTCGGCAACGTGCTGGGAGCCGATAAAGTCGTGCTGCGCGCGGGCAAACTGGGCGCGCTCAAACTGATGAAGTCGGCCGCCGTCGACGATCGCGTGCTGGCCTTACAGCGTTTAGTGTTCGAGGATCCGACGCCCGAGCGCGTCACCGGGCGCGCTGCGTTGCGACGCGTCATTGCCGAAATCGAAGACGGTTTGGCCGATCTGATCGCTCAGAAGAACGTCGAAGATTCCATCGAGCGCAAAATCAACGAGAAAATGAGCGAGCGCCATCAAGAGTATCTCAAAGATCTCAAGCTGGAGGCCCTCAAGGAAGACTCGGGGCCCGAGACCCCCGCAACGCAAAAGAAACTCGAAGAGCTCACCGCGCTTTCGCAGTGCGGCTTGGCGGCGTCCGCGCTGCAATTGCTGCGCCCGCATTCGTTTAAAGAGATCGTCGGCCAGGAGGCCGCCATCCGTTCGCTGATGGCGAAGATTTCCTCGCCCTATCCGCAACACGTCATCCTCTTTGGTCCGCCGGGCGTCGGCAAAACGACGGTCGCGCGCTTAGCGCTCGAGGTCGCGAAGTCGCGCGCGTACACGCCGTTCAAGAAAGATGCGCCGTTCGTTGAAGCCAGCGGCTCGACGCTGCGTTGGGATCCTCGCGAGACGACGAATCCGCTGCTCGGCAGCGTGCACGATCCGATCTATCAGGGATCCCGCCGGGATTTTGCCGAGAGCGGCATTCCCGAACCAAAACTTGGTTTGGTGACGCGCGCGCACGGCGGCGTGCTCTTCATCGATGAGATCGGCGAGATGGATGCGATGCTGCAAACCCGCCTGCTTAAAGTCCTTGAAGACAAGAACGTGTCCTTCGAGTCGTCGTACTACGACGAGAGCATGCCCAACATTCCGGCGTATATCAAGAAGCTTTTTTCCGAAGGCGCGCCGGCGGACTTCATTCTGATCGGGGCGACCACGCGCGAGCCCGAAGATATCGACCCCGCCATCCTCTCGCGCTGCGCATCCGTGTATTTCGAACCGCTGACCCAAGGCCAGATCGTGAAGATCGTGGGGGGCGCTCTGCGCCGCCTCGATGCCAAAGCGGCAAAGGCCGTGCCCGAACTGATTGCGTCGTATACGATCGAAGGCCGCAAGGCGGTCCAGATCGTCGCGGACTCCTACGGCCAAGCGTTGTACCGGCGCGGCTCGCGCGAATCGCGAGCCGTGCGAATTACCCAAGACGACGTGAACGTCGTCGTGCAAGCCAGCCGGCTCGTCCAGCACACGCTGGTCAAAGGCCGTGCGGTGCGCGAGATTGGCAAGACGTTTGGCCTCGGCGTCTTGCATTATCTGGGAAGCATTATCGAAATCGAAGCCGTCGCGTTTCCGGCCAGCGAAGCGCGCAAGGGCACCGTGCGCTTTAACGATGCCGCGGGCTCCATGGCGAAGGACAGCGTCTTTAATGCGGCCGCGGTCGTCAGAACGGTCGCGGGGCTCGACACCGCCGACTACGACCTTCATATCAACGTGATCGGCGGCGGAATGATCGACGGTCCGTCCGCGGGACTCGCTATTTTTATGGCACTCTATTCCGCACTGACCAAAACACCGTTGCCGCAAGATGTCGCGATCACGGGCGAACTGTCTATCCAAGGTAAGGTTCGCCCGGTAGGTGGCGTGATTGAAAAACTATATGCGGCGCGGCAGGCGGGGATGAGCACGATGATCGTCCCGAAAGAGAACATGAGAGAAATTGACGCCGGCCTTTCGGGAATCGAGATCGTCCCCGTTGCTTCGGTCGAGCACGTCTTCGCCGCGCTTGATGTCCACAAGAAATCCACAATTCCATACACAAGGCAAGCAGCACGCTCGCGCCGCACCTCTAACGTGCGCTAATGGCCGTAACCAATCTCCCGACAATCGACCGTATCCCGCCGCAAAACCTCGATGCGGAGATGGCGCTTATCGGTTCCATCCTGGTCGATCGCGAAATTATGGCGGTCGTTAGCGAGATCGTCCATCCCGAGAATTTTTACGCGCACGTTCACGAGTCGATCTATCAGGCGATCTTTCAGCTGTACGACCGCGGCGAGCCGCTCGATAAGATCACGGTTTCCGAAGAGCTGAAGCGGCGCGGCATTTTAGAGAAGGTCGGCGGCCTTTCGTATCTGTCGTCGCTGATGGATACGGTGCAGACGGCCGCCTCGGCGACGTACTATGCGAAAATCGTTCGCGAAAAGGCGACCTTGCGCGGCCTCATTCACGCGGGTACGGAAATTTCGCAGCTCGGTTTTGAGGGCGAAGAAGATGTTGACGGCGCGCTCGATAAGTGCGAGCAACTCGTCTACGAGGTCGGCAGCCATCAGCTACGGGGCGAGTTCATCCAGGTCAACCGGCTGCTCAAGCCGGCCTTCGAGCAGATCGACCGGCTCTTTCACAGCCGCGGCGATCGCACGGGGTTCACGACCGGCTTTCGCGATATCGATGCGATGACGACCGGCCTGCAGCCCGGGAACATGATTATTCTGGCGGCCCGCCCGGCGATGGGCAAAACCTCACTCGCCTTGAACATGGCGGCTGCAGCCGCCGAAACCGAACGCCAACCCATCGCCTTTTTCTCCCTCGAGATGACCAACGACGAATTGGTGCAGCGCTTGATCTGCGCGGAGGCGCGCCTGAACTCGCAAGATCTGCGCCGGGGCAACATCAAACCGAACCAGTGGGAGGAAATCTCTCGCGCGATGGGCGTGCTCAACGAGCTGCCGATTTTTCTCGACGATCAGGGCGCCATCACCGTTTCGGAGATTCGCAGCCGTTGCCGGCGTCTGAAATCCGCGCACGGCTTGGGCGCGGTGTTCATCGACTATCTGCAGCTCATTCGCCCGACGCTCACGAACCGCAGCGCCAATCGCAACGAAGAGCTTTCGGAGATTTGCCGGACGCTCAAAGCCACCGCCAAAGACTTGCAAGTTCCGATTATCGCGCTCGCGCAACTCAATCGCGGCGTCGAATCGCGCAACGATAAGCGCCCCATGCTCTCCGATTTGCGCGATTCGGGCGCGATCGAACAAGAAGCCGACTTGGTAGCGTTTTTGTACCGCGACGGGTATTACAATTCGGAATCGCCCGAACCCGATGTTACCGAGTTCATTATTGCCAAGCAGCGCAACGGGCAGACCGGCACGACGCGGTTGCGCTTCATGAAAGAGCACACGATCTTTCTCCCGTACGGCGACGAGTCGCACTACGCAACGGCCTAACCTGCCGGTTGCCGTGCCGAGCGCCGCGTAAGCTCCATGGAAATATTCGCGTATCTCTCCGTTCTCGTGTCCATCGTGCTGGGGCTGGGCATCGCGCATTTGCTGACCGCCGTTATTCGCCTGATCAACAACCGGCCGAGAATCGTGATCTATTGGCCGACGTTGGTCTGGATCGTCAACCTGCTGCTCCTGATGTTGTTGGTCTGGTGGTCGGACTTCAGCCTCACGGGCCACCGCAGCGGCTGGACCTTTGCAATCTTTGCGTCCACCCTCGCGATTCCAGCGATTCTGTACGTGATGTCCGGGTTGCTCGTTCCGCCCGCTGCTGAAGATCTGCGCGCCTCGTACGAACGCAACCGCGTGTGGTTTTTTTCCCTCATGGCGGCGGCGATATTGTCGAGCTTCGTGCAATCCTACTTGCTCGATGGACACATCGCGATAAACGTGGACGCGGGGCTCAAAGCCGCGATATTCTGCATTGCGATCGTTCCCATCGTCGCTGCCGGCGACCGGGTCCAAAAGGTCATCGCTGCCGTGAACATCCTTTGGCTCTTTTGTTATGTCGGGTTTCTCTTTTGGGGACTTCCACAGTAAGGCCGCAAGCCGCATTCCCAGTTTACGGCGCGCCGATTCCTTCAGCGATGTAGCTGCGCGAGAGCGTCACGTATTCTTTGGCCGATATCTCAATCCAGTGAGATGCCTCGCCTTCCAGCGGTTTCTTGACCTTCGCCGGCGCGCCCGCGGCGACGACGGCTGCCGGGATGTCCGCTTTTTCTCCCACGACGCTCCCCGCGGCGATCAGCGCGCGCTCTCCGATCCGGCACCCATTCAGCAAGGTCGCGTTGCTTCCGATCAGCGCGAAATTTCCGATGTGGCAGTCCTCCATGACCGCGCAATGACCGATCGTCACGTCCTCACCGATAATGGTTTGTCCGGTTTCGCTGACGTGGAGGACGGCATTGTCTTGAACGGAGGAGCGCGCTCCGATCCTGATGGGGCCATTGTCCGCGCGCAGGACGGTCCCGAACCAAATGCTGGCCTCGGCGCCGACTTCGACGTCGCCGATGAGCACCGCCGTCGGTGCGATGAAGGCGCTGGGATGAATTTTTGGCGTCTTGCCACGATACTCGATGAGCATGCCGGGCCTCCGTCGAAGCGTTGTGCTCCCGAATTGGGAGAACGAGCGCGAGGTCCCTTGTGAGCACGCACCGCCACCAAACGCCGCTGCGCGGCGTAAAAGCCACGCCCCATCCGGAACCAAACGATCCGAATTATGTCGCGGTCAATTACGAATATGCGGGACGCACCGGGCACGTTCACGAGGTGGTGACGATCGACGGCCGCCAACTCGTCAAAGTTGGATTCGACGATCGCAAGATCGTCTACTATTTTCTGGAAGACCTGACGCTTGACCGCGGCGCCAAACGCGGCACCTTTCATGACGGAGATCAAGCGACCGTAAAGGAGTAAATGAGATGCCGTTAATAGCCGTTGCCCCGCCCCAAACCGTCCCGCTTTTTGGCGGGTTCGATTACGTTACCGTCGATGCCGCGCGCCGACGCGTCTACGCCGCGCATGGCGGCAACCGCTCCTTGCTGGTTTTGGACGCCGATAACGGCAAAGTACTGGGCCAGGTTCGCGTCGGCCCGATGGCCGGGTTGGCATTCGATCCGCAAAGCGGACACGTGTATACGGGCAATGGCAGCGGCCGCTCCGTTTCAGAGGTCGATCCCGTCACGCTCAAAGAGCTTCGCAGCGTCGATGTTGCCGGAGCTGTGGATGCCGTCGCTTATGATGCCCGTGCCGGCCGCATTTATGCCGATGAAGACAACGGCACCCGGATATTCGTCATCGATTCCCGGACATTCAAACAGTTGGCGGCGATTCGCGTTCCCGGCAACAAGCCGGAATATTTGGCGGTTAATGACGCCGCGCGCGAACTGTATCAAAATATCGATACGTTGAGCGAAGTCGCCGTCATCGACCTCGATACCATGAAGGTCAAGCGGACTTTCAAGACGCCGGAGATCGCGCACAACCATCCGCTGCAGTACGATCCCGGGACCAATCAGATTTTCGTGGGCGGCACAAACGGCGTGCTCTCGATTTACCGGCCCGACGGAACGCTCGTGCAGAAGCTGGAGGTTCCGGCCCGCATCGATCAGTGCAGCCTCGACGCGCAGCGTCATCTGCTGGCATGCGCGGGCACCTCGAAGCTGACCGTCATTCGCAGCGACGGCGCCACCCCGGCGCAGATCGTTGCTCAACTCGACGTCCCCCGGGGGGTCCATACTGTTGGGGTCGACGAGCAAACAGGGGATCTTTGGGCGGTCTGGGCCTCCGAGCAGGGCGACTTCGTGCAGCGCTTCCACCTCGCGCCCTAAGCGGTGCCCCCTGTCAGGGGTGAGCTTGTCGACCCGACCCTTGTCATGGTGAGCTTGTCGAACCACCAGCCTGTCGAACCGCGGCCGACCGTGCGTTGACGCAGCGATAGAGTAAGTATATACTTACCGTAAGTGAACACTTACTTAGATAGGCAAATCCAAGCGCTGGGCGATCCCACGCGGCGGGCCATCTTTGAAGCCGTAACGCGAAAGCCGGCCGCGGTCGGGCGAATCGCCGCACACTTTCCCATTAGCCGCCCGGCCGTTTCGCAACACCTCAAAGTGCTCAAGGATTGCGGCCTCGTCGTGGACGCGCGTATCGGGAACGCGCGCGTCTATCGCTCTAGTCCCGAAGCCCTTGCCCGGCTGCAGCGCTACTTCGAGCGCTTCCGCTCGCGCGCGCTGGCGGCGTTCGATTCCGACGCGGACCGAGTACCGTAGCAAAGAACAAGAGGGGGCTCCCCGGGCACGTTCCGAAACTGCCCGGTCGGCATTCACGCCGACGTAGCTCAGTTGGTAGAGCAGCTGATTCGTAATCAGCAGGTCAGCGGTTCGAGTCCGCTCGTCGGCTCCAGATTACTCAAAAGCCCGGTTGCGATGTACGTGCCCCCGACGATTACCACGGAATCTACTCACCTGAAGCGCCCGGGCGCGATACTTGCTAGAAAAATCGTGGCCCGTCTACCGACCACCTCGGACTGACGGTCTAGCCACCGAAAAATAGAAAACGACTGCGCCCAGTCCCGCAACGAGGGAAGCAGTTTCGAATGTGTATGCGGGGTCGATCTTCCAAAGAATGCCCCCAATGAACGATGCCGGAAAAACGGCTAGCCCACGAGCGAGGTAGTACGCGCCGACGTCGGTGCTTCGGCGGTCTTCGCGTGCGAGATCCACGATCAGGGCCTTTCGCGGCGGCTCGCCGATTTCTCGCAGTCCCATGAGGACAAAAGCGACTGCGAGCATCGGCGTGGTCCTTGCAAAAGCCAGTACGAGTGGAAAGGCCGCGAAGAACGCGTACGTCAGTGTCACGAACCCTTCGCGCCCCCGCGCGTCGGCGAGCTTTGCAAATGGGACGTACACGAGCAGCGAGGTCGCCATTGCAAGGCCCACATAGATGCCAAATGCGGCGGACGTGAGGCCGAGTATACGGACTACGTAGAGAACGATGAATATCTCACCGATGCCCTGTCCAAAGCGCACGATGATATCTGAAACCAGAAGCCGGCGCAGGCGCGGATGCAAATGCGCGACATCCCTCAGCAACGTGCCGAACGGAATCTGAGTCACCGCACGGGCGTTGTACCGCGTGCTTTGAATAACAAGGGCCAAAACGCCGATTGCAACCCCGATAAAGATCGCTGTGCGCGTCCCGGAGAGGACTCCGTATGCGGTGATGATGCTGCCCCCGATGACCGGAGCTACGACGATCGGAATACGGCGTACGATCGATTGATACGCAAAGGCAACGCTGCGCTCGCCTTTCGGCAGGGCATCCCCGACCATCGAAAATGTCGCCGGAAGCGAGAAACTCTGCCAGGACATGACGAGCGGGAGCGCGAGCAGCAGAACCCACCACGTCGAGGCAATTGCAAAGCAGATGTACCCGACGACCGCAAGGCCGTTGAAGAGGACGAGCGCGTTTCTGAACCCAAACCGCGCGGTTACGAGGCCTCCTGGGAATGGATATACCGCGTCGAGGAAATCTTTGAGCGTGCCGTAAGCGGCAACGGCGATCACTGATGCGCCAAGAGCGCGCAAATAATTTGGAACGAATCGGCTCCACAATTCTTCACCGCACGCGATTAAGAAAATGGCCGCCAAGAGAACGACGAAATTGCCGCTCAATCGGAATTTCAAAGGAGCGGGTTACGTCGCTACGGTTTGCGCCCGACAGTACGCGTACAGTGCGTCGTACATGGGAGTCTCGGCAGCGATGAGCGCGTGATCGTCGGCAAACTCCGAGGGAGACAGGGCGTGAAATCCCGATGCAATAGCGTAGAGGCCTGCAGACTCCGGTGTGAGTTGACGATCTGAAGTGTCGGCGCCTCGGATGATCTTCGCCAGTAACTGGAGGGCCGGATCTTCAATCTTATGTTTTTTGATAATCGCATCGAATGAGCACAAGGGGCCATCATGTCCCAGTTCGACATTGGGGATGTCAAACGGAATGGCGTTTTGCTCGCGTGCTACTTCGATTACCCGATCGCCAGGGACGAACAAGAACTCGGCTTGCGGGTTAACGAACCGTTTTATCAGCCACGGACAGGCAATGCGGTCCACTTTGGCATGTTCTCTCGTGACGTACTTCTGGGGGGCGGAGGTATTCGTCGTCATGGGCGGACTATTATAAAATACGGCCAGCCGGCCTTCTGGAGAATGGAGACAATATGGGTCCGTTATCGCGCCGCGCCGCCTTCCTAGCGGTCGCGACGCTCTGTATAGCAGCAACGCCTCTTTTCGCGCAAAGCGTCCTCGATGCGGGCGGAATCGCACAATCCCTCGGACGAGCCGGGAGTGCAATGCCGGGCGACGTGTATCGGGTGGCATTTCCTCGGAGTGACCTGAAGGTAACAATCGATGGTGTCGTGGTCGCTCCCGGTCTTGGACTCGGCGGCTATGCAGCGTTTAAACAAGAGCCCGACACGACCATGGTTGTTGGCGACGTCGTGCTGCGCGAGGACGAAATACAAAACGTTATAACAAGTCTCGAAAATGGCGGTTTCCACATTACCGCTCTCCACAACCACCTGCGCAATGAAACACCGCATGTCATGTATTTACATTTTATGGGAACCGGCGAAGCGAAGCTGCTCGCGACGAGCCTGCGGTCCGCGCTGCTCTTGACGAAGACTCCGCTTGGGGCCACGAAAAAGGCCGACGCAACCACGACCTGGTTCGCAAAAACGATTCAAGACGGCGTGGGCTATCAAGGCAAAGTCGCTAACGGTATCCTATCGATCGGCGTGCCGAGAGCCGAGTCCATCACGATGCAAGGCTATCCCATACCTCCGGCGATGGGAGTGGGTATCGTTATGAACTTTCAAGGCGTTGGGGCGGCGCGAGTCGCAACGACTGGTGACTTCGTCCTCATCGCAAGCGAGGTCAATGGTGTCGAACAATCGCTCAAATCACACGGATTCGAAGTGACCGCTCTCCACCACCACATGATCGGTGACAGTCCTCCTTTGTATTACATGCATTTTTGGTCCGTGCAGCCCCCTTCGGAAATCGCGGCCGGTCTCAAAGATGCCTTAGCACATGTCAACAAAAGGCCGCTTTAAACCGGCAGCCCCGATGAAAAAACCGCCGGCTCGCGTAGCGCCCGTTGACTTCGAAAGAGTCGACTCGTACGCGCGCCGCGTGTTCGAGCTTCAGACGAAAAAATGGGGCGCGCCGCTCCTCAACCACGAGATTTATGCACGGCGGCCGGCGCTGCTCAAGGCGGTGCGCGGAATGTGGACCGGGCTCAACGCCGACCACATTCTCGACGGTGCGCTCGTTGCGCTCGTGAACCGGCGGGTTGCTCGTCTCAACCAGTGTGTTTTTTGAGCGGATATCAACGCTGCAGTTGGCAGCGAGCTTGGGATCGCAGACGAAAAACTGGAAGCCATCGACGACTATGAGCGCGACCCGTCCTATACGGCGCGCGAGCGCGTGGCCCTACGCTACGCGGATGCGATCACGCGAACGGACGCCGATGTCGATGACGCGTTGTTCGCAGCCGTACGAGACGAATTCGGCGAGGAAGGCGCCATCGAACTGACGGCCGTGATTGCGTGGGAGAATTCGTCCAGTAAATTCAATCGCGCGTTACGCATTCCGTCACAGGGATTATGGAAAAAGCCGGGCGGCGATTCCCCGTAGAGGCAGTACCGGCTGCCACCAAGGCGTTGAATGAGTTCGCCGCGGGGCGGCGCAACTAATCCGCTATGTGCTTCATGCATGCGCCGTTACCCGGGCCGATCATTCGCGCGGAGGCCGTGGCCGGCATAGCAGCGATCGGTGCCCTTCCGATCATGCCGCAAACGACTCCTGCGCCGCCGTCACGCGTTCTCAATGAGGGTCGGGAATATACCGCCATCGTCGGATCGACGGTTCTAGCGGGCGACAATCTGGAAGCGATTCCAAACGGAACGGTGTTGTTGCGCGGAAATCGCATCGAGGCGGTTGGCCGTCACGATGCGGTAGCCATTCCCGCCGGTGCGCACCGCCTCAACGCGCATGGGATGTTTACGAGCCCCGGGCTGATCGACGCTCACGTGCATTTTTTCCAATCCGGCGGACTGTACACGCGGCCGGATGCGATCGACCTTCGCACCGTGCGACCGTATACCGAAGAACTCGAGTGGATTAAAAACAATGTGTACGACACGTTCGGACGCTATTTGCGGGCGGGAATCACCACCGTCGTCGACGCGGGTGGACCCTTTTGGAATTATAATGTCCGCGCCGATGCCGCGAAGACGCCGGCGGCGCCACGCGTATTTGTTGCCGGACCCCTTATTTCAAGCGTGGATCGCAGCATTTTGGATCCTCACGGCGACCCGCCGATCGTCAAGATCGACACCGCGCAAGCCGCGCGCGAATTAATCGATCGCGAGTTGAACTCGAACACCGACTACGTGAAGTTTTGGTGGGTGGTCACGCCGGATATTCCGGTCGAGGCATTTGCCCCGGTTGCCCGCGACGCGATCGACTACGCGCATCAAAAGGGCGCGCGCGTGATCGTTCATGCGACCGAGCTGGAGACGGCGCGGGCCGCCGTAGAATGCGGCGCCGACATTCTCGCGCATAGCGTTTTCGATACCGACGTCGACGATGCGTTCGTTCAACTGCTGCGAGCGCAGGACATCATCTATTGTCCGACGCTGCTGGTTCCGGGCAACTACGGCTACACGTTCCACGGACGGCCGAACCTCACGGCGACCGATCTGCGCTGGGCCAATCCCGAAGTCGTCGCAACGCTGTTTCACATGCCGGACGTAGAAAACGAGCTTCCGGCCAAGACGCTGGAGGCAATTCGGGCGCGACGCGTTCCGGAACCGCCGCATGCGGCGATGCGGAACCTCAAACGTCTGCACGATGCGGGCGTCCGAATCGCCGCCGGCACCGATGCGGGAAACATCGGCACGCAACATGCGTCCTCGCTCTACGCTGAAGCCGTGGCGATGGTGGACTCCGGGCTCTCCCCGCAAGCTGTCTTCGTAACGATGACGCAAGGGGGTGCGGCCCTAGCGGGGCGCGGCGATCTCGGCGTGCTCGCGCCGGGCAACCTTGGCGACGTGGCCCTTTTCGAGCGGAATCCGCTTTCCGATATCCGGGCGATCGATTCGGTCCGGTACGTGCTCAAAGACGGACACCTGTTCGAACCGGAGGCGCTCGTCGCGCGCTCCCCGGAATCGGTCGTCCAGCAGCAGGTCAACGCTTACAATTTTCACGATATCGGCGTTTTTGCCGAACTCTATACGCCCACGGCGCGCGTCTCGCGAAACGGAAAAGTTATCGCCGCATCTCGCGCCGAGATCGCCGCGTACTACGGGGAACGCTTCTCGCAAAATGGCGCGCTGCATGCCGAAATTATCTCGCGTTCGGCGTCGGGTAACGAGGTCGTCGATCGGGAGCGCGTAAGCGGACTTTCGGGCGCACAAATGCTCGAAGCGACGGTGCGCTATCGCGTTGAAGGCGGCCTCATTGTCGAGGCTTCGATAGAGGCCTAGCCGGGAAGAGCGAGCTCAAAGAATCGGCTTAGATCCAATTCGGGGCTGAGATATCGCATTTGCCACCCCGGCGCAACCACGTCCAACAACAGCGCCTCGCCCGCACCCACGCCATAGAATGCGAGCCGCCGGTCTTGACTTAATGCCGCCGTTCGCAGGCGATAGACGGTGTGAGCGAACATGGCTTCCGCGTCGTCGGAGAGCGCCCGCGCGTCCTCGTCGCTGAGAAATTTTGGATCGGTCGCGTGAACCTTTGCGGCAGCCCGGGCCACAGCGATTTCCGTATACCGTGCGGCGCCTTCTTGCCAACATTGGAAGGCGAAATATCGGTAATCGTCCGCACGCAGCGTGGTTTTGAACGCGTCGCGCGCGTGCAGATACGCCGTGATCGCTGAGCGGATGCGCCCCGACTCATGCACGCCCAACGCGTCGGCGAGCGCGTTTGCCATCGTGCGATACGCGGCGTTCACGCGAGGTTCGGCATACGCAAACGGATAGCTGACCATCCAGCGCCCCGTCACGTCGCCATGCGCGAGTCCGAGGGATTCCACGGCGCGATGATAATCCGGCCACGCATCTTGCCACTGATGGAAGTGCTCGTGCAGGAGCGTGACGCTCCAGCGAGCCGGAGTTGCTGCGTGCACGAATTGCGGCTCGCCGATCACGATGGTCGGGATGCCGCCGATATACGTCGTGGCTTGGACGTTTGGTAAGAAGACGGGTCGCGGCGTCGTCGAGGGGCCGTTAATCATGACGCTGCCCTGCTCCGTGAGCAGGTTGATCACAAAAGGCGTTTGCGACCAGCGCGACCAGAGCTGATCGCCGACGCGTGAGACGACGGAGGTGGAGAGGGCGATATTCGGCGCGTCAGCCGGCGGCACCCCAACGGGCGCGCCCAGTGTCGTCACCATAACGATCAAGCCAGCGAGCATCTTGCTCCCAAATTCGTTCCGGCGGCCGCTCGAGATCTAAGAAAACCGAAAAAGATTGAAAAGAGTCTGAACCCGAGGCGGCGCACCCTCCCGTATGCAGAATATCGGCTTAAGCACCGTTCGGGAACAGCGTCGCTTCCACGCGCCCGTTCCGCAACCCCAGGCGCTGGCATATCACGAGGGCGCTTTTTGGCTGAGCTCGCGCGGGGTCCCGACGATGTACCGCGTGGATGCCGCCACCTGGGAGGTCCGTCAGAGCGTTGCCGCTCCGGGAAGCGTCTGGGGCTTGGCTGCTTCGGCGGCCGGGCTGGCGGCTGTGTGCGGCATCGGTTCCGACGACGACCGCTACCTCTACCGGTATACTTTCGAGGACGGCTTTTCGGGGCACGGCGTTGCGTGCCCGGATTTCACCGGCTCCTACGTCGCCTACGATGCGGCCCTGCAGCTTCACCTCACGCAGTGGTACAACCGCCGCATCATCGCCCTCGACGACGGCGGCAACGAACGCCAAAACTTCGAAGCGCCGCACGGAATCTGCGGCATTTGCCTCGCGCGCGAAACGTTTTATGTGCTCGGTACCGACGACGAGGCAAGTAACGAGTATGTCCTGAGCCGTCTCACGATCGAGGGAAGCGGTTACCGCATCGAAGACGTCGCCCAGGTGCCGTTCGCCGGACGTTCGCTCGTTTTTGATGGCGAGCGCTTTTGGAGCAATCACCGCGAGCAAAACCAAGTCGTCGCATTCGATCTTCCTACGGCTTGACGTCAAACTCCGCGATTTGCCCGTCGGGCCGTTGTCGCAAAATGGCCCGGGCGGTGCGATGTTCGAAGTCCACCGCGGCGCTGTACCACGCCATGCCGCCGCGTTCTCCGCTGACCAGGAGTGCGCAGTCCTGTAATGCGCCCGCGGCGCTCAAGCCGGAACGTGCATCTTGCATCAGGAGCGGCGTCACCCGCTCCGAAAATTCCGACGTGAAGGAGCTGCGGTCGGGATTGCCGTTGCGGAAGTCATCGATCAATCGCGAGATCAGCGTCAAGATCGGGTCGTCGCGGCGCTGCGGTTCGTCTGCGACGGCCTCTGGAAATTCACGTTCCAGCAATTGGTTCGCCAAGCGGTGTGGCTGCCAATAATCGGCGTTCGAGAGCACGACGGCCGCGAAACCAAGCTCCGGAACCACGACGTTATGCGAGGTGAAGCCTGCCACTTGCCCATCGTGTGCAATCGTCGGATGGCCGCCGCGTATGCTCGTGAACCATCCGCATGCCGTACCGCCCGGCGTCCCATCGGGAAGCAGAAATGGCGATGTCATGCGCGCAAGCGTTTCCGCGGGCAACGCGCGGTCGTTCAGAAGCGCGGCGTCCCACAACGCGAGATCGTGCGCCGTCGAAGCAAGCCCGCCGGCCGCGTGCATCCAGCCCGCGCATTCCGGAGTGGCGCTGCGAACCGGGCCAAGCGCAAACGCGGTGTAACCGATGGCATGCGTGCCGCTCCAATCCGGCGGATCCTGCAAGCGCGTGTCGTGCATCCCGAGCCGTTCGAAAAGACGCTCGTTCAAGAAACGCTCCACCGGAACGCCGGATACGCGTTCGATAATCGCGCCCAAGATTTCGTACCCGGTATTGCTGTACGATACGTGAGACCCGGGCTCGAATTGCAGCGGCATCGAAGCATAGCGCTCGATAATCGCCGCCGGTGTGGTCGGCACGCGCTTCTCCGCGTCCGCGTATGAAAGCGGATAAAAGTCCGGATAGCCCGAGGTGTGCGTCATCAGGTGCCGCAGCGAAATGTCGTTCGCGCGCGTGAGGTTCGGAAAATACTGCGCGACGGGATCGTCGGCCCGAAGCGCTCCGGCGTCTTCGAGCAGAAAAATTGCCGCGCAGACGAACTGCTTGGTCACCGAAGCAATGCTATAAACCGCGTTCGCCGGCTGCGGCCCGGAAGCGGCGCAGAACGCGAACGTGCCGTCCCGCACCACCGCAACGCAGAGGGAGGGTACGCGATACTGCGCTCGCGTCCGCTCGAGCAGAGGCGTAATTTCGGCGTCGGTCATCGTCGCGCGATTTGGCTAAAGCGGGCTCGCTCCTCGCGCGGCAAGCGAGGCGTTACCCGGCACCCCACCAAGCGGGCACGCGCGCCCTACGTGTGATCGCACAATCCCGGGGTACGATGAGGTCGTCAAAGGAGTAATCCAATGGCTTAGGACCCAGGCAGGTGGCGGAAACGCCGCCTGCCTTCTTATGAGCGAAGGTCGTAAAGGTCGCGGCGGGTAGCCGGGAGGGAGATGAAACCGCCGGTCTCGGGTTTGGCTAAGAGCGACTGGAAAATGCCCATTCGGCCGGTGCGAAAACCTTGAGCGCTGCCGGCCAGATAAAGGCGCCACGTGCGATACGCTTGCTCCCCGGCGGACGTGATTGCCGCTCCGGCGTGCGATTCGAGGTTCTGCACCCAGGCGCGCAGCGTGCGTGCATAGTGTTCCCGCAAATTTTCAACATCGCGCACTTCGAAGCCGATCCGCTCGGCGATTTGCAGCGCGTCGCTCACGGCGACCAGTTCGCCGTCCGGAAAAACGAAACGCTCCATGAAGCCGCTCACCTTGCCCCCGCGCCGCCCCGGGCCCTGTTCGGAAATTCCGTGGTTGAGAAAGAGCCCGCCCG
>JABXNS010000147.1_pt1 | contig 18833 bp, 20 predicted proteins | sample 7301101 | NCBI WGS metagenome assembly JABXNS01 (sample SAMN14449646, study PRJNA615230) | soil metagenome | isolation source: soil from bare, unvegetated metal-rich iron-sulfur acidic spring small-cell... | place: Canada: Paint Pots Mound, Kootenay National Park, BC | collected 2017-05-25 | reverse complement strand
GGCCTATCGAGAGTAAGATACCCAGCGCGCCATTTCCTTCATGCTCGGTCGCTTCCCGTACATGAGCAACCCGACCCGGTAGATGCGCGACGCCAGCCAAAGGGCCGCGACGCAACCGATCGCCAGGAACCCCAGACTCGCTGTCATTTCGAGCGGAGGCACACCCGTCACCGCCATCCGGATGGGCATGATGATGGGAGAGGAGATCGGAACGAGCGACAGCACGCGTGCTGTCGTTCCGGTGGGGTTCAAGAGAACAGGCTGGATGAACACAGCCGTGCTCACGATCATTATCATGAGCGGGCTTGCCGCCTGCCTTGCCTCGCTCTCACTGTTCACCGAGGATCCGACCGCGGCGTAGAGCGAAGAGTAGAAGATGAAGCCGAGGAGGAAGAACATCAGGAATAGTACGCCGGCCCCCAAACTTACATCGGGGAGCGAGAAGTTCATCGTCGGGGCGCCGAGCTTGGCCATGATCGGCGCCCTCAGCTTGAGCATGACGTAAGTGGTGCCGATCCAGATTATCTGCTGTGTGAGTCCCACCGCGCCGACGCCCAGCACCTTGCCGACTAGCAGCGTGTCCGTCGGGACGCTCGACATCACCACCTCGGCGACCCGCGTCGTCTTCTCTTCCAGAACCCCGCTCATGATCGTCTGCCCGTAGATCACGATCGACATATAGAGCAGGAATCCGATCGCGAAGCCGAACAGCACGCTAGCCATGCCCGATCCGGCTCGGCCGCGTTCCGTAATCCGCTCGGTGCTGAAGTCGAGAGGGATGAAGGTGATCTCCTTCATCTTCTCATTGTCGAGTCCGACTTTCTCCAGGCGCGAGGCGAGTATTGTCTGGTGAATTGCGCTCTTGATCTGCGTCATGTCGGCCATCGACGTCGCATTCGTCCCCGCATACCGTGCGGACTCCCCCGCAAGCGTTTGCTGATTCACGACGAGGTAACCGGTTCTGTCCTTCTGCATCACTTCCCGCGTCGCCACACTCTCGGCCTTGGTCAGCTCACTCGGCGCCACCACTCTGACAATGGGCATTCTGCCGGGAATCGTGGTATCACCGGCTATGTTCACCGCCAGGCGATGACCAAATCCAGTGTCCGTGGCATCCAGAATCGTGGTGTTGTAAACGTCGCTCGTGGGCTTGCTCTTAGATGCCAGCCACGCCGGCACGATGATGATAGCGCTGAAGAAGATCGGCCCGAAGAGGGTCGCAATCAGGAACCACTTCGACCGGACCCGCTCGACATATTCGCGCTTGATGATGGCCCAGAGCTTAGCCATGTCCGCTCATTCCCTGTTCGACGCCATGGGCCCACGCGCCGGCACCAGGCGCGCGGACACCCGCTCCAACCTTCTGCAGGAAGATCTGATGCAGTGACGGCTGGACCATCTCGAACCGCTGCACGGACGCGCCGGATTCGACGATGCGTCGAAGAAGCACCTGCGGATCCGCACCGGGTACCAGCTCGATCTCGAAGAATCTGTTGGAATCATCGGCACGCTTCACCAAGGAGCGATCGCGTAAGATCGCCGCGACGCCGGCGATTCCATCGCCCTCGAGGGCCAGCGCGATGTTCCGCTGCCCATGCTCTTCCCTTACATCCATCACCGTTCCATCGAGGACCTTCTCACCGCGCGCGATAATGCACACCGAATCGCACAGTCGCTCAGCGTTGTCCATGAGGTGGGTGCTGAAAATCACCGTCTTGCCGCGGTGTTTGAGCTCGACCACGGTGTCCTTCAGCGCCTGAGCGTTGATGGGATCGAGTCCACTGAAGGGCTCGTCGAGGATGACCAAGTCTGGATCGTGCAGCAGCGTGCCGATGAACTGGACCTTCTGCTGCATGCCCCGCGATAGCTCGTCGATCTTGGAGAGCCCCCAGTCCTTGTCCGGGGTCTTGAGCGAGAGCCGCTCGAGCCACTCATCGATCCGGCGATCGGCCTCGCTGCCCTTTACGCCCTTGAGCTCGGCCAGAAATTTCAGAACACGGCGAACCTGCATCTTCCGGTACAAGCCCCGCTCTTCCGGTAGATAGCCGAGCCGCTCGGTTATCCTCGAATCGTTCGACGGACGTCCAAAGATGTGAATCCTCCCCGAGTCCGGCGCGATGATATTGAGGATCATTCGGATGGTGGTCGTCTTCCCCGCGCCGTTGGGGCCGAGGAGTCCGTACACGCTGCCTGCCGGAACTCGGAGCGTCAGGTCGCGCACTGCCGTGTGCTCGGCGTAGCGCTTGGTGACGTTCACTATGTCGATGGCGTATTCGGTCATGTAGCTTGGCAGCGGGGAAGCGGCAGCAGAAACAAGAATATACGCCGAACGGAAATGCCTGTTTCAGAGACTTTGATAATCGCGATTCTGTTTTTTGTGGGCGCCGCGTTATACGCATCTGTAGGGCACGGTGGCGCGTCTAGTTATTTGGCGGTAATGGGCCTTTTCAGCTTTGCGCCAAGCGTGATGAAGCCCACGGCGCTCGCGCTCAACATTCTGGTTGCGGCGGTGGCGACGCTCAAGTTTTATCGAGCCGGATTGTTCTCGTGGCGTCTGTTCTGGCCGTTCGCGATTGCATCGATTCCCGCGGCGTTCGTTGGTGGGGCGACGATGCTGCCCGCTCGGTGGTACAAGATCATTGTCGGAGTGGTACTTCTTTACGCCGCCGTGTGGATGTTCCGCTCGGCGCTCAGGCCAATCAATGGAAAGACCCGTCTTCCGCCACTCTGGGCCTCGATCGTCGCGGGCACGGCAATCGGGTTTCTGTCAGGCCTCACCGGCGTCGGTGGTGGGATATTTCTCAGTCCATTGCTCCTCTTCATGGGTTGGGCGGAGACGAGACCGACGTCGGCAGTCGCCGCTCCCTTCATTCTCGTGAATTCAATCGCCGGCCTGCTTGGGCATTTTTCGAGTGTGTCGTCGCTCCCGCCCAATGTTCCGATCTGGGCTGCGGCCGCCGTGCTCGGAGGCTGGATCGGGGCGAGTTACGGGAGCAAGAAGGCGCCAGCGCCGATATTGCGGCAGCTCCTGTCGGTGGTGCTCATTGTTGCCGGTGCGAAATTGGTCGTTGGCTCGTGAGCTGATTGATGGCGTTCGATGAGAATCTGGCGGCGCGCATTCGCGTCCAGCTCGGCAAAAGAAGAGGGCTTGCTGAAAAGAAGATGTTCGGTGGAATCGGATTCCTTCTAAACGGCAACATTGCCTGCGCCGTGCGGCGGGACGAGATGCTGGTCCGAGTGGCCCCCGAGAAGACGGACGAAGCACTCGCACAAAGGCACACTCGTATGTTCGATCTCTCCGGAACGCGACCGATGAAAGGCTGGATACTCGTCGACCGAGAGGGCCTCAAAACCGACAAGTCGCTCGCGAAATGGGTAGAGACGGGCTCGACTACGCGACGTCGCTCCCGTCCAAGTAAGAACGCGGTAAGGACTAGCGGTTCACCGAGCCGCTAGCGTGCCGCAGATGTCCGGGATGGGGCCGAGGCCCGGCGTGAAGGTGGTCCGCCGTACCAACCGCGCTTGAGGGCGACGAGGTCGAGCGGATTCACAGTGATAGTGCCATAGCGCGCCGCCCAATGCAGGTGCGGACCCGTCACACGTCCAGTGTTCCCAACCAGTCCGATCTCCTGCCCCCGCGTCACCGTGTCGCCGACGGCGACGAGCGGCTTACTCAGATGGAAGTAAGCAGTGACGACCCCGGCCCCGTGATCGACGTAGATAACGTTGCCCGCCAGAAAGAAGTTGTCGACGAGGACGACAACACCTCGATTGGCTGCGCGCACCGGCTCGCCGACGGCACCCCTAAAATCGACGCCGAGATGCCGCGCGGTGAGCTGACCGTTGAACACTCGGCCCGATCCGAATTCGCTCGTGATGACCGATGCGCGCGGCTTGATGAACGGCGCGGTCCACATGGGCGGCCGGTCGTGCGCCAGTCGTCCGATCTCCCGAGCGCGCGCGTTTTCCCGGCCGATCCTCGCGGTAGTCGCCGAGTCAAGTGGCTTCGTGAAGCTGCTGTCCACCGCCAGTGGCTGCGCAACGGGCCGGGGCACCTTGGGGAGTGCAAACCGCACATGCACCGTCTCCGTCGTTCCCGAGGCACGTTGGACTACTGCGGTCGCGATCAGGCTGCCCTCCGCGTCGACCGGTACGCCCCCGATCGCGTGCCACTCTCCCCTTGTCGAACGCATGAAGTGCAGTGGCTCTTCGGCCAACGTGCCACGAACCGATACTACCGAGTCCGCCAGCCTTTTCGGGCCGCCCAGCGTCAGTCGTACGATTGCTCCCGGATCGGGCCGAGCGGGAGCTGCGGTCAGTCGCATCGACTGCGCAGTGAGCGCGCTGGAAAACAGGCAGGAAAGACCGATCGATGTTGCGAGTCTTTTCACGGCGGTGTGTTTCGGTTAGTTGTGACGCAAGCTAACGTATGATACATCTCCGGCGGCGAGAGGTTCTGCGCTTCGGCGCGTCAGGAAGAGTTGTTCCGTTCCCGGTCGAACGCAGATTTGTTAGGGAGAATTGATGCTTCATAAGTTCGAACTCGCCGTCGTCGTTCTAGGTATGGCCCAAGTGTCGTCTGCACAGGCGCCCCGAATCTCCGCGCCGATCAGTGACCTCACCTACGAGATAACCGCTGATTCATCGGCGGTTGTGCGACGGCAGCTCGGCGTAGCGATGTCGTTCCACGTTGCCGGCGACGCGCCGATCATCCTCGCACTCCCCGCGTGGTCGCCCGGACATTACACACTTCTCTGGTTCGCTCGGCGGGTGTCACAATTCTCCGCACAGTCAAACGGTGTCGCACTCGACTGGCGGAAAGTCGATTTCCAGACCTGGGAGATCAAACCGCGCTCCGCCGGGACCGTACGCGTTTCGTTCAAGTATCTGGCCGACGCTGTCGATCGCGCTGTCGCCTGGACAGCTCCCAATTTCGCGTTCTTCAACGGCACCAATGTGTTCCTCTATCCCGCCGGCCGCGGATTCAATTGGCCGGCGCGCGTCGCGGTCCACACGGAGCCATCGTGGCGCATCGCAACCGGGATGGATCCGGCACCCGGCGTCAACAATTTTACTGCGGGCAACTATCACGATCTGACCGACATGCCGTTCTATGTGGGACGCTTTGCCATCGACAGCACGGAGATCGCGGGCAAATGGGTTCGTCTCGCGTTTTATCCTGCCGCCAGCCTTACCCCCGCACGCCGGGATCGCACCTTCGCCTGGTTGAGGAAATTCGTGCCCGCTCAAATCGCCATTTTCGGCGAGGCACCATTTCGCAACTACACAATCTTCCAGCGCTCGGACACGGTCGTGAACGTGGGCGGTCTGGAGCATCAGAGCTCTCAGGTGGATGAAGTAACAACCGCCCAACTCGACGCCTCGTACTTGCCGTCACTCTACTCACACGAATTCTTTCACGCCTGGAACGTGAAGCGGCTGCGTCCGGCGGATCTTGTCCCTTACCGCTACGACGACGCTCAGCCGACCCCCTGGCTATGGGTAAGCGAAGGCGTCACCGACTATTACGGAGCTCTCGCGCTCGTGCGCGGCGGTGTCAACGACAGCGCCGCCTTTTTCAACTTCATCGCCAACGAGATCGCGTCAGTCGCTGGCACGCCTCCGACGGCGGTGAGCGATGCGTCACTCTCGTCGTGGATCAATCCGGCCGACGGCAGCAGCGGACTCTATTACCCAAAGGGGGGCCTAACCGGATTCCTGCTTGACGTCGTGATCCGTGATGCAAGCGATAATCGCATGTCGCTCGACAAGGTGATGCGCCGGCTTTACGACGCGACCTATAGGAGCGGGAGAGGATTTAGTGGCGTCGACTGGTGGGGCGAGGTTTCGCGGGCCGCGGGCGGTAAGACCTTTACCGAGTTCGCGCGCCGATACGTCGACGGCCGCCAGCCCCTGCCAGTTGATTCGGTGCTTCGCCTCACCGGGTTGCGCGCGGCGAGCGACACGGTTCGCGAGCCGCGGTTAGGGGTCGCGACCGGCACCGACAGCAGCGGAGTGACCATCACCCAAGTCTCGCCAGCCGGTGCCGCTGCAACAGCTGGTGCGCTTGCCGGCGACAGACTTGTCTCAATCGGTGACGTGTTGATATCCAACGACGACTCATTCGATGCGTTTCGGGCCCGCTACGCCGGCACGACCATTACGACCGTCCCGCTGGTGGTGCTGCGCGGTGCTGAGACGATCACGCTGAAGCTGCCGGTCAGATTGATGGCCCGGGTGAGGACTCGCGTCCTCCCGGTTCCGAATGCCTCGGAGAAGGCGGCGCGTATACGTGGAAGCATTCTGAGAGGGCTAACCTCGTAGAAGGGGATGTCGATTTGGCGGCGGCCCGACCGACTACTTATCGAGAACTCTTCAAAAACCAGCCGGGAGGAACGATGAAGTACCTATGCCTGATTTACGACGACGAGAAGGCGTGGCAGCAATTCCCAAAAGACCTGCAGGACAAGTACATGGCAGAGTACGGAGCGTTTTCTGATAGCATCAAGAAGAGCGGACAATTCGTCGGAGCTAACCAGCTTCAACCGACGCACACCGCGACCATCGTCCGCTCGCGGAATGGAAAGGTCTCGACTACCGACGGCCCGTTCATGGAAACGAAAGAGCAGCTCGGCGGCTACTACCTGGTCGAGGCTAAGGATCTGAACGATGCAATCCAGGTGGCCTCACGCATCCCGTCTGCAAGGAGCGGCTCGATCGAGGTGCGGCCAATCGTGGAGCGCACCCCGGCGTAGCAGTCCAGACGGAGAGGTGAATGCAGCAAGACGTTGGGGCGCAGGTGCGCGACAGTGTAGAGGCGATTTATCGCACAGATTCACGCCGTGTGCTCGCAACTCTCATCCGCCTCCTTGGCGATTTCGATCTGGCGGAGGAGGCGCTTCACGACGCGTTCGCGGCGGCCGTGGAACAGTGGGCGGAGAGGGGAATTCCGGCGAACCCGCGTGCGTGGCTGATCTCGACGGGGCGGTTCAAGGCGATCGACCGACTGCGGCAGAATGCGAGGTTCGAGTCAGCGGACGGATCGATTCTCGAGCGTCTCGAGGCCGTGGAGATTCCTGAGCGCGACGAAGATGGCGTGGAAGACGACCGCCTCCGCCTCATCTTCACTTGCTGTCATCCGGCCCTGAGCCCCGATGCGCAGATCGCGCTCACTCTGCGTGAGGTATGCGGCCTCACCACGGAAGAAGTCGCGAGCGCTTTTCTAACTCCGCCGCCGACTCTGGCTCAAAGGATCGTCCGGGCGAAGGGCAAGATCAAAGACGCGCGGATACCGTACGAGATACCGGCGCGAGCCGAGTTGCCGGCGCGGCTCGATAGCGTCCTGCATGTGATCTATCTGGTCTTCAACGCAGGCTACTTGGCTTCCAGTGGTGCTTCGCTTACACGCGCCGAGCTGTCGGAGGAGGCGATTCGCCTGGGTAGACTTCTCGCGCAGTTGCTGCCAGAGCCGGAGACAATTGGGCTTCTAGCGCTGATGCTTCTGCACGAAGCGAGACGGCCCTCGCGTACCACACCGTCCGGCGAAATGGTTCTCCTCGAGGATCAGGATCGCTCTTTGTGGAATCATCAGCAGATCGAGGAAGGAGTGGCGCTCGTCGAACATGCGTTGGCGTTGCGCCGGTTCGGCCCCTACACGCTGCAGGCCTCGATTGCCGCTGTCCACGCTGAGTCCTCGAGTCCGAGCGCCACGGACTGGGCGCAGATAGTCGGCTTGTACGATGTGCTGTCGAGGGTCGATCCCTCGCCCGTGATCGAGCTCAATCGCGCGGCCGCGATCGCGATGCGCGATGGCCCTGAAGCGGGACTCGCCTTGATCGATGCGATTCTGGTGCGAGGAGACCTGGCCGGCTATTACCTTGCCCACTCGGCGCGCGGAAATCTTTGCCGGAGGCTCGGCCGTGTGGAAGAAGCAATAACCGCTTACGAGCGTGCGCTCGCACTCGCAAAGCAGGAGCCGGAGCAGCGGTTCATCGCCAAGCGATTGGGTGAGTTACGGCTTACTTCACCTCGATGACGCGCGAGGTCATCGCGGTCGGGTAGCTTCCAACTTCCAGCTTCACCGCGTATTTCCCCGCCGGGATGAGGGATAGATCGAGCAACACCGATCTCGCCGACAGAAGTCCGGACGCCCCGTTCTCCTGCCAGCGGATGTTCAGGGGCGTCAAACTGGGCGCGATGCGCAACGCGCGGAATGCGCGTCTCAGCAAGCTTTCACCCATCGGAGTGATTGTAAGGGAGATCGGAAGCGCGCTATCGGCAGCTGTCTTGCCGTAGAGCTCCCAGAACAGTCCGATCTTCCTGTCGCGGCGAAACGTCGTGCCGCCGTGCGCGCGCGGGATCGCTTCGTTCAGATCCGACGGGAGTGCCGGAGCTCCATCGACGAACAGCAGATCGGAGACGCTGATCTTTCCGGAGTCGAGAGGGATCTCGGGGAACCCCGATCTCCAGCGTGCCGCTCCGGCGCTGTCATGCGCCAATAGCTCGACTCCAATGAGCTGCTCCTTCCACGGCGTCGACACGGTCAGGACGTTTGCAGCTGGCGACTCGGAGACTAGGGTCTGCGACTGGCTCGTCGCTTCATCTCCCATTGCTGTGAGTGCCGCCGCGAACTTCCTTCGACCGAAAATAGTATCCGTGCTCACGTCATAGGCAGCGACAATCTTCGTCGAATCTCCGCGACGAAAGCGCGCCACTTGGGCATCCAGCCGCACGAAAGCGCGCGCGTACGCCGGCGCGTACTGCTCGCGCGGCGGGAACTGGAAGATGTCGAACACAGAATCGACTATTAGGGCCAGGTTGTCAGGCGGCCGCTCTGTGAGGAAGAAATGGTAGCCGGGCTCCCGTTCGTGTCCACTTATCGATGCCTTCGATTCGTAATACATGCTCGGGCTGGGTTCCTGCGTCCACTTCTCTGCCCACCCAAAACGCAAAATCAACTCGGCAAGATCACCACCCCAGCTCGAGCCGTAGGTGTTCGCCGCATCCTTCTGCAAAGCCGTATACAAGACTCGTGAGAAGTGCTCGGTGCGACGCTCGTTTCCTGGCGTCATATACAGAGGGTCCGCTACCCACCAGATTCGAGCATCGGCTGCCTCCCGCTGCGCACAGCTCATCTTCCTGTAGGTGTCACGAATATCGTCATCCAGGAGCGGCGAGAGATTCAGCCAGTGACAACGCATCGTCGTCGGCATCCCATCGAGCGCCAGCGCGAACGCGCTATCGGCGGCTGCGAAATTGCCGCCCACATGCAGCGCGAATCCGAGCAGCGCATCGCACCACCACTTTGTCGCTCGGCACGAACGAGCCACTCGGACCGCTGATGTATCGTGGCCTTCCAGGAGGTAGCGGATCCGCTGGCCCATGATCCAATCGTCGCCGGGAAGAGAGGCGGATGCTTTCTCCAGCTCAAGAAGCAGTTCCGTGCGGGCCCGGACGATGTCCTTACCCTCGTCCGGCACTACATAATCCCGCAGGTTGGGATGCCACTCACAGAAGCGCCCAACGATCAGGCAATGATCCGTGGTGCCGACATAAAACCTCGGGAGCATCTGCCGTCGACGGCGTTCGAATGCCGCCTGAAGGTCACGCGCGTGCTGGGAGACCTCCGCGGAGTCGGCTTCCAATCGGGCGCTGCGCGCCGACGTCTTAAGCAGCTGCGGCTGCGCAATTGGTGCGGACGCGCCGAGAGATGCGACGATCACGGCCGCGACCGGCACGCGAGAACCAAACCGCGTGCGCGCACCACGCCTCAGGGGCGGGCAGTAGTCAGAAGAGGCGACGGAGAACGTATGACAGCACGCTGAACAGGAGCGAAATGAGCAACATTGATACTATCGGCACGTAAACTCGCACATTCTCGCGTTCGACTCGCACATCTCCCGGCAGATGGCCGAACCAGCCCAGCCATCCACGCATCGTCACCAGCCCGATGACGACGAGGGCGAGGCCAAGCATTACGATGAGCTGGCCGAGCGGTTTGCTGCCCACGATAAATAGTTATCTCCGGGGCGCGGAGACCGCTACTGGATGGGCCTCCGGTCGAGGGCGATCCTAACTCGTCACTTCGACCGGGACTGTGTTCCTGGACATAACAACCTGCTTCCGGGCGGTCCAAAGTCGCCACAGAAAGAGAGCGTAGAGCAGGAACGCGACCCGAATGGTCATCTGACCATCGATGACTTGGAATATCCAGCGCATCAGGTCGAATACCAGTGAATAGACCGTTAGCCAGAACGCGACTAGGAGAAACGAGCGCCTGCGGAGAATGATGCCAATGCAAACGATCGCCAGCGCGAACCCCACGATCTGCTCGATCCACCAGAGACGAGTCTGAGCGGCCAGGGCGTCACGCAGAGGTGAGCGGCCAAGAGCGTTGATCCAGCCGCCGAGGGTGAGGGCCGCGATTAGTGTGGCCAGGACGCTCCTGAAATTGTCGGGAGGCAGAAGATCGGGTCGCAGTTCGGAAGGAGTGGGGGCTGTCATGGAGGGTGAGTGGTTTGGTCAGGAAGCCACTCAATCAAATTCCGTGCGCGCGGGAACCGCTCTTCCTAGTCCGGCGGGCGCTAAGGTCGTTTCGGAGCGAGCGGGTGGCGGTCCCTGCCGAACGGATCGCCGGCGAGCGCTTCCGTATGTAGGGCGCACATCCATTGACCCTCGCGGCGCACCCAAGTGGACGAGTCGGCCGCTTCGAGCGTCAATGATTTCCCGTCGACGGTCAGCAATTCCTTGACTTTGTAGGCGACGATCGCGGCGTCCTCGCTCAAGACCCGTACCTGTACGTCACTCAGAGTGAACTCGTGGAGGGTCCACCCCCCGGCCTGCAGCATTCCGGCGAAGGCTTGGCGGGTGATGCGCGCTACGCCCTGGGCTCCCGTGACGATGCACGGATCATCGGTCAGCCGCATCGCGGCCTGAACATCCCGGTCCTTGATCGCCTGCCAGTACTGCTTCTCGTGATCCAGTAGCTGCGCTTCAATTGGGCCTTCCGTCATCCGCGGTCCCGGCTCGGTTAAGAGGTAGATTGGCGCAGAGTCGCCGCATCATCAAGCGTTGCGCCTTAAAGCAATAGCAGCCCGCGCTTGACTCCGGTGGCCACGGCCTCAGCCCGCGTCGTCACCCCGAGCTTGTCAAACAGAAGCTCCAGATGAGTCTTGACAGTGTTGGTCGAAATACCGAGCCGGGCCGCGATCTGCTTGTTCACTAGACCGTCGGCGAGAAGGGCGAGGATCTCGCGCTCACGATTGCTAAGGATGGTGCCGACCGCTGCGCCACTTGTAGGTTCGCGCCTACCGCTCGAGATCTCCGAGCCTCGTGCGAACAGAACGATATCAACTGAAGGCGGAATGCCTGCGCTCGACGCCGCGACACTAACCACCTCGAATTCCTCACTTGCTCTGAGCGCGGCAGCGAGGGAGGCGCGCAACTTCTCCGATGACGCGACAATGCCGATGCGCATCATCGTCGCGCGCGGGTATTACGCTGCCCGTTGCGAGAGTGCGCGCTCCACGAATTGCTGGACCAGCGTCGCCGGCACCACGACTCCGAGGCCGTTGACCACCATGCTGTTGATTCCGACAAGGCGTCCCTCGGCGTCGACGAGCGGTCCGCCAGAGTTGCCTGGTGCGAGCCGGACATCGGCGACGATCCAGCGCGGGGATTTTGTCCGGTCGCGCGCGACGGTGTGTACGACCCCCATCGCCAACGCGTCACGAATCCCGAGGGGGTGGCCGTGTGCGAATACCAACTCTCCGGCCCGGAGCGATTCGGGATCGCGAAGCTCGAGTAACGGCCCACTGACCGATGGCGCCGCGATAAGAGCAAGGTCATGGTGAGGATGGTATGCGAGTGCCTGCGCTTCGCGCCACTTCCCGTCCGCATCGACATGGAGCTGTAGGCCGCGCCTCACGCAGTGTGCATTGGTGACGACGAGTCCCCCTCCGCCCCAGATGATGCCGGTGCCGCTGCCGCTTTCGCCGCTCCGCACTTCGACCACTGACTGCCGGAGCAGCTCTGCCAAGCCATTGACGTTCGACGAGAGTCCCCGCGCCGAGCCCAGCATCGACGCGATCATTCTCCCGCTCCGCGATCAACCGGGGTGACGGAGACCGTCTTAATCGTCCCACCGCGCAGGAGTTTGAGCGCGACGGCACCGCCGGCTGAAACTCCGGACAGCGCGTCCAGCAAGTCGTCGGGGCGGGCCAGCGTTTGCCCGTTCGCCTCGAGCAGGACATCGCCAAGAAAAATCCCAGCCTTGTCGGCAGGCGACGTGTCGGCGATCGAAACTATAAGAAGACCAGCATCGTGTCCCAGTTGATGCTGCTTGACGAGAGACGCGGAGAGTGCAACCGGCTGGACGGCAACACCGATGAACGGGCGCCGAACATGACCGCGCTCGAGCAACTCGTCGAGAACGCGATTGACTGCTTTTGCCGGCAGCGCCATCGGAGTTCCGCGCGCCAGCGCGGAATTGTTTAGCCCGAGCACGGCACCTGACGCATCGACGAGGGGTCCGCCTGAGAATCCGTCGTACACCGAGAGGTCGAGCCGGAGGACGCGATCGATTCGCGCTCCCTGCCAGCTCCGCCATCCTTCACTGATTGCGCTGATGATGCCGAAGCTCGCCGACACATTGCGTCCTGGCCGTCCAACGGCGAGAACGAGCGAGCCAACCCGAAGCGAGCTGGAATCCGCCCTTGGTGCGACATGCGATTTTGCTCCTTGGATGCGGAGCGCGATCAGATCGGTGGCTGGGTCCCTACCGGCGACCGTGGCCACGGTGGAGTCTCCGTTTGGGAGCGTGACCTGAATCTCGTCATCGCGCCTCACGGTGTGACTGGCGCTCACGACGATTCCTTCGCGCCACACGATTCCGCTCGACGGAATCCGGCGTCGCGCGTGAATGGCGACCACGAAATTGCCCGCTGTCTCTACTGCCGCTGCGAGCTGAGACGAGAACTCGGCCAGCGTGCTGGAGCTACTTTCTGCTTTTGGCGACATGTAAACCCGAGGTAAGATGGAACTCGCATTCACACTCACGGGTTTCGCGCAACTCCGCCATCGGACGAATGGGTGAGGCTGGTCGGAGCGGAACTGCTAATGAACCCGCGGGCCGCCGATCGCTCTCGACCGGGACGCTCGAGCTCAGCCTGTTTTCAGGTACAGTTTGGCTAGTTGCAGTTCACATTGGCTCCACTCATCATAGTGACGATTTCGGCAACCTCACGATTCCGGGAGATCCAGATATGAGCCTCGCCGATACATTGTTGCCCGAGTTCGACCAGGAGATGGCCACAACCCGTAGGGTGCTGGAGCGGATTCCCACCGACAAGGGCAAGTGGAAGCCGCACCCCAAGTCCTTCCCGCTCGCGCATCTGACGCAGCTAGTATCGGCGATGCCCGGTTGGATCACGAACGCCGTGACACAGACATCGCTGAACCTGGGCGAGTACCCGGTTACTCCTACGAGAAGACGGAAGACCTTCTCGAGGCGTTTGACGAGCACGTCAAAGAGGCGCGCAAAGCTATAGCGTCGGCCAAAGATTCAGATTTCACCGTGCCATGGTCTTTGCAGCGCGGCGACCAGGTGTTCTTCACGGCACCGCGTGCGGTAATCGTGCGCCAGACCATCAACCATCTCGTTCACCACCGTGGTCAGCTGACAGTCTATCTGCGGTTAATCGATGTTCCGGTTCCGTCGATCTACGGACCGACGGCGGATGAGCCGATGCCGGGGTTATCTCCTGCTAAGAAGTGATGGGCCATCTCATGCAAACCGTTTGAGCGATCTCTCCTGCGCCTTTTGCATTTCGACTTCACGGTTGCGCGGTGGGGCGTTCGTATGCAGCGAGTGGACGAGTCGATGCGCACTCGCAGTCACTTCGTCGACGGCCTGATTAAAAGCGGCCTCGTTCGCGCGCGACGGGCGCGTGGTCCCGCTCAGCTTTCGCACGAATTGAAGCGCTGACGCGCGAATCTCATCGTCGGTCGCGGGTGGCTCAAAGTTGGCCAGCGTCTTGATGTTCCGACACATCGTTGTACTCCTCACACGGTGAAGGCTCGGGACTTCTTCTCGGTTGAACCATTAATGATTGCCACGGTGAGCGCCCGAGATCAACCAAGGGGCGTAGAATCTCCCGGTTTGCGTTGGTCCACGAGGCGGAGGCGCCGTCCGCGACGTTTCCCGAGGTGGAGGGCTACATGAGCGGACTGAGGAAAAGGCTTGCCGCACCAATCATCCCCATCCCAGCCCTCGAACGAAGAGCCGACGACCTTAGTCTTCTCGCGAAACTCTGGACGCGCGTGCGTACGATAGCTTGCTCGTACCGACTCGAGCAGAAGTTCCCCGGCGGCGGAAATTCCTCCACCCACCACGATCGTATCCGGTGAGAAGATCGGCGAGAGCGATGCCAGCCCGAGTCCGAGCCACCAGCCCGTCTCTGCCAGGGCTTTTACCGCGAGCGGAACTCCCTCCCGCGCACTACTCACTATCTCGCGAACCGCGCGTCCCCCGGCCCGGTCCGACAGTGCAGCCGAGTTGACCATGGCTTCGAGGCACCCGCGGGCGCCACAGGTACAGAGGCGTCCATTGCGGTCAACGATGATGTGTCCGAGATCACCCGCGCACTCGCCCGTGTAGCGGAGCAGCTCACCATCGATCATCGCTCCGCCACCGAGCCCGGTGCCCATGGTGACGCCCAGCAATCGTGTCGCGCCTTGGCCAGCCCCGTGCCGGTACTCGGCGAGGACTGCGGCGTTCGAGTCGACCTCGAGGCGGCAGTCGAGCGAAAGTCGCCTTTCGAGCGCGCTACGCAGATGAAATTCGCGAAGCGCCGGCAGGTTCGCGTTATGGATCATTGCGGAGCGTTCAGGGTCGAGAAAGCCTGCGACAGAAACGCCGATGCCGGACACCGATTTCTTCTCCCCGTCCAGCATCCCTCGAAGCGACGAGACAATGGCGTCGACAACCGCGATTGGCTCCCCGTGCAGGCTGGTAGGAACCCTCTCACGCCTGAGGACGCTGCCGTCCTCGGCGACGATCCCGATCTTGGTGGCCGTCCCGCCGATGTCGATCGCCCCAGCCAGTCGCATTCAGCGCGCAGCTTGCGCCAGCTCTGGATTTTTCCAGAGATCGATCGATTTGGCGATTCCTTTCGGACGGAACGGGAGCTTGATCTTTCGCCCGAGCCCGGCCGACGCGTAGGCCGCATAGAGCACCTCCTGCACCAAGCGCCCGGTCTCGCCGTTCGAGATGGGCTTCTCCTTTCCGCGTACGTAACGAGCGGAGTGCCGCATCTCCTGGGGGAAGCCGTAATTCCAGTGCTCCTCAAACACCGGGTATGTCCACCCTTTGGTGGAGGATGCTTTCTCGACCGCGTAGCCGAACCCAGTCTCGGAGTAGGTGGGGAGGGCGTTCCCCATCAGCATGTCGGCGTACGTCTGTTCCTTGTCGCCGAACACCTCGATCGAGTCATCCATTCCACCGGGTCGATTCCAGCTGTTCTCCACGACTCCGGTGGCGCCGTTTTCGAACTCGATTATCGTGAGCGCTTCGTCGTCGCCCTTCGTGCGCCTGCTGTTGAATTGGGTCGAGAGCTGCGCGTACACGCTCTTCACCTTTGGCTTGCCAAGGAACCACCAGCAGAAAGCAATTCCGTGGCAGCCAAGGTCCATCAGTGCTCCGCCGCCGGACTGCTCGACGTCCCAGAACCAGTCTGAGTGAGGACCCGAGTGCTTCTCCCCTTGCTTCACCAAGTGGACGCGACCGAACGCACCTTCGTCCGCCATCTGCTTCGCCTTCACGTATTTCGGTGCGAAGAACAGTTGCTCAGCGTAGAGAAGATGCACGCCTGCCTGCTCACACGCGGCAATCATCGTGTCCGCTTCCTCGAGCGTTACGCACAACGGCTTCTCGCAGACGACGCGCTTTCCCGCGCGTGCAGCGTCTACAGTGATGCGCGAGTGCAGGCGATTCGGCGCCGTGATGGAGATTATTTCGATTGCTTGATCGCGCAGCATCTCCCGGTAGTCGGAGTAGAATCGAGCGATGCCATGGCGCCGCGCAAACGCTTCCGCGTTTCCCGGAGTGGGTGAAGCGACCGCAACAATCTCGGCCTCCTCCGGCATTGGCTTCACCGATGCTGCTATGCAATCCGCCTTGAATCGCGACCCGACGATCCCGGTCTTCACCTTCGCCACGATGGTTTTCTCCGGCGCTCTGGCGCGAGGTCATTCCCACCCGGGCTCGCCGGGGCAAGCGGGACAGATCGGACCCGCTTGGCGATTGGCGCCGCGAGCGGCGGGAAATATACCGGGGTGATTTTCAGCTGCAACATCCCTATCACCCGAGAATCGGCCTTCTCCTCAGGCCGTCCTATTTTTCTCGAAGGAAGTCCGTCGATCCCCCCTTGTCGAGCAGAAGATTCGCAACGATCTGCTTGAGCTTCCGATTCTCCTCCCGAAGCGCTCGCACTTCGTGCGAGGCGCTCACGGCCACGCCGCCGTACTTCTTGCGCCAGCGGTAAAACGTGGTTTCCGTGATACCCAGCTTGCGACACACCTGCACGGCAGGCGCTCCAGCCTTGACCTGCCGGATCGCCTGCACGACTTGGTATTCAGTGAATTTACTTGGTCGCATCTCCCGATCCTCCATCGATGCGCTCCATGACTGAGGATCTCTCGGGCGTTGATATCTGCGCTCGGTGGATCCTCACAGGGCCGGGGTCTAGCCCGGACTGACATTTGAATCGCACTTCCGAAACTTCGTGACGGCGGCGACGCTGGAGCCGGACAGTCCGGCTCCAGCTGGCGCCCACTCTATGGCAGAGTGATGACGTTGTTGTTACCCAGCGTCACGGCGGCATTCCGCGCCAGCGCGCGTCCGGTCAGCGTAACGTTGTCGTTCAGGGTGATGCTCGAGAAGGCCAGGATGTTTCCCTGCCATGCCGAGTTCAATCCAAGTGTCGCCGAACTTCCAACTTGCCAGTACACGTTCTTGGCCTGTGCACCGTTGATCAGGATGATATTCCCAGCTGTAGTGAGGGTACTGCCGGCCTGGAAGACAAAGACCGCGTTCGGATTTCCTCCGCCATCGAGCGTCAGGTTGCCCGTCACTAGCATGGAGCTAGCAGAGCAGTAGACACCGGCCGCTTTGGTGGTTCCCCCAATGTTGGCCGTACCGACGACGTTACCCGGTGGGCACGGCAGGCCCGCTAGCGTGTTGTAGGCAGTCGTGAGGTCGTTCTGCGCTGCCTGTGCTACGGGATCGCCGAGATGCTGGGCGCCAGAAGTACACGGCCCAAACCCGGTTAGCGCAGTGCCCGGGTAGATGCCGATCTGGGCGTTGACAGTACCTCCCGTGATGCACGTGACGGTTGTGCCGGCCAAGATCCCAAACGGTGCCGCGTTTCCGAGATTCACGATCGGCACTGGGGCGGTTGCTGAGACTACGACCGTTGCCGAACCGAAGATGGTGCCGCTAGTTGCCCTGACGGTGTTGACAAACGTCCCGGTCGCCGCACCCGCGGTGAAGAGACCAGTTGCGGCGTTGATCGTGCCGCCACCGGCGACAACGGACCAAGTGGGCGTTATTGGGACGACGTTGCCGCCCCCATCTCTGCCTACTGCCGTGAACTGCTGCTGCGCATTAGGCGGCAACGAGTCCGGATTCGGTGTGACCGTGATTGTCGCCAATGCACCGGCAGTCACGATGACTGTCGCGTTGCCTGAGATCGTGCCACTGGTTGCTACGACGGTGTTGGGATACGTCCCAGCTGTCGTGCCGGCCGTAAATAATCCTGAGCTGCTGTTGATGGTGCCAGCCACAGGGTTGACCACCGACCAAACGGGTGTGATCGCGACGACGTTGCCATTCGCGTCCTTGCCCACTGCCGTGAACTGCTGCGTGGTGCTGATCGGCAGTGTCGCCGGGTTGGGCGTCACCGTGATTGTGGCAAGCGGTCCGGGGGTAACGATGACCGACGCGGTGGCCGTCACGGCGTTACATGTTACCGACACGGTAAATGTTCCTGCCGTCGTGCCCGCGGTATACAGCCCCGAACTGGTGATGGTGCCACCACCCGCGGTCACAGCCCAAGTGGGGTTCGGGATCGCGAGGACATCACCGGCGGAGTTTTTTGCCACCGTCGTGAACTGCTGAGTGCCGCCGGGAGCGAGCGTCACCGTTGTGGGCGAGATCGTGAGCGACGCCGTGACGCCAGGCTCACTGGTGCTCTTGCACCCCGCTGCGAACAGCCCCGTGAGCGCGACCGCGACGACAACTCGCGCGATGCGCGAACGCGAAGCTAGCGCTTGTAGAGTGCGGCTTTTAATTAATCTTTTCATCGAACCCTCCTGACCGGATGCATGTGAACGCGAATTCTCTCCGCGACGCCGCGTCATGGAGGGGATACTTTGAGGTTAGCGCACGCCATTTCCCTCACGTATCGCCTGAAGGGGTGAAAGAGGACGTAATCCTTTTGGGTGAGGTCCCGTACCAAGGAGATGGGCAGTCCATGGGGCGTCGGTGACAGCCGTCGATTGGAGCGAGTGTCGCTAGACGGACGCGCGCGGCGCGATCCGCTGCGAGGTAGTCCGATTAGTTGGCAAACTGTTGAAATGGCCCCGCGCGAAAAGGGAGCCGCGCTCTAATCGTCGTGGCTGTGCGCGTACGCGGCTATCTGCAAGCGTGAGTGCAGGGCCAGTTTGTCCATTACGTTCCGCACGTGACTCTTCACCGTGTCGGTGGCAATGTTGAGGCGCTGCGCGATCTCCTTGTTGCTCATCCCGACCGCGATGAGCGCGATCACTTCGCGTTC
>JABXNS010000146.1_pt1 | contig 18972 bp, 15 predicted proteins | sample 7301101 | NCBI WGS metagenome assembly JABXNS01 (sample SAMN14449646, study PRJNA615230) | soil metagenome | isolation source: soil from bare, unvegetated metal-rich iron-sulfur acidic spring small-cell... | place: Canada: Paint Pots Mound, Kootenay National Park, BC | collected 2017-05-25 | reverse complement strand
CCTTGACCACGACCCAGTCGATTTCGTAATCGAAATCGCCAAGCCGTTCGTGCCAGCGGGAGCAAAACGCAATGCCATCCTCGATCCCCGAGCATTTCGTCACGTGCGGATTAACGCGGAAACCGGCCTCGCGCAAATGTTGCAACGCATCAAATTGCGAGCGTATCTCCGCGAACGCTTCGATGTTCCCCACGCCGTAGCCGAAAAAGGACAGGCGCCGCTGGGCCGTGAGCTTGGGATCCAACTGCCGAACCCCGCCGGATGCCGCGTTTCGCGGATTCGCAAAGGGCGCGAGTTCCTCCGCCACGCGCTTGGCATTGAGGTTCTCGAAATCGCGCTTGCCCAGATACACTTCGCCGCGCACTTCCAGGAACGGCGGAGGGTGCTTGCCGCGCAACCGCAGTGGAATGCTTGTGACCGTGCGCAAGTTTGGCGTGACGTCCTCGCCCGTGCGTCCATCGCCGCGCGTTCCACCGCGCACGAGCCGGCCATCGATGTATTGCAACGAAATGGCCAGCCCGTCAATTTTGAGTTCGACGACGTAGGAGACATCTGCGTCCGCCAGCTTGCGTACGCGGGCGTCGAAAGCGCGCAATTCCGCGGCATCAAACGCGTTCGACAGACTGAGCATCGGCCGCGCGTGTTCGTATGGCGCAAAGCGTTCGGAGGCAACCGCCCCAACCCGCTGGGTCGGGGAATCCGGCGATTTGAATTCGGGATATTGGGACTCAAGATCGACCAACTGCCGGAAGAGCGCGTCGTACTCCGCATCGGGGAGTTGCGGATTATCCAGGACGTGGTACTGGTAGTTCGCGCTCTCGATCTGTTCGCGCAGCTCCGCAATCGCGCGGGCAGGCGAACGTTCAGCGGTGTTTTTGGGAATGGCTCACGACCTGCACCGGATACCCGTCGGGATCGCCGATCACGGCAACACGTCCCGGGCCCTCGTCATCCGGATCTTGAAAAATCGGTACGCCGCCGGCGCGCGCACGCCCGACGAACTCGTCGACATCATCCACCAAAAAAGCGAATTGCAGCGACCCCGGGCGCACGGCCAGCAACTCGTTTTTCTCGTGCAGGGTCAGCGTCGCACCGCCGCCCAGATCGAAGTCCACCGATTGCTCCTGCGAGCGGCGAATGTGCAACCCCAACACGTCACGGTAAAAGTCGCGCGACCGTTCGAGATCGGAACACACCAGCATCGCGGCCGTAAACGTGCTCATCGCGCGTTAGGCTTCGACCGCAAGCGCGTCGGTCCGAAGCCCATCGACCGGATCCCCTTTGGCCAAATCTTCGAGGACGTGGATGTTTTCGGCGGCCATGGCGTCCAACGCGGCGCGGTCGATCGGATGATGCCCGACGGCGCGCTGGTCTTTGAGCACATCGAGCAAATATTCGCCCGTGTACGAACCTTTCGTACGCGCCACGTCCTCGGGAGTGCCCGTTGCCACGATGCGGCCTCCGCGGTCGCCGCCTTCGGGGCCTAAATCGATCAGATAATCGGCCGTCTTGATGACGTCCAAATTGTGCTCGATGACCAGCACCGTGTTCCCGGTGCGTACCAAACGTTGCAACACATCCAGCAGTTTGTGAATGTCCGCAAAGTGCAGACCCGTCGTCGGTTCGTCCAGCACGTAGAAGGTCCGGCCCGTCGACCGGCGCGACAGCTCGGTGGCAAGCTTTACGCGCTGCGCTTCGCCCCCGGATAGCGTCGTTGCGGGCTGTCCCATCTTGATGTATCCGAGGCCGACATCGCAAATGGTGTTGAGCTTGTTGAAGATGCGCGGAATTGTCGAGAAAAATTCGTTGGCTTCGTCGACGCGCATCTCCAGCACGTCGGAAATCGTTTTTCCTTTGTACTTGACCTCGAGCGTTTGCGCGTTATAGCGTTTGCCTTTGCACACCTCGCACGGCACGTAGACGTCCGGTAAGAAATGCATCTCGATTTTGATGATCCCGTCGCCTTGGCATGCCTCGCAGCGCCCGCCTTTGACGTTAAACGAAAAGCGCCCCGGCGCATACCCGCGCATTTTCGATTCCGGAACCAACGAAAACAGCTCGCGAATCTGGTCGAATGCGCCCGTGTAGGTCGCGGGGTTCGAGCGAGGCGTGCGGCCAATGGGCGATTGATCGATGATGACCATCTTGTCCAGCGCATCGGCTCCCCGAACCGTCCCATAGGTTCCGCCTGCGGGTTGATGATGCAAATGCTGGTTCAGGGCTTTGGTGAGCACTTGATTGACCAGCGTCGATTTGCCGCTGCCGCTTACGCCGCTGACGCACGCAAAAACTCCGATCGGGAAATCCACGTCGAGCCCGCGTATATTGTTGGCTTTCGCATTCTTCACGTGCAGCCACGCTCGCGCTTTCCGGCGATGTTTGGGGATTGGAATGAACTGCCGCCCGGACAAATAGGCACCGGTCAGGGAAGCGGGATTCTTCATGACCTCGTCCAGCGTCCCGACCGTGAGAATTTCGCCGCCTTCCGCGCCTGCGCCGGGCCCAATGTCAACCACGACGTCCGCCATTCGCATCGTGTCTTCATCGTGCTCGATCACGATGAGCGTATTTCCGAGGTCGCGCAACGTTTTGAGGGTCGCCAAAAGCCGGCCGTTATCGCGTTGGTGCAAGCCGATGGAGGGCTCGTCCAGGATGTAGAGCACGCCCACCAGCGACGATCCGATTTGGGTCGCCAAACGGATGCGCTGCGACTCCCCGCCCGAAAGTGTGGTGGCCGAGCGCGAAAGTGTCAGGTAATCAAGCCCCACGTTCGCAAGGAATCCCAAGCGCGCGCGAATTTCTTTGAGAATCTGATGGGAGATGATCTCTTCGCGGGGCGTCGGCCGAAACGCATTGACGAATCGCTCGGCATTTTCAACGGACATACGCGTGAGCTGGTCGATATTGCTGCCGGCGATGGTCACTGCAAGCGCCTCGGGCTTGAGACGCGCGCCCTTGCACTGCGGGCAAACCGATGCCGACATGAACTTCTCGATATCTTCCTTGACGTAATCGCTGCTGGTCTCGCTGTAGCGCCGCTGTAAATTGTTCACCACGCCCTCAAATGTGGCGCGGTAATTCCAGGCGTGGCCGCTGCGCGACTCGTACGTAAAGCTTTGCTCGCGATCCGTGCCGTACAAAATCATCTCCACGACGTCTTCCGGCATGCGATCGATGGGGGTCGAGGTCTTTACGCGCCTGCTGCGCAGAACGCGTTCCAGTTGCTGTAAATAATAGGGATTCATGGAGGGAAAGCGGCCGGACCCCAGCGAGCGGCTCCATGGCACGATGGCGCCGCCGTCGATCGATTTCGTACGATCGGGAATCACTTTCCACGGATCGATCTCGATCTTTTCTCCCAAACCGCTGCAGCCCGGGCACGCGCCATAGGGCGAATTGAAGGAAAACAGGCGCGGCGCCAATTCCTCAAAGGAGAGCCCGCAATACACGCACGCAAACGCTTCGCTAAATGTCAGCTCGCGCGCGGCCTTGCTGCCGGGATCCTCGACCACCGCCGTGACGATGCCGGTCGAAAGACGCAGCGTGGTTTCCACGCTGTCGGTAAGGCGCTTGCGAATTTCGGGCTTGATCACCAGGCGATCGACGATGACTTCGATCGTGTGTTTGCGTTTTTTGTCCAGGACGATCTTTTCGCGCAGTTCTTTTTGCTCGCCGTCAACGCGCACGCGTGAAAAGCCCTCTTTGGCAATCTCCTCAAAGAGCTTGGCGTATTCGCCTTTCCTTCCGCGAATAACGGGCGACAGGATCTGCACCCGCGCGCCCGGCGGCAGCTCCATGATCGAGTCGACGATCTGCTCGCTGGTCTGCGAGCTGATCTCGCGTCCGCAGCTGTAGCAATGGGGAATCCCGATGCGCGCGTAGAGCAGGCGCAGGTAGTCGTAAATTTCCGTTACCGTACCGACCGTGGAGCGCGGGTTGCGCGAAGTGGACTTTTGATCGATGGAGATGGCTGGCGAGAGTCCCTCGATATAATCGACATCCGGCTTTTCCATCTGGCCTAAAAACTGCCGCGCGTAGGACGACAGGGACTCGACGTAGCGGCGCTGGCCCTCGGCGTAGATCGTGTCGAAAGCAAGCGACGACTTGCCCGAACCGCTCAGGCCCGTCACGACGATCAGCCGGTTGCGCGGCAAAATTAAGTCGATATTTTTGAGATTGTGTTCGCGCGCGCCCTTGATAACGATGGAATCGAGTCCGCGGGGCGGTGACGGGTTTTGCATCTTCTCCTACAACCGCGTAAGCCGCAGCTCTGTTGCGCTTATGCCGCCGTGAGCGCCCGCTCGACTTCGGCGATCTCATTCACCGTGGCGTCCGGCACGGGCGCCCCCTGCGGAAGCGTTGCACCGTGAACATTCATCCACACCGTATAGAGTCCCGCCGCGTGCGCACCCCGAATGTCGCGCTCGTAACGGTCCCCAACCATCGCGCTGCGAGCGGGAGAACTCCCAAGCGAGCGGCACGCGTGAGTAAAGAGCAGCGGATCGGGTTTGAGCATCCCCACTTCGTCGGCAATGAAAATTGCGTCGAACGCCTCGCCGACTTGCAAGAGCGCGATTTTCTCGCGATGCGTTTCGGCAAATCCATTCGTTACCAGCCCCAATTTGAAACCGCGTTCGCGCAGGCGGCGCAAGAGATCCGCAGCGCCGGGGAACAGGGTCAAGTATTTCGCGCGATAACGGTTGTAACGGCGCGCCGCGCCGGAAGCGATTTCACGATCGTCTATGCCAACTTCTTGAAGAGCGGCGCCCCATAATGACTCGCGCACGATGCCGATCTTTTTTCGTAACCCTTCGGCGTCCAGTTTGGTCCAAAAGCCTTCTGCCTGTGCGACGTAGGCATCCTTGAGCTGCAACGCATCGATACCGTGCTCGGCGGCGATTTCGCCGGCGACCTCCTGCGCGGCGCTTTTGTATGCCAGCGTGTCGTCGTGGAGCGTATCGTCAAGATCGAACAGCACGACTTCGAGCGTCCGCATGCTAGAAGCGAACCCGAAAGGAACGCAGCGCGAACGCACCCAGCGTCGCCACAAGTTCCTCGCGTTCCAGGGAAACTTCACCGGGAATCTCGCGTTCCAGTGCATCGACACAGCGGACTTCGCGAAGTCGGCCCCCGCTGCGAAGGCGCGCGGTCGCCGGCGCTCCATCGCACTCTCGAATTCGCACGATCACGCCGTCGCCGTCCTCGGCGGCCTTGCACGCGACAACGGCCACTCCGTCGGAATCCGACCGGAACAGCGGCACGCCGGATTGATGAGAAAACCGCCGCCATGCCTGCTCGATACGTCCAATCGCCGGCCCCTCGAAAGCCCCGAACGCGTAGCGGATCTCATGATGGCCGTAATCGGCCCCGGGGTCCGGCCACGTCGTTCCCCGCAGGAGCGAATGCCCCAAGCGTACTCCGCCCGACGCGGTGGCGTTCGCGCTCCAGCCATAGGTATCGAGCGCAAAGATGACGCCCGCCGCGGCGCCCGCCCGTACGGCGGCAAACCGTTGCCCGCAAACCTCGAATTTGGCCCGTAGCTGCGGCGTGTCCGTCGCCGTCGATCGTTCGATCGTGCCGTGCGGCGTGCCGAAACACACCGCCGCCGCGCAAACGGGAACATCATTTTCCACGCGTAAAAGCGTGTGCCGTGCGCGCCAATCAACGTGCAAATCGACCCGCAGGAATGGTTCGCCGGGCAACAGCCGGATGTGCATTTGCACGTGTGAACCGGCGAACGCAAAGGGCACGTTCAGAACACCTCCCGTTAGGCGTGCAGCGCCCGCAGGTGGCGTGCGGCGCGTGCGCTCGTAGCCGGCGTCGATATTCCACGCGTCCCACCGGGCGGGACGATCGTCGTAGATCGCCAGCACGTTGCCGCGTTCAATCACGTTCGGGCCGCCGCGAATTCGCAGATCGGAAATGCTGCCGTCGCCGCCGACGCGCGCCGCAATGATTCCGTTGTCGAAACGCCACGCGCCGCTTTCGTAAACGGGGACGACCGGTTCGGGCGGAGCCACGCTGGTAGCCGATCGGGGTAAAATTGCCGACACCGCCGCTTCGACGCGGTCCAATAAGGCGTCCGCCGCATCGTATTCCTCGTGCACGTCTTCATAAACGCGCGCAATCGACGTTCCGGGCAGTACGTCGTGAAATTGATTGCGTAAGACGATTTCCCATGCGTCGTTCACGAACGGCTGCAGCGAGCGCACGTGCCCCGGCGGAGCTTTGATCGCGACGCACCAGGCCAACGATTCCTCAAGTGCGCCGAGCCGCCGTTCAAGCGCGGCGTTCCGTGCCTTGACGTCGTGATGCGTCGTGTACACGCCGCGATGGTATTCCAGGTAAAGCTCGTCCGCACACACGGGGAGCTGGTCCTCGCGCTCCGCTACCTGCGCGAACCAATCGGCGGGGCGGCTCCACCGGCATGCCTCCCGAGCGTCCGCGATCATGCTTGCCGTCACCCCGCCTCCGCCGTCGCCATAACCCGCGACCAGCGGCTCGTTGCGTTCACGGGCAGACGCAATGCGCTCGGGCGACACGTCGCCCCCGTAGGATGCAATCAGTGCGCCCACGACCTGCGAGCCGTCGGGCCCGCGCCAACGGAATTGCGGGTACGGAAAGCGCGTCGTGTCGTTCCACTGCAATTTCGTCGTTGCAAAATATGGAATCCCGGCGTGCGCGAGCAGCGTCGGCAGCGTGTTGGCGAAGCCGAAGGAGTCCGGCAACCAAGCAACGCTCGGCGTGATGCCGAAATGCGTCAGGCAGTACCGCTGCGCGTGCATCATCTGCCGCAGCAATGATTCGCCGGAGGGCACGTTGCAGTCCGGCTCCACCCAGAGCGCGGCGATGCTCGCATCGAAACGCCGCTCCCGCGCGAATGCCGAAATGCGCTCGAAAAACGCTGCGTCAGTGCGCTCGACAAACGCGTAAAGCTGCGGCTGGCTCTGCGCGAAGATGAAGTCCGGGTCGCGCTCCAACAAATTCGCCGCGATGGCGAACGTCCGCATGGCTTTGCGCCGCGCCTCCTCGTAGGTCCACAGCCACGCGACATCGAGATGCGCGTGCGCGACGACCGGCCACGGGTGCGGGTTTGCGGGCGCGGCGGATTCGCGCTGCGCGTCTTCTTGCTCGATCCAGCCGCGTGCGCGCTCGCCTGCGCGCAAATTGAGCCACCACCAACGAAACCCGGGACCGGCGGGAAGCGCATTGGTGGGCAAGCGGCGGGGCTCGACCTCCAACTGAACTTCGGCTCCGGCGGCGGCGTCGATCTCGAGCGTTGCGTGTTCGCGATCGAAAGCGCCGGCCACGAGACCCTGGACTCGCACCAGCGCTCCCGTTCGCGTCGGATAGCGCAACGACGTGTTGCCGCCGCTCGAGATTCGCGCGGCGAAAACCTCGACGTCTCCGTCCGTCCGGATGCGCGTGAGCGGAAGCTTCGTCAGCGAATCTCCGGGATCCGCAGATCGATGAACGTTCTCCAGATCCGATCCGAGACGCTGATGCTGCCGCTGAATGGGCGGTCAAATTCGGCGATCAACACGAGAATCGCTGTCAGCAATGCCGCGACGATCGCGGTCATGAGCAATTGCATGCGACGGTTCTCGGTACCGAAAAGATAGGCGAAACCGATCATCGCGCAAAGGCCGACCGCGCACGCCGTCGCTACAAGCTCCACGGCCCAAACCGGTAGCGCGTAGAACCACAGCATGCGAAGCGGGTTCTTTAGCTTCCGACCAGTTCCTTGAGCGCGTGCTCGAAGATTTTCGGTGCACGTCCTTGGAAGAGAATCGATTCGTTGCCGCCCATCGCCTTGCGCAAATTCAGGAGCTCGTCGCGCAACGCTGCCGCCTTCTCGAATTCCAAGTTTGCGGCGTATTCTTTCATCTTGCGCTCGATGTCGGCGGCCATCTTCAACGCCACATCGCGCGGGATTTTTTCCGAACGAAGGCTGGCGGTGTTCTCCTCGGTCGCACCAACCATCGAGAGAATGTTGCGTACCTCGCGCCGGATGCTGCGCGGTTCGATTCCGTGCTCGAGGTTATACGCCAGCTGCCGCTCGCGCCGCCGTTTGGTCTCGCCGATCGCTCGCGCCATCGATTCCGTTACGCTATCGGCGTACATGATCACTTTTCCCTCGACATTGCGCGCGGCGCGGCCGATCGTCTGAATGAGCGATGTCCCGCTGCGCAGATACCCTTCCTTGTCGGCATCCAGAATACCGACCAGCGACACTTCCGGCAAATCCAGGCCTTCGCGCAGCAAATTGATCCCGACCAATACGTCAAAGACGCCCAGTCGCAGATCGCGTAAAATCGCGATCCGCTCCAGCGTATCGACCTCGCTATGGAGATAGCGCACGCGGAATCCCATCTCGATGAGGAAGTCCGTCAGGTCTTCCGCCATTTTCTTGGTCAGCGTCGTCACCAGCACGCGTTCTTTGCGCTCGGCGCGCACGCGAATCTCTTCCATGAGATCGTCCACCTGGTTGCGCGTGGCGCGAACCTCGACTTCGGGATCCACCAACCCGGTCGGCCGGATGATCATCTCGACTACTTGGTCAGAGCGCCCCACTTCGTACGTTCCGGGAGTCGCCGAAACATACACAACCTGATTGATGTGCTCGTCAAACTCTTCGTACGTCAGCGGCCGGTTGTCCAAGGCACTGGGCAACCGAAAGCCGTGTTCCACGAGCGACTGTTTGCGGGACTTGTCGCCGCCGTACATGCCATGCACCTGCGGAAGCGAGACGTGCGATTCATCCACGAACAGCAGCCAGTCTTTCGGAAAAAAATCCAGCAAGCACCACGGCGTCGTGCCGGCTTCGCGTCCGGTGAGGTGGCGCGAATAATTCTCGATGCCGTTGCAATAGCCGACCTCGCGCAGCATGTCCAAGTCGTAGCGCGTGCGCATTTCGAGGCGCTGCGCTTCAAGAAGTTTGCCCTGGGATTTAAAGAGCGCCAGCCGCTCGTGCAGCTCTTCTTCGATCGACGTGATGGCACGCCGCAGCTTTTCGTCCGGCGTAATGAAATGTTTGGCCGGAAAAATCGTTAGCCGGTCTTTGGATTCTACGTACTCCCCGGTCAGAATGTTCACGACGTTAATGGCTTCGATCTGGTCGCCGAAGAACTCGATTCGATGCACCAGTTCTTCCTCGACGCCGACGTACTCCAGCGTGTCGCCACGCACGCGGAAGGTTCCGCGCACCAAGTTGAGGTCGTTGCGGCGATATTGCATGTCCACGAGCTTGCGCAGCAGCGTGTCACGGTTGATGTCGTCGCCAAGGTTGAGTTTAAGCGAGAGTTCCATGTAGTCCGCCGGCGAACCCAAGCCGTAGATACACGACACCGAGGCCACGATGAGCGTATCGGGACGGGTCAGTAGCGCCTGCGTTGCGGAATGGCGCAGGCGCTCGATCTCGTCGTTGATCGAACTGTCCTTTTCAATATACGTATCCGTGTGCGCGATATACGCTTCGGGCTGGTAGTAATCGAAGTAGGACACGAAATACTCGACCGCGTTCTGCGGGAAAAAGTCCCGGAACTCGGCACACAGTTGTGCGGCCAGCGTCTTATTGTGGCACAGGACCAGCGTGGGCTTTTGAACCAGCTCGACGACGCGCGCCATTGCGAGCGTCTTCCCGCTACCCGTTACACCGAGCAGGGTCTGCATTTTCTGGCCGTCCAGAACGCCGCGCGCCAGCGCGTCGGTCGCCTTGGGCTGGTCGCCCGCGAGCGCAAAGGGCGTGACGAGCGTGAACTTTTGCGGCATATGGTTTCCGTATCTATTACCCCGCAGGGTTGCGCGGCGTTGCAGGGTCCTTCGAGGACTGCGCCAAGGGGGCGCCAAACAAGCTCATTCCCCCGCACCTACGGAGACCTTGCTTGAGCCATAACCCGCTGATCTTTAGCGGCAATTCCAATCGGGCGCTGGCCGACGAAATCGCCAAGCGTCTCAAATTGCACGTGGGCAAAGCGCTGGTCGATAAATTCAAGAACGAAGAGTGCCGCATTGAGATCAGCGAAAACGTTCGCGGATCCGAGGTGTTCGTCGTGCAATCGCTGTGCAAAGGCCCGAGCGGCGGCAGCGTCAACGATTCGATCATCGAGCTCCTGCTGATGATCGATGCGCTCAAGCGGGCGTCCGCCGCGCGCATCACCGTCGTTATTCCGTATTACGGATACGCGAAGCAAGATAAGAAAACCAAAGGACGAGAGCCCATCTCGGCCAAGGTGATCGCGAACCTCATCAAAGTTGCGGGTGCAAAACGCATGGTGACACTCGACCTGCACGCCGCGCAAATTCAAGGATTTTTTGACGGCCCGGTCGACAACCTGATGGCGATGCCCGTGTTGTGCAACGACCTTAAAAAGGACGGGCTATGCGACGACCGCATCGTCGTGGTCTCTCCGGATGCCGGCGGCGTTCATCGGGCAGAGCTCTTCGCCAAGCGCCTCAACAGCTCGCTGGCAATCGTTTTCAAGCGCCGTCCCGAGCCCGACGTCTCTGAAGTCACCGACATCGTCGGCGAGGTGCGGGGAAAGATCGCCGTGGTCGTCGACGACATGATCTCGACGGGCGGAACGCTGGCAAAAGCCGCCGAGGCCATACTGGACCGCGGCGCAACCCAGGTCTACACGGTGGCCACGCACGGCATCTTTGCCGGCAACGCCATCGAGGTGTTGGAGCGCTCGCGCATCGAAAAGGTCATCGTCACCAACACGATCCCATTTCCGGAGATCGAAGCGCACCCCAAATTCAAGACGCTATCGATTGCACAGATTTTGGCCGATGCGATCAATCGCATTACCACCAACCGGTCGGTTTCGGAGCTCTTCAGCGAGGAAGAGTTGCTCCCGCCGCCCCCGGTCCCCGCATAACCATCGCAAGGAGTCTCCCGTGCCCACCAAAGATTTGACCCTTTCCATTGAAGCGCGCGAAGGCGCGGGTTCGACACGCTCGTCTGCGCTGCGCCAGGCCGGCAAAGTTCCTGCCGTCCTGTACGGACACGGTTCGGCCCCACAGGCCGTCGCGCTCGACGCGCGCGCCTTTGACGATCTGCTGCATCGCGGTGCCGGCACCGCTCTCGTGACGTTGGTCATGAGCGGCAAAAAAACCGATACGGTCCTCGTACGTGAAGTGCAACGCGATCCGATTACGCGCAAGGTCCTTCACGCCGATTTGCAACGCGTTTCCGCAAACGAAGAAGTGCACACGCGTTTACCGGTCGTCACGATCGGCGTTCCGATCGGCGTCAAAGAATTCGGCGGCGTCCTCGATGTGGTGTTGCACGAGCTGGAGATCGGCGGCCCCGCCAATCGCATTCCGCCTAATCTGGAAGTTGACGTGTCCGAACTTGAATTGCACGAGCACGTGACGGCTTCGCAAGTGAAGCTGCCCGACGGATTCAAAATGTATACGCCTGCGGATGCGGTCGTCGTGGCGGTGGAATCGTCCAAGACGGCGCTTCAACTCGAAGAGACGCCGACGCTGGAGCAAGCAGAGCCGGAGGTTGTCGGCGAGACGCCTCCTCCTGAGGGCGGCGAACCTTCATCCTAAGCCGTCCGGCGATGCGCCTGGTCGTCGGGTTGGGCAACCCCGGCCAAGAGTACGCGGCCACGCGGCACAATTTGGGATACCTGGTGACCGACGAGCTTGCGCGCCGCTGGGGATTGCATTCCTGGCGTTCCAAAGACAGTGCGCGCCAAGCAGCCGATGCCCCGCGCAAAGCGCTGCTCGTGCAGCCGACATCCTTCATGAACAACAGCGGCGTCCCGGTGCGCCTGATCGCTTCGTGGTACCGCACCGCGCCGCACGACATTCTGGTGGTGGCCGACGATTTGGATTTGCCCTTCGGCGCCTTGCGCATGCGGGTCAAAGGCGGCCACGGCGGGCATAATGGATTGCGCTCCATTATCGCAACCATCGGCGATGAATTCCCACGCATTCGCATCGGCATCGGACGGCCCGAATTTGACTCCGTCGATCACGTGCTGAGCACGTTCCAGCCCCATGAATCCAAGCATATTGCCGCCTTGGTAAGCGCCGCCGCCGACGGCGCCGAACGTTGGTTGGCGGAGGGTCCCGAAGCCGCGATGCAGTTCGTGAACTCCGCGCGCCCGCTGCCGATGGATCGCCCCGAAACGTTTTGAGCACTGCAGCCGCGGGGAAACCCGCAATCGGAGGACCGAAGATGAAACGAATTCCGGCACTGGCATGCGCACTTTTCTTGCTCCTGCCCGCGGCGGCACAAGCCGCGCAAGATCCCAACGCCGGTTTCACGGCGCACGGCACGCTGGTCGCGCAGGTCGCCGTCGCGGGTACGCGCATTAATCTGGGCGGCGACATTGCGATGATGAGCCGTGGAAACATGCTGCGCTTCGATTTGCTGCGGCTCTCGGTTCCCGGCACGGAGCCGACGCTCAACGCGCTCATCACGCAGTTCTTGCCGCAAGGCGGGATCACGGCCGTTGTCGATGAGAGCCAAGGCAGCACAACGGTTTGGTCCGACGCGCGCCGCAAATTCTACGTCTTCCCCGGCAAGCCCGCGAGCGCGCCGCCGGCCGCCGCATCGCTCGGCGGCGGGATTCCCGGCGCCGCGGGTTCCATCGTCCAAATGTTGGAAACGGGCCGCGCGCTGCGAGATTTCACAACATTTAACGAGTCGATCGCCATTCGCGGGCGCGGGACCGTCAACGGCCATCCCTCAACCAACGTTCACGTTGCGTACCGCGCGCAAAAACGCGGCGGTGCGCTCAGCGATATTACCGCCGATCTTTCGCTGGCGGAAGACGTTCAGTATTTGCCCGTGCGCATCAGCGGGTCGCTCAAACCGGGCAATTATACGGGCCGTTTGGATTTTACCAGCATCAACACAATGGCGCCGGACGCGTCGGCATTTTCAATCCCGAGCGGATACGCACAGGCCGCCGATCCGTCGGAAGTGTTCGGCGCGGGAATTCCGCACTAGGGACAGGGGTTTGGCTGACCGTTCAACGAGCTGATCCGCGTTCCGAGCGGCGGGTGCGTGTACCAAAAAACACGCGCCAGACGGCCCGGGCATAACAACGCCAGATCCCCGTCCGCGAAGCGCACGAACGCCCGCGTGCCCGCCCCGCGGTCCCGGGGGAGCTGTAACGCAACGGAGGCGGCGTCGGCTTCGATCGTTACCGAGGAACCGTTGATGAGCGGCATGAACACGATCGACATCACGAACAGCAACGCCGCGACCAGCGGAAGGCGGGAAAGCGGGTCATCATCGCGGCGAAAGGCGATTCGATCTGCAATCAGCACGGCCAGCGCCGCGCCGAAAATAAACACGAGCGCGCCGAAAATCGCACCTTTGAACGTGTCGGCATGCGCATTGTGTCCCAGCTCGTGGGCCACGACGAAAACGACCTCCGGTTCCGTAGCGGTATTTAACAGCGTGTCGCCGATGACGATGCGTTTGCTGGGGCCGATCCCAATGACGTAGGCGTTGCCGGCGCGCGTGCGCCGCGAAAGATCGCTGATGAGGATCGGCAGATTCACGGCGCCGGCGCGTGCGGCGAGTGTGCGCACCTGCGGCGTGAGCGAACTTTTTGCCGGCAGCGCGGTGAAATGGTTGAAGAGCGGTTCAACCAGGATGGGATAAACGAAAGACAACGCAAAGCTGGATACCGCGATTAACGCCACCGTATATACCCACCAGAGATGCGTTCGATCCACAAGCCATAAGATGACGACGACCGCGACCCCGACCACCACCATCTCAAGGGCCGTGGTTAAAAGAATATCACTCCACCAGCTCCCCGCGTGTTGCGTCGAGAGCCCCATAATCCGGTAGATGCGGTAATCGTAAAATTGCGCGGGCAAGGCGGCGACCTCCGCGACCATGACCACGAAGCCGCCGAAACAAAAACGCACGATCCACAGCGGACGAAACGAACGCCGGAGCGCATCGCGTGCGCGCGCGGCCCAACCGGAACGCCAGACGTACACCAGCGCCGCGATTTGCAAGAACACCCAGACAAACCACGCGGGGCGCGTATAACGCACGAGATACGCCGCGGCTTCCTGCCTTCGCGCGTCCACGAGCGCCGCCGGCGGCGAGCTTAGGAGCCGCGCAGCCGGGATCTCCGTTACGCGCCGCTCGAGCGTACGCGGCTGTTGCGCGTGCGCCAAGCTCGCCCCCGTGAAAAACATGAGGGCGAGCATAACGGCGCACGAAAGGGCGCGCAGGGATTTACCGGAGTTTTTGCAGCTCCTCGAAGATTTGCTGTTCGTCGGGCTGCTCGGCGATGTCGTGCACGTCGATGTAGCGGATGATTCCCTCTTTGTCCACAACGAAAATGGCGCGTTCGGACATGCCTTGATCTTCCTTAAAGACGCCATACTTATTGGAGACGTCGCCGTGCGGCCAGAAATCGCTAAGGAGCGGATACGTAATTCCGCCCATCGATTTGGACCAGGCGAGGTTCGCGTGACGGTGATCAACGGAAATGCCCACAACTTGGGCATTATAGCCTTCAAACCGTTCGAGATTTTTCTCGAACGCCGGCATTTCGCTGGTTCAAACCGGCGTAAAAGCGTACGGATAGAACGCGAGCACCACGTTCTTTTTCCCACGCTGTTCGGATAAACGCCACCGGTCGTTGGGCGAATGATGCACCTGCAGCTCGAAATCCGGAGCCTGGTCCCCGACCTTGAGGGTCGAGGTGCGGTCGCTCACGGACTTGCGGCCCTTTTCAATAGCCATCGACTTCTTGGGTCCCTTCCTTTATGAGTTGCTGCCGTTTGGCGAAACGGCCGGCTCGAGCCATCCGAGCGCCTCCGCCAAAATCGGCAACTGTTCGACGAAAATGGCCTTGCAGCCAAGCGCGATCTCCCGGTGCTCGAGCTGGGTGCCCGGATCCGATCGCAGGTTGATGTAATGCACCCAATCGCGCACGGACCCTTTCATATAGATGGTCGTACCCGCCGCCAGCGGCAGCAAAAACCGGGCCGATTCCTTGGCGATGCCTTTTTCCAGGGCTTGCTCGTACAGGGCCTGGGCTTCCCCGAAATGCGTCTGCTGGGCATCCGCAAACCACGCCAGCGTTTCCTCCGGCAGATCGTCGTGCGAAGACTGCCGATTCTTTAAATCCTGACGCCGCGGCCGCACGGTTTCGATTTTTTGCACCGGCGCGTACCGTTGACTGTTGTGCACGACGATCTTGTTGGCAACGTAGTTGTGCGACCCCTGATCGACTTCAAGATCGTACGTTTCCCGCATTCCGAGAAAGCGGATCTTCGCAATCTGCGTCCATCTCGGCACCAATGTGTTGCCGAGCCCTCGTGCGCGCCAGCGCTTCGGATCGCCGGCTAACCCGTGCTTCAAATCATGGCAACGCTGACAGAGCACCTGGAGATTTGCAACGTCGTATGCCAAATCGGGGCGTTCGTAGACCGGCGCCATATGATCGAGTTCCAGCCGTTTGCTGTCTCCGCACAGACGGCACTGATAATTTGCTTCGCAAAGCATCCTCTTGCGGATCGTCTGGCACCAGTCAGCAATTCGCTGCCGGTCTTCGCGGGCAACGCCGCCGCGCCACCAGTTGCTTTTTGAGCCCGAGCGTGCCGCGCGAATCGCGGCAAGGTGCTCCGCGGAATGCTTGAGGCTCGTACGATATCCAAACTTGCCTTTATTCCATATGGGGCTATATTCGGCAACCTCTCGCCTCGAATATTGAAGCTCGTGAATACGTAGCCATTTTCGAATTGTGTGAACGGTGACGCCGGCGTTTCGGGCGATGTCACTGAGGGAGCGAAGCGGTTTGAGCGAACGAGCGTTGCTCATCCACTGGTAATCTTGATAACACGGAATTCCATTCGTTGCCACAAATCCAACGCGAGACATCGTGGCACGGTCACCAACCAATTCCAACCCAACGATTTCTTCAAGCGGGCGAAATCCGGCCTGCGTCAGGAAACGATGCTCTTTGGTACATGAAATCCGCTTTCCGTCCACGAGTTCGACTTCGAATACGGGCTTAGACCCCGTCGCAAAGACTTCACGCAGCGGCGCAACCGAAAAGCGTCCCGTCGCCTCGTCAAAGACGCGAACGCGTATGCCGGCATAGTTTTTCCATTTCTGGCGCTCGTACAGTTTTGAAATAGGAATGTAATTAGGCAGCCGGTTCGCGGGCATTACGGTCGTTATGAGCGTGTCCCCGGTGACGCAAAATTCCTGAAAATGGAACGACCGATGTCTGAGAATTTGCGCGCTGATGCCCCGCGTCGTTTGAATTTCGATACACATGTCGGCCATCTCGAATACCGACCAATGCCCGCGCTTGATGCAGGAGCGAAGCAGTTTGGTTACGTCTGGATTATCTTGATTGGCGGGGTTGCTGACGCGGGCGCAGTAGCCCATCAACCGTTCGGCATCGGGCGTCATCCAAATCAAACGACACGGCATCTATTGATTATTCGGTAGATTGCCGCAAGCCCCTACGGCAAAAAACGTTCGAAACGATCCGAAACGCGAAACGAAACGCCGTTACGGCCGGTGGATTTACTGTGATACATCGCCCCATCCGCAAGCTCGAGTAGCGCGGATGCGTCCTGTGCATCTTGCGGAAAGGCGGCAACACCGACGCTGGCGCTCAGCGCCGCTTGGATACCGAAATCGCTCGCGGCTACCGCGGAACAAAAGCGCGCCGCGCGCAGGATCGCTTCGCTCTTGGGCACGTGTTTGATGACGGCACAAAACTCGTCGCCGCCGTTGCGGGCAACGAGGTCGATGCCGGTTCGCGTATGATCCGTCAAGATTCGGGCCATGCGCTGCAATACCAGATCGCCGGCCGCATGGCCGAAACGGTCGTTAACGATTTTGAAGTTGTCCGTGTCCACAAACCAGAGCGTGAGCGGGATGCCTTGCACCGCGGCAAACTGGATCTCCTCAACCAATTGCGTGCGTAGGGCGCGCGGCGTCAGCAGTCCGGTGAGCCCGTCATATGTGGCCGTCAGGCGATCGGCCTCGCGTTCCCGGGCCGCATGAAGCGACGGAGCCGCTAACTCGGCAATCCGCACGGCGATCTCGCCATCCCCCAATGCGCCGGTGCGCGCGGCGGAGACATACAGGACATTCAGATCACCCGCGATGCGGAACGGCAGCGCGATCGCCGCGCGGTCCGATGCGATCAGTGCCGTGCCTCCGTCGATCAGACACGCAGGGCGGCCGCTGAGAACGGCCATGCCCAGGAGCGAGCGGCGATCGACGGTGCATCGCACGCCGGCGAAGTGCCTGGCGCGCTCCCCTGACACGTACGAAACGCGCATTTCTTCGCCGCAACGTTCCAGAAACAGCACCACGTCCGCGCGGGGCAAAAAGGCGCGCAACGCATCGGCTGATGCACGCAGCACGGCGGCGCTTGAATCGACCGCGGCGTCGGCGAATCCGCGCGCAGCTGCCAGCAAGTCTTTTTCACGCCGTTCGACCAGTGCCACGCGCAGGCGCAAAAGAGCGGCGACGCGTGCCGAGCGCGCGGCGAAGATCAGACATCCGGATGCCGTCAGCGCGCCGGCAAGCGCGATGGTTTGCACGCGCGGGAAAGTGCCCGCGCGAGGAATCTACTTCTTGGGTTCGAGGGGCCGCGCGGGGTTGCCGGCGACTCGTACGCCGGCCGGGACGTTCTTGGTCACCACGCTCGAAGCGCCGGTGATCGCGCCATCGCCGATTTCGAGCGGCGCAATGAGCGAAGAGTTAGATCCGATAAAAACGTTTTTCCCGATGCGCGTGTCGTTCTTGCGCACGCCGTCGTAGTTACACGTAATGGTCCCGGCGCCGATATTGGTCTCTTCACCGATGGTGGCGTCTCCCAGATACGTGAGATGACTCGCCTTGACCCCGGCGCCTAAACGCGAATTCTTCACCTCGACGAAATTGCCGATCTTTACGCCCGCCTCGAGCACCGCGTTTCCGCGCAAGTGGGCGAAGGGGCCGATGCCGACCTCATCGTGCAACGTGCAGTCGGTGATCACGCTCTCGCGGACGATGCAACGATTGCCGATTTTTGCGTTGGAGAGCCGGCTGTTGGGCCCGATCACGCAACCCTCACCGATCTCCGTCAGGCGACCGATCGACGTTCCGGGATAGATGACCGTATCGCGCCCAATGCGCAATTCGGGCTCGAGGTAGGTGGTTTCCGGGTCGATAATTGTGGCGCCATCCCTCATATACTGCGCGCACAAGCGTGCGTTCATCTCACGCCGGGCGCGCGCGAGTTCGACGCGATCGTTGATTCCCAACACGTCGCGATGATCCTCGATCAGCATCGGCACGACGCGCTTGCCCTTTTTGTTCAACAGCTCGACGGTGTCGGTGAGATAATATTCCTTTTGCGAGTTGTCGTTATCCAGCGCCGCGAGCGCTTCACGCAAAGACGGCTCGTCGTACGCGTAGATCCCGGCATTCATTTCGTCAACCGTTTTTTGCGCGGCCGTGCAATCGCGCTCTTCAACGATTCGCGCAACGTTCTGTCCCTCGCGAATAACGCGCCCGAAGTTCGAGGGCAGCGGCATGCGGGCGGTCACCATGACTGCCGCCGGCGCCGCTTGTGCTTCAAAGGCCAGCAGGGCCGAAAAGATTTCAGCGCCCACGAGCGGCATGTCGCCGTAGGCCACCAGCACGCGGCCCGGCTTTGGCGGCAGCTCCCGCATCGCAATTTGCAACGCGTGACCCGTCCCGAGTTGCGGCTCCTGAACGATACTGCGAACGCCGAATTGCGGCAATTTCGGATCCAGCTCGGCGTTGCTTACGACCACGACCTCGGTAATCCCGGCCCGGCGCAGCGCGTGCAACGTGTACCAAAGCATCGGTTTGCCGCACACTTCGTGCAACACCTTGGGCCGCGCGCTCTTCATGCGCGTACCTTTGCCGGCCGCCAGAATCACGGCGCGTACGTTCATACCGCGCTCGCGGTTCGATGCGCCGCTAAAAATGCATTGATT
>JABXNS010000145.1_pt1 | contig 18998 bp, 16 predicted proteins | sample 7301101 | NCBI WGS metagenome assembly JABXNS01 (sample SAMN14449646, study PRJNA615230) | soil metagenome | isolation source: soil from bare, unvegetated metal-rich iron-sulfur acidic spring small-cell... | place: Canada: Paint Pots Mound, Kootenay National Park, BC | collected 2017-05-25 | reverse complement strand
GTCGTCGGGCGTGAAGAACGCCGTGGATTTGTCGCCCAGAGCTCCGGCCATGCCGCGGATGGGGGCGTAGGTGAGAGCCGTCTCCGGCTGGTGCGTCGCGCTCTGCGCGCGAACGATCTCGGCCGCGATCTGCGCCACGTTTTCGTCGGCGCTGTTTCGCGCGCGCATCGCGGGAAGCGACGCGTCGGCTCCGCTGCGGGCCAACTCGGCGTTGAGCGCTTTGCGCGCCCCGTCGAGCATCGCCTGAATGTCAACCTTTGAATAGTAGGTCGTTGTCAGCAGCTCGTAGCTTTGCAGCAGGTCGCCCGACGCCAGGCCCTGGGGAGCCGCCCACAGGCTGCCCGGTACTGCGAAAAGGATGGCTGCGACAAAGGCGGCGCGCCTCATGAGGCCGTGTTTCATAGAGGCATAACGTTCGCCGGCGTCCGTCCGTTTGCATGGCAAGCGGGCGTTCGCGTTAGAGGAAGGTTAGCGTAAACTCGCGATCGCTTCCATGGCCTGCCGCTCGATGGTCGCCAGGTAGCGCCCCACCGTTTCGCGGGCCGGTCCGTCGTAGGCGATGCGGCCATTCTCCAGCCAGATCGCACGGTCGCACGCTTGGCGGATGAACTCGAGTTCGTGCGAGACCACGATCACCGTTACGTGCTCGTGCCAAAACTGATCGAGACGCCGTCGGCACTTCTGTTTGAAGTGCTCGTCACCGATGGAAAGCACTTCGTCGAGAATCAGGATGTCGGGCCGCACGTCAGTCGCGATCGCGAACCCCAGCCTCGCCGCCATGCCCGAAGAGAGCACTTTCACCGGCACCGAGCCGTAGTTCTGAAGCTCGGCAAACTGCAGCACGGCCGGCACCTTTTCGATCATCGCCTTGCGCGACGAACCGAGCAGCACACCGTAGAGGATGATGTTTTCGATCACCGGCAGTTCGGGGTCGAAGCCGGCGCCCAGTTCAAGCAGCGGAACGATGTTGCCGGTGACGCTTACCTCGCCGCTCGTCGGATACAGAATGCCGCAGATCGTTTTGAGCAGCGTCGATTTGCCTGCCCCGTTGGCGCCGATCAAGCCGACTTTCTCACCGCGCGCGATCTCGAGATCGATATCCGAAAGAACCGCTTTGCGCGTTTGTTTTTGGTGGCGCCCTTCCAAGATCGAAAAAATCTGATTCTTGAGATCGTAGGCGTATTCGTCACGCATCCAACGCTCGAGCGAGACGCCGTTGACGGTAACGACGGGATCGGGCATTACACGAAGTCCATGAACTTGCGGCGGTTCGCCGCGAAGACCAGCCATCCCAAAGCCAGGACGACGATCGCTTCCAGCGCCGCGATACCCATCAGCAGGAAATCGGGCGTGGCGCGCTCGAGCGCAATTTGCCGCAAACTCTCGATCACCGGATAGAGCGGATTGATCCATAAGAATGCGCGCACTTGTTCGGGAATGATCGCAACGGGATAAAAGATCGGCACCGTCAGCCACAGCAAGAACGTGACGAGCTCGTAGAGATAAGGAATGTCACGAAAGAAAACGTAGAGCGAACTGACGAAAAACGCGACGCCGGTAGTTAAGATGATGAGCGCCGTGATCGGCAGCAGCAGCAGCAGCACGTGATAGGGCGTACGCGAAATGAGCACGGTGATAATCGCAAGCGCCGGGACGATTCCCACGATCAGCTGAAACGACTGCGCGGCGATCATCGAAAGCGGAAAAATGACGGGCGGAAGTTTTATCTTGTTGAGCAGTAAGCCGCCGGACACAAGCGCGGGCAGCGCCGACGTGGTGGCTGCGGAAAAGAAATTGACGGCGACCAGGCCGATGAAAACCGCCAGCGCGTAGCGCAACGCCGACCCTTGATAATAACGCTGAAACGTCGCACTGAAAATGACCGAATAGACCGCGGTCATGATGATCGGATTGAGCAGCGACCAGTAGATCCCCAGCACCGAGCCGCGGTAGCGCACTTTGAGGTTGCGCAGCGTGAGGATGTGAACGAGTTCGTAAAACCGCGATCCGGCTGAAGCGGAAGGGTTTCCGGTCATAAAAGCGGATTCTCTGCGCTATGTCTTTATTCCGCGCCTGCATCTTGCTTTCACTCGCTGCGCTCGCCGCCTGCAGCGGATCGAACTCAACCGCGCCTGCGCCCGGAGCGACGAAAAGCGGACCGCTGGCCGGTAAAGTTGCCGACATCGTCGACGACACCAACGACCTTGCCTTGGGCAAAGGCTGGTACCTGTACGAAACGTTTGCCGGCCAAACGTTCCGCTGGGTCGACAACAACGCGCAAATCGTCGTGAAGAACCCGCGCTCGAACGTCAAGGACATTGCGCTCGAACTCGAAGCCGGACCGAGCTTAGGGACGAAAAAATTCACGCTGCAGATCGTGGAAAACGGAAAGACCGTCGGGTCTCTTCCCGTCGCCGGACATCAGTGGGTGGTCGCGAAGGTTCCGGTGCGTCCCGGATCGCCCGCGACGTTCACGTTACATGTGAACGGAGGCGGCAAAAAGACGTCCGATCCGCGCATCCTCAATTTCCGCGTCTTCACGATCGCCGACGCCGACATCGTCGATCCCGGCAGCGGCATCGCGCTGGGCGGAAACTGGGACATCGTCGAGCGGTACGCCGGACAAACGTTCCGCTGGGTAGACAACGATGCCGCGTTTACGGTGACGTCGAACGCTTCGAAACAGCAAAAAGTCCACATCGTCACGCTGCCCGGACCTGGAATGGGCGGACATCAGTTAGCGATTGCCGTTCGCAACGCCGCAGGAACCACGGTCGCGACGATCAATCCGGACAAAAAAGGGAACGCGACGTTTTCCATTCCGGTCAAGCCGGGCGCAAACAGTTTCTCGCTGCACGTCACGGGCGGCGGCAAAAAGACCGCGAGCGATCCGCGCACCCTGAATTTCCGGGTCTTTTCGCTAACCCCCGGGTAGCTGATAGCGCTCGCTGTACCCGATCTTCTCTAAGAGGTAGCAGAGGCGGCGCCGGTCTGCGCCCTCCGGCGTGAAGTAGCGGCTTGTTTCTATCGTAAACGTAACCGCGGCATCCCACAGGTTCTCGGGAACTGGAATGCTGAGTGTGAACGTCCCCTGCGCGAAGCTCTCGCGCGCGAAAACTTGGCGGCCGCTCCGCACGACGACCGATTGCCGCTCGATCGGTCCCGATGGAAGGGTCACCGTCAGTTCGATGTAGCGGCCGTCGCTGGGCGGAAGCATGAGATGCACGCGCGTCGAGGCCCAGCCGTCGGAATACAGTCCTTGCGAATGCGTGGCGGCCTGTCCGATCCAATGGTGCGACACGCGCAAAACACCGCGCTGGAGCTTGCGCGCGAGGCGCGGCCACCAGCCGAAAAGCGATCCGATCCGGCGGCACACGATCTTTTCATAGGTGTCCAACCCATAGATAAAATATGCCGGCGGATACCGGTAGGAACTTTGCGCGCGCAGAATGCGCGCGATTTCGCGAAACCGTTGCGCGCCGCCGGCGGAGGTTTTGGCTTGCGGATATTCCCGGATGCAGCCCATGAATTGCGGGACATATCCCATGACGTAACGCTTGCCGGTGCGCATCAAGATATCCCAATCCAGTCCGTAATGCAGGTCGAGATCGAAATATCCGATTGTATCGAAAACCGAGCGCCGCCAAAACACGGTTTGCTGTAAAATGTAATCGGAGACGTTGACGAGTTTCCACAGATTGTACACTTCGGTGACCTCGAAACGCGCGATGATGTTGCCGTCCGCGTCGATCCTGTACCCTTCACCGTAAACCGCGCCATACTCCGGATTCTCTTGCAGCGCCGCGACCGCCGCGCTTACCGCTCCCGGCAAAAAGATATCGTCAGAGTTGAGGTAGGCGACGATCGAGCCGCCGGCCATTTGAAAACCCTTGTTGATTGCGTCGCCCTGTCCGCGATCTTTTTCGGAAACAAACGTCAGGCGATCGCTGTAGGGCGCGACCACCGCGCTCGTCCCGTCGGTCGAACCGCCGTCGAAGATAATATACTCGATGTTCGGATAATCTTGGGAGAGAACGCTCTCGATCGTTGCTTTGATAAACCTGGCCTGATTGAAGGACGGTGTAACGACCGTCACGAGCGGAAGCGTTTGGGTTTCCATCATCGGCGGCGAAACAGCGCTTTACCGGCGGTGCGGTGCGCCAGCCAGTCGGTAAAAAACGTTCCAGGCCGGCCGCGATTGATCCAGATCCCTGCGATGAGAGCGAGCGCAGCCGCCGCGGCCGTATGTCGCGGTTTTGTGAAGAATTGATCTCGCCGCTCGACCAGGTAGCTCGCGTAACCTTGCACCCATTCGTAAGGAACGTAGCCGTAGTGCGATCTGAGCATCGCAAAAACTTCGTTGTAGAAAGCGCGGCGATCGGAGACGGATTTGGAGCCGGCGTGAACGCGCGACCGGGCGAGGAACGGTTCGATTCGCACGAACGAACCGACCGCCGCCAGGCGAAGCCAAAGATCATAATCGAGCACGTAATGCAGTGCCGGATTCATCGCGCCCACGCGTTCGAAAGCCGTACGCCTCACAAACGCGGCCGGCTGGCAGATATAGCAGCTGCGCGCCAGGGATGCGCGATCGAATTCCTGCGTCGGATACGGCGCGATCGTCGATCCGCTTTCGGCTACGTGGTACGCGTTGCCGTAAACGACGGCTGCCCCGGGGTGCGCCGCAAAGGCCCGAACGGCTTGACCGACCGCGTGCGGCAAATAGGCGTCGTCGGCGTTCAGAAATGCGACGATGTCACCCTGCGCTCCAGACAAGCCCCGGTTGATCGCCTGAGCTTGCCCGAAGTCGGGCGCGGAGTGGATTCTCGCGACGCGATCCCGGTAACGCTCGAGAATCGCCGGAGTACCGTCGGTCGATCCCCCGTCCATGACGATGTACTCAATGTTGGGATAATCTTGGGCCAGCACGCTTTCGATGCATTCGCGCAAAAACGGCGCAGAATTAAACGACGGCGTGACGATGCTGACCAGGGGCTGCGAAGCGTCGGTCAACTTTCGTCGGTTTTTTCGCGCAGCAGGGACGTCACTTCCGATAGCATGACCGCCCGCCGGTCCGCCTCGGCGGTAACTGCGCGTAGGCCTTCGTCGGTCTCTTTGAGCGCCACCAACCGCTCCTCGGCCACTCGCTCAAGTTGCGCGATGCGGCGGTCCCGCTCTTCTACCGCCGCAGTGAGCTCGAAAATAAGCTTCTCACGTTCCTGGGCGGTCGCGTGCATCTCTTGGAAATTTTTCGCGTTTGCTTCGAGTTCGGTCACGCGTGCCCCGTGTTTTTCCAAGGCGGCCGAGAGTTCTTCAATTTTTTGACCACGCACATCGGCAGCTTCCTGCAGCCTCCTGGCACGCGCGTCTGTCTCTTCGAGCGCGGCCCGAAGCTCCGAAATGACGCGCTCGCAATCTTGGACGACGGAATAAATATCATGCATTGCCGTGACGGCCGCTTGGAGCTCTTGCAGTTTTTGCAGGCGCGCGTCAGCCGCTTCCTGCAGCACGTTCGCACGCCGGTTCGTCTCTTCCAGCGCCGCCGATAACTCAGCGATCACGCGTTCGCGCGCTTCGGCGGCGGATCGCGTATCTTCGAGCGCTTCGGAGCGCGTCGCTAATTCAGCGAGGCGCGCGTTGCGTTCCGTCACGGCTTCCTGCAACTGTTTGGCATGGCCGTCGCGCTCGGCCAGCGCGGCTTTGAGTTCGGCGATGACGAGTTCGCGAGCCTCGGCAGCTTTGCGAAAGACCTCGAACGACTGAAGCGTTGCGGTCAGCTCTTGTATTTTTTGCTCGCGCAGGTCGGCGGCATCTTGAAGGGCCTTCGCCCGATGGTCGCGGTCATCGAGCGCCGCGGTGAGCTCTTCTAAGGCCTGCCCTCGCTCTTGCGCTGCTTGCCGAACCGCACGCAGTTCTTTCTCTTGCGCGACCATGTTCTTCAAACGTGCGTCGCGCGCCGAGAGCGCGGCTCTGAGTTCGGCTACTTCCCGGACGAGGTCGGATTGCTCCACATCCGCACCCTTCGGCATCGACCCTCTAGGCGCTTACCGCCGAGAGCCCCTTGTACCAGGCTATCGTCGCATCCAGGCCGCGACGCAGCGGCGTCTCGGCACGGAATCCGAAGTATCGTTCGGCCCGGGTCGTATCGAGCTTGCGCCGCGGCTGCCCGTTCGGCTTGCTCGCATCCCAGACGATCTTGCCCTGAAACTCACAGAGCTGGGCGACCAATTCCGCAAGATCTTTGATGGAGATCTCTTCGCCGCTGCCCAAGTTGACGGGCGCCGCGCCTTCATACCGCTGCGCAGCCTTGACAATGCCTTTGGCCGCATCTTCAACGTATAAGAATTCGCGCGTCGGCGAACCGTCTCCCCAGCAGACGATCTCGCTCTTCTTGCGAGCCTTGGCTTCGAGCATGTTGCGGATCATCGCGGGAATAACGTGCGACGAAGCCGGATCGAAGTTGTCGCGCGGGCCGTAAATATTTCCCGGCAACAAGTAGACGGCGTTCATGCCGTACTGCTCGCGGTACGCTTGACACTGCACGAGCAAAATTTTCTTCGCAATTCCATACGGAGCATTGGTCACTTCCGGGTAACCGTCCCACAAGGATTCTTCCCGGAACGGAATCGGCGCGAGATTCGGATACGAGCAGACCGTCCCAATGACGATGCTTTTCTCAACAGCGAACCGGCGCGCGTATTCCAGCAGCTGGATTCCCATGACCGCGTTGGCGTAGAAAAATGATCCCGGGTTTTCCTGATTTGCGCCAATGCCGCCAACGACGGCGGCTAAATGGAATAAGACTTCCGGCCGCGCGTCTTCGAAAAGGCGCTTGACGTCGGATTCCTTGGTGAGATCGTAGTCGCTATGTTCGACGACGAAGACATCGGTGCAGCCTGCGTCGCGCAGCGACTGCACTAAAAAGGAGCCTAAGAATCCGGCCCCACCCGTGACGCAGATCCGCTTTGATGTTAGGTCGATCTCGACCGCCTCTATGCGCGCCGCTGCAGACATCTTACCATTCGAATGCTTGCTCTTCAAATATCGGCCATCTCGTCGCTCCGGTTCAGGAGGCGGCGGTACGCGCCTTCCACGATTTCCCATCGGCACGACTCGTTAATGAAATCCATACCTTGGCTTCCCAATTTCTTACGAACGTCTTCGTCCATGACCACGAGAGCCGCTTCGAACTCCTCGTAATTCGCGTACCACAAACCGCCCCCGGAGCGCTTGCATTGCCCGACCAAAGCTGCCGCGTGTGCGTTCACAAGAACGGCTTTCCCAAGCGACCAGGCCTCTAACACGGCAAGAGAAAGACTTTCGTAGGCCGAGGGCATCGCGAGCAAGTCGCAGGCGGCCAAGGCGTTCCATTTCGTCTGGTCGTCGACCGGACCGAGCACCGTGACGTCGGGCTGCTTTTTTAACGCGAGATGGGGCTCGCCGATGAGCACGAGCTTGGCCGGCGTGGCGTGACTCGCGCGAAAGCGAGCGAAGTCTTCGATCAAGACGTCGCATCCCTTTGAACGATCGATGCGGCCCAGATACAGCATGAACGGCTCGGCAATCCCGAAACGGGATGTGAACGACTCGGCGTCCGCGTAGGGCGGCGGCTGAATCCCCGCGCCGATGATTGGTCCGTCCACGCCGGAGCGCGAAAAACGCGCGCGCACGAAATCGTGTTCTTCGGGCGTATTGAAAACGATACACTGCGGACGTTTGAAGAACTCGTCCCACATGCGCATCCGCAGCGGCCATTCGTCGTGCGCGAACGGGACCAAGAACGCCTTCTCTTCAACGAGCGGCAAAATAGCGTATGTCGTCGCGTAGAGATACGAGAAAAAAAAGAACGCGTCGTACCGGAACCGGTGCGCGGCGACATAGCGTTCCAACTTGGCCGAGACCGGCCCCTGCGCGCGCATCCACTCTTCTTGCAGCGAGATGCTGGCTCGCTCGACGTCGAAGTTGACACGTTCGGAGAGCCGGTTGAAATGCGCGACGTCACGCGGGCGATCCACGGGAAAACGCTGCACGTGCACGCCTGCTTCGTAAGCGTGGCCCTCGGGGTATTCGTTTTCCCACGTCATGTAATTGCGGGCGCACGTCGTCAGGACGTCGATGTCCCAGTAGGGTCCGAGCCGGCGCGCGAGTTCCAGACAGTAGACTTCTGCGCCGCCGAAAATCTCGGCGCCGCAGCGCGGAACGACGAACGCGACTTTGGGTTTGGGCAACTACCCGTGCGCCGCGGCCACCGGCTCGCCGGCGATACCCAAAGCGTCACGGTAACTCTGCAGCACGCGTTGCGGAGTACCACATTGCACGTAGTGCATTCTTCCGCGCCGGCCGAGCTCGCGCAGCTGTTGGGGAGTCGCGCCATCGACGGCAGAGAGCGCGGCGATCCACTCCGAGGGTGAAGACGCCGTCCAGCCGGCGCCGCAAAGGCGCATCGCCTCTGCCGTCGGCGCGCATTCTCCATTGACCACGGCCGGCTTGCCGTAGCTCCACGCTTCCATCACGGAACGCGAAAAGCTTTCGTTCACGCTCGGCTGGAGCACCGCGGCGCACGACTGGAGCAGCGCTGCCTTCCGGCGTTCGCTGACCCGGCCGAGAACATGCACGCCGCCTGCAGACTCAAACGCATCGCTCTGTCCGTTGCCGGCAAGGACGAGCTGCAGCCGCGATTCCGGCCGGTAGCGCCGGTAATCGCGGAACGCCTTCACGATCAGGCTCACGTTCTTCGATTCGCACATGCGCCCGAGGTAGAAAACAAAGCGGTCGCGCGGAACCGCGCGGTCGCCCGTCACGGCCTGCGCTTCGGGCGCCGCGACCCAATGGCCGACGATCGTACTCTTGGCTGCGATCTCCGGACCGTAGAGCCGGCGCGCCAGATCGAACTCCGCTCTACTATTAAAGAGCAGGCCGCGCGCGGCGCGAAAGAGGCGCGCGATTTGCGGAAGGTAGGCATAGGCTTCGTCGTGCAGGCACGGCTGAAGAAAAGAAAGCCCGCCCGCGATTTCTACCCCGGCAAGCACCGGGCCGTAGAGATATGGCGTGAAAAGGATCGCGCTGTAACTCCGCCCCCAGTCGGACAAGTATTTCAAGAGGCCTGGCGACTGAATGTTCTCGCGGCAAAAATCCGCCGCGACGCTCGCCGGAATGCAGTGCGGACGAGCCTTGAGGAAATCGAGCGGCTGGCTGAGGAGAAATTGGTTCGCTCGATCGAATGCTTCGCCGTCGCGTGCCCGCACGGCGAAACGGCGCACGGTGAAATTTTCTAAGTGCGAGGCGCCTTCGACATAATAGTTCGCCGACCAGTCATCGCCAAATGACCTCGCGCACGTCGTCAGAACATCGACGCGGTGATTCGGCGCGAAGAGTTCGCGCACGAGTTGTGACGAGAGCAGCGCGGCGCCGTTGGTTTCATCCTCCCCGAACCACGGCGTAACGAGCGCGAGCGACTGCTTAGCGAACGGCACGGCGCTCCGCCTCTTGAAGGCGGCCCTCCAGATTGCGAACCTCGCCTTGCAGGCTCGCGATAAGTCCGTGCATTTCTTTGGTCAGCTGCACATGCTCGCGCACAGCTTCGGTGAGCGCGAAATTTACGTGACGCTGATCGTTGAACAAAAAAGCAAACAGCTTCAAAAAGAGATGCCGCAGCGAGCGGCTGACGGTGAACGGAAAACGGTGAAGTTTACGCGGCCACACGGTGCGCACTTGCGCCATTTTGCGCGCGGTGTACAGCAGCGCCTCAATGCTGGCCGCATCGAGCTCCGAGGCATAGACGTAGGAGCGTTCCGCGGCGGGTGCCGTTTCGGCGCGTTCTTCGCGCCGGACGCGATCGTGCACCCGGGCCATCAGATCGTTAACGTCAATGTTAGGATTGTCGTGCACGATGAGCGTGAATTTCTCCTAAGCGAGGTCGAAGTCTTCTCCTCACGAAGCACGCAGGCATGCAATTCGGCCCGGTCGTGCCGGCCGATGTGACCGCGCCTCACATCGGTATCGCCGGCATTGTGGTGTATGCGATGGTTTTTGCAATCGTTGCGATCGCGACGTCGCGAAAAGCCGTGTACGCCGTGGTCGCGCTGATCTTGCTCGATCCGTTCGCCTACTCGCAATCGATCGGCATGACCACACTGACGCTTTCAAAAATCGCCCTCATCGCAGCGATCGCCGGACTTGCCGTGCGAAAAACGCCGGTCCGCGCGTTAAAGGCCGCGCCGGTTGCGCGGCTCGCACTCGCGGTGCTGCTTGTGGCGTTTGCGACCGCGCTTTCCATCCTGCATGCGGCGTTTGGTACGCCGGTCGAGCGCGAAACGTTGAAGTGGATGGAATACGCGGTTATTCTTTGCGTTTGCGCGATCGCGTTTTACGAAGATCACGATGAGCTCCTAATCCGCTGGGCGGTGCTCGTGGTCACCGCAATCGTCATCGCGCTTTCCGTTCCCGAACTGTATCTCGGCGCGCATTCGGGCCTCATTATCGCGCATAACGAGGTGCCGCGCATCGCCGGTCCGCTCGAAGGGCCGAATCAACTGGCCGCCTATCTTGGCTTGATGTTGCCGCTCATGCTTGCCTATACGCTCTTGCAAGGAAGACGCTGGCCCGAAATCTTCGTCATCGCGGGCGGGATTCTCGCGACACTCATGACGTTTTCGCGCGGCGGCCTCGTTGCGCTCGCGCTGGCGCTGCTGCTCGTTGCATTGTTGTGCGCACGCTCTTCCGCTGCGCGGATCGCATTCGGAGCTGCCGCGTTGGCAATTATCGCGGGCGCGGGAATTGCCTGGCGCCTGGTCGCGGGCGGGATCGGCTTAGTAACGTCAGCGTCCCATCATCGTGTAGAGATCCACGGCGGCCTGGGAACTCGTCGAGACCTCTGGCGAGCGGCAATAGAATTGTGGCGCTCGCACCCAGTGTGGGGCATAGGCGCCGGCAATTACGAGCTCGAGGTTGGAAAGTTCTTGCACGCGCCGATAAAAACGCACGCGAACAGCCTCTACTTGCAAAGTTTGGCCGAGGGAGGCATTCCGCTGCTGGCCGCTACGCTTTTCCTGATCTATACGTCAATCGCCACGTTCCTCCGGCGCGCGCAAACGCCGCTGACCATAGCGGCTCTCGCGGCCAGCGGCGCGCTAGCCGTGCATTTCATTCTCGACTTGCTCGTCTTCTATCCGAAGGTGGGAATGGCGTGGATGATGCTGCTCGGCCTCGCCGCGGCCGACGTCGCGAAGCGTCTGCGTCAGACCGTCGCGCCGATTTGAGCGCGAAGCTCTTCTATCGTCAAGAAATGCTCGTTGCTCTCGGAGGTATATTCAAAACCTTCCCCAACGGACGTGCCGTGCTCGCCCGAAGCGTCGACGCCGAAAGATCGGCCCGCCGGCATTGCAATTGACGGTCGAATGACGAAATGATGAGCGAATCGCAGCGTCAGATGCGCTTCATCCTTCGGACAAAGTGTTTCGTGGAGCTTTTCGCCCGGGCGGATCCCCGTCACGTCGATGCTCAACCCCGGCGCGATCGCTTTGGCCACGTCGACCATACGCACCGATGGTATGCGCGGCACGAAGATCTCTCCGCCTTGCATGCGCGAGAGACAGTCCAAAACGAAGTCCACGCCCGCCTGCAAGGTGATCCAGAATCGCGTCATCCGGACGTCAGTAATCGGAAGCTTGGAAGCGCCCTCGGCGAGAAGTTTTTGGAAATACGGCACGACCGACCCGCGTGACGTAAAGACGTTGCCGTACCGGACGACGGAAAACAGCGTTTCGCCCTCGCCCGTCGCATTCGCCGCTACGAACAATTTATCGGCCACCAGCTTCGTCGCCCCGTACAGGTTGATTGGATTGACGGCTTTATCGGTCGACAGCGCCAAAACGCGCGGGACGTTATTGTCGATCGCTGCGAATATCACGTTCTGCGCGCCGAGGATATTTGTTTTCACCGCCTCGATCGGGTTGTGCTCCGCCGTCGGCACTTGTTTCAGCGCGGCAGCGTGCACGATGAGGTCGACGCGCTGACACGCGCGCGTGAGGCGCTCGCGATCGCGGACGTCTCCCAATACATACCGGACTCCCTCGCGCGCAAAGGAATGCCGCATTTCGTACTGCTTCTGCTCGTCCCGCGAAAAAATGATCACCTCCCGCGGCTTGTAACGGTGCAGCACCGTACCGACGAAGGCCTGACCGAACGAACCGGTTCCGCCCGTAATGAGAATAGAGCGTCCGTCAAACATCGCCATCAGCGTTCGACGCTGCGCGCCAAAACGAAAGCCTCGGCGGCCTCGACGCCGGCCGTGGCGCCGCGCCAGCGCGCCAGATGCGTAACGCCGTCTTCCGAACGCGGATGCGGGAAGTCGCGCAATTCTCCGGCATATTCACGTACCGCTGCGAGCTTGCGATCCAGCGTTGCGGAAATATCGACGAACCAATTCGGTGTAAAGGCATTCGCCGCGTTGCCCCACTCGGTGCTCGACGGCGTTTCAAAGAGCAGCACGCGCTTCACGCTCGATCCCGGCAGCGGCCGGCAGGCCGTGAGCGCGCACTCGGCCACGCGCCGGTGATCGACGTTGGCATCTCCATAGTGATGGGTGTAGACCGTCTGCGGCAACGTTGCCGCGACACGCTCCTCGATGAAACGCGTGACGTCGAGGCGGTCAACCGAATCCAGCCGGTTGTCGGGAAAGTCACCCAGCGTCAAACTCTTCACGCCCATCGCTTCGGCCGCGCGGTTCGCCGCCTCCCGGTGCAATGCCAGGTCTTCAGCAGAAGCGCTTTTTCTCGCCAGAACGCCTTGAGCGACTATGAGAACGTGCACGGCATCACCCGCCGAAACGTGGCGGACGAGCGTTCCGCCGCAGCCGAGAACTTCGTCATCAGGGTGTGCGGCGACGACGAGAACGTTAGGCACGGCAAAGACCTCGGCCGGGAGAGTGCGAACGAACCCCACTTGACCGCCCGAGGATTCGTTTCCCTTTGATCGTCACTCGCACGCCGTTCCGCATTACCCTAGGCGGCGGGGGCACGGACCTGCCCGGCTTCTATAAAAAGCACGGCGGTTATATCCTGGGTATGGGCATCGACAAATACATGTACGTTGCATTGAACGTGCCGTACGTCGACCGTTTAGTGCGCCTGCACTACACGCAGAGCGAGACCGTCGAGCGCGTAGCCGACTTGCAGCACGAGCTTGCCCGCGAAGCGCTCGCTCTTCACGGAATCCAGGACGCGATTGAAATTTCGTCCCTGGCTGATTTGCCGGCGGGGACCGGTCTGGGGTCGTCGAGCTGTTACGTCGTGGGGCTGCTCAATGCGATTCGCGGGTATTTGCAGAGACCGGCAGATTTTGCCGACTTGGCCGAAGAGGCGTGCACCATCGAAATCGAGACGCTGCGCAAACCGATCGGGAAGCAAGATCCCTACATGGCTGCGTTTGGCGGGCTTACCGAGTTACGGATCGCGCGAACCGGGGCCGTCGAGGTTTCACGCGTGGCATTACCAAGTTACGCAATTTCCGAACTGGTTTCGAAGACGCATCTCTATTATACAAACGTCCAGCGTCCCGCGGTGGATATTCTGGGCGAAGAGCGCAAGGCGCTGGAGGCCGGTGACTCGGCTACCGACGGCGCACTTCAAGGGATGCTCGAGATCGGTTTCCAAATCGGAGAAGTCATCAAGCGCCACGATTTCGATGCATTTGGAACGTTGCTTCACGAGCATTGGATGCTGAAGAAGCAACTCTCGTCGAAGATCGCTCTTGATGGAATCGACGAGCTGTACGATCACGTTCGCCGAGACTTCGGCGTATTGGGCGGCAAGATCGCCGGAGCAGGCGGCGGCGGCTTTCTTATGCTGTACTGCCCCGGCGACGGACGCGGCCTCACCGAATTTATGAAAGCTCGCGGCATGGCGCGCCTGACGTACGACGCGGAGTTCGAGGGCAGCCGAATTTTATCCAACGTCCTCGGTTCGCGTTCGGAACACTACCACATGAATCGAAGCTGATGCACGTCGTCATCACCGGCGTAGCCGGATTTATCGGGAGCAATCTTGCCGATCGTCTCGTGCGCGACGGCCACCGCGTGACCGGAATCGACAGCTTAGCCTACGGCGTGCGGGAACAAGTGCCGGCGGGCGTACAATTTGTCGAGGCCGACATCCGCGATCCGCACATCGTTCGCTCGCTGAAGGATGCCGGCGCACTCTTCCATCTTGCCGCCAAAAACTGCATTCCCGATTGCGAGGACGATCCGGTTGAGACGGCGTCGATCAACGTCGAAGGCACGGTCAATGTTTTCGAGGCCTGCCGGCGAGCGGGCGTGCCGAAGATCATCTACGCCGAAACATCGGCTTTGTACGAGGGAAGCACGACCCTTCCGTCGCGCGAAGAGGACGTGAGCCCGCGCAGCTTCTACGCGATCAGCAAGTTCGCGGGAATGGCGTTTGCGCGGCGTTACGAGCAGCATTTCGGTATGAACATGACGGCGCTGCGTTATTTTAACGTGTACGGCCCGCGCCAAGACTACCGGCGCACGGTGCCGCCGCTCATGAGCGCTTTCATCTTGAAGCTGCTCAACGGAGAGCCGCCCGTTATCTACGGGTCGGGCGAAAAGCGCCGCGATTTTGTCTACGTGGACGACGTGAACGATTTTCACGCGCTCTGCTTAACGGACGATCGCGTGAAGGGCGGCACGTTTAACCTAGGGAGCGGTACGAATTACTCGGTCCTTGAGGTTTACGAGAAAATTACCGGCTTGCTCGGCACGCACATCCCTCCGGTACACCGCCCCGACATGCCCGGCGACGAAGCGCAGCAGACGCTCGCGGAGATCAGCTCGGCTCGCGCCCTCGGCTGGAAGCCGCGCATCTCGCTGGAAGATGGCCTCACGCAATCGATCCGCTTCATTCGGGAGCACGTGCTCCGCGACGGCGAGTCACTTCACGGAGACCGAAAAGACCCGGAAATTTAGAATTCGCGGATCTGATGCGACGGTGGCACCGCCGCCGTCTATGTGAAGTACGTAGGTTTGCGGGCCTGCCGAGCGTTTCAAATGAAAGGTCACGAGTTGCCGGCCTTGTATCGCCGCCGATCCGATCTCGTGCCCGGCGCCATCCAAGAGCCGGAGCGTTCCCTGCGCGCTTTTTTCGCCGGGGCCCGGCTCCACGTCCAGCTGCATGGTCGACGTGTCGCTCGTCGGCGCGCGCAAAACGATCTGCGCGTCGTTGTTGGCCCACCGGAACGTTTCACCCTCATACGTTTCGAGCGGATACCACCCGTCTCCGAACGCGATGCGGGCCTTGTCCAATGCGTCCCACCAACGTGAACGCTGACGGTTCGTCAGCAGAACTTGCGTCGACGCGGCTGCGGCCTGCTGCGGCGATTCGAATCCCAGGCCGGTCATCTTTATCGCCACCGGCCGGTCATCGCCGCCGGGCAGCCGCTGAAAATGATCGAAGAGGAGCTTTACCTGCGCGCGCACCGGCATGTCCGATCGCACAGGCATCTGCACATCAAACGTGCCTACGCCGAGCTCTTCGCGGCCAATCTCGCGGCCGCCGGCATAGACTCGCAAACGCGCGTGGTAGTCAGGATCTCCTATGAGCGGCACGATTCCGCGCACGGTGAGCACCGACGCGCCGGCCGGACGCTGCAGCACATATTGCGACGATTCGGAGATCCAGCCGTCTTCGTAGGCGCCCGAATATTCTAGGTTTTCGTTGGCAAGATCGGCGGCCGGGTTGTGCAAAAAAACCGGCGGCCGCATCCGCCGGTAATCGTCTTCGGAGATGGCGGAAATATTGCGCGCAAACCCAACGAGCAGCCGCCCATCAAGCGGAATCTTGCGGCCGTAGAGCAGCATGAGCCCCGTCCGGTGCGCGGGAAAGAGCGTTCCGTTCACGCCCATGTCGAGCATGACATACGGCTGTCCTACCATGAAGCGCGGGGCCACCGCGGGCAAGAACACGCGCGCGGACCCGCGCCCGATCACCGCGCCGTAATGCCTGTCTAAAGTTTTCCCGGTTATAAACGGATCGTACAGGATACACTGCCCGTCGTCTTTCAGCGTCGTCGTCCAGCTGATTTCCAGCCGCACTTTCTTGCTGGAATTGACGATCGCAAAGAGAAAACGGCGCCCCATGCCCGCCATCGTGGAGCCTTGAAAAAACAAGTCCGGCTCGACCTGAAAGAGCGCCGAGTCCCGGCTGTGCGAATAGTACGCTAAACCGTATCGCGCCGCCACGAAGATGAGATGGTTTCGAACGCCGGCAAGCGGCCGCACTTGGAAGTTCCTTTTGGTTTCGGAATTATAGCGTCTATTCAAAACCGACTGCGCGGCCGTATCTTCCACCATCAGCACGTTGCGCGGATTCCGCTCAAACTCGGCTACGTCGGTGTCCGCAAAAAAGCCGTTGAAAGCGAGGCGCCCGTAGTCATCGATGAAAAAGTAGTCCGGTTTGCGGAAGTGGCGGCCACGCTCCGTACTCATCTCTATCGCCTTTGAGACGAGGTCGGGGATCAGCAGCCGCTGGATGATCGGGTCGGGTGGAACCATAAAAGTGCCGGGCAGATAATTATCCGACGGAAAGACGATGTTCGAAGGCCGCGCGTAGAAGCTTTCGATCTTCGCAAAGACGACGTTTGAAGAATCCGAAAGAAACGTCGCGCCCGTCCGCGCCGCGACCCTCGAGAGATCCTGAAATTCATCCAGGAGCTGCGAGCCTGAGGCATTGGGGATCTCGACGAACGTGGAACCGCTCTTGCTCCAAAGCGCCCGGCTTCGGTCGACGTAAAATTGCTGCGTCGACAGGTTGAGTAAGCCGAACGTTACCAAAAGAGCCACGGCGACGACGGGCTTTGCCAATCGTGAACGAAACCGCAGCCACCAGAGCACGAGGCAGCCGATCATGAACGGCTGAAGATACATCGCCGTCTTGAACAGCCCAAAACCGTTCTGACTCTTGAACAGGAGTAGCCCCAAGGCCAGCATGACGAGCACCGTCGCTCCGCCGGGCTCGTTTCGAAACAGTGCCTGGAACGCCGAAACGAAAGCTATGGCGAGCAGCGCGAATCCAAGTGCGATCAAGAGTGAAAACCACGGCTCAGGAATACTCTGCACGCCCGAGAGCAGCCCAAACATGCTGGGGATGCCGCTTGGTATGAGATAGAACGGAAACGTCAGGATAAAAAAGCGCGTGTTTTCTCCGGCATTAGCCTGGGCTACACGTGACTCCATGACGGTCAGGTAGTTGCGCAGATACAGGTTGATGAACATCGTCGTGAGCACGCTAATCGAAGCGAACCAGAGCGCCGTCGTCCGCACCGGGAAGCGTTTGCGCCAGAGTTGCACCGCGTAGTAGAGACCGATCGTCAGAAAGAAGAACGGCGTGATCTCCGGATAAACCATGGCCATGCCGGTCGTCGCGACCACGGCGAGCAGAACGGATCGCCAATCCATTTTCTGCGGCAGCGCACAGACCAGCGTGACGGCCGCAAGCAAGAGCGGCAGACCGGCGAGCTGCGCGAGCAATTGATACTCGATCCCGAACGTCGCCTCGGCCGAGATCGCTACCAGAACCGCGGTGAGGATTGCCGCGGTACGATACCGCTCGTCGCGGTAGACGAGCGCCGCGGCTGCGGCGATTTGCATGAGGCCCAGCGCAGCCATGACCGGCATGAAGAGCTGAAAGCCGTTGAGGCGGCGGAGGATGCTCAGCGTCAGCGTGACGATCATCTCGGCGCCGTAGCGCTCGTTGTTGACGGTCCAGTTCATCCAGTAGATGGCCGTCGGATCTTTATTGAAATTGTAAACGTTGTAGGCGGGAACCGTAAACCAGCCCAGTTCCAAAAGGCGCTGCGCGTTCAAGACGTAGTTGGCCATGTCGTCGTTTGAATAGCTCAGCCAATTGAATCCGAACTCGAACATTGGCCAAGCCGCCAGCAAGAAGCCGGCGAGCAAGATTGGAAGAAATGGCCAGTAGCGTCTGAGTTCAAGCCGGTGCCCCCAGCGCCAGAGCGAGAGAACGGCAGCCGCGAGCATCACCGCCAGCAAAACAGGGCCGCCTCGCCCGATCGGTATACCGGCTTCGCTGACCCAGATGGCCGGAATGATCAGCGCAGCCGCGCCCAAGACCGGCGCGAGAAGCGGAAGATATGATGTGCGCTCCCTGGTCAGCGCGGCAATCAACCCCAGTCCGACCACAGTGCAGTATGCGAAAATACCCAACGAGGTTAAAGCCGCGAGCACTACTGCCAGTCCATCCCGCGATCGCGCGGCACGATGCGGCGAAGCGTAAAAAGATCCGAATCTTGTAATTCACGCAAGCGGTTTGGCCACTCGCCCCAGTCATCGTAAGGCGCCGCCACGAGTTTTCCAGTGATGCCGCGCGCGCCGTCGGACACGAGAAACGCCGCAAGTTGCGCGCCTAACGACGCGGGCACAGGCTCGGCCTTTGGAACGTGGCCGGCCGCAACGGCGCCCTCAAGCATGCGCGTTGCGACGAGGCCCGGCGCCAAACAATTGATTTCGATGGAGTAGCGCGCCATTTCCAGCGCGATGGTTTCAGCGAACCGGACAACAGCGGCTTTACTGCACGCGTACGCCGTGAACCCCGGCCACGGCGAAGCCGCGCCACCGCCGGAAAACAAGACGATGCGGCCGCCCGAACGCTTCATCCGTAAACACGATTGCCGCGCGGCCAGGAACGAGCCGAACAAGTCGACACGGACCGTTTCCGCCCACAGATCGGGATCAACCGAAAGAATATCGCCAATCGGTCCCTGAATCGCGGCTGCGTGAACGAGCGACGTCAGCGGCCCAAATTCGGTTTCCAATACATTGAGCGCTTCTTCGATATCTTCTATGCGCGTGACGTCGGCCGGCAGCGCACGCACGTTTTGCGCACCCCCGATCATCTTGAGCTTCTCGTGGGCCTCTCCAACCGCCGCCGGATCTCGCGCGCAAATAACGACGCGCGCCCCGGCGCGCAAACATGTTTGCGCCGTCG
>JABXNS010000144.1_pt1 | contig 19135 bp, 18 predicted proteins | sample 7301101 | NCBI WGS metagenome assembly JABXNS01 (sample SAMN14449646, study PRJNA615230) | soil metagenome | isolation source: soil from bare, unvegetated metal-rich iron-sulfur acidic spring small-cell... | place: Canada: Paint Pots Mound, Kootenay National Park, BC | collected 2017-05-25 | reverse complement strand
CGTGATAGGGTGTCCCCCACTCCAGGAGGGCTGGTTCGGCAAGCAGTGGGCGTGCGCGACCGGCGCAAAGGCCGCGCGTGGTGAGATACTCCAGTTCACCGATGCCGACACGGTGCATGGCGCGGATCTGGTGACGCGCTCGATCAACGGCATGCGGCGCACCCAGGGCGACCTTTTTTCCGTGGCCGGTCGACAGGAGCTGGGCGGATTCTGGGAGAGGGTGATTCAACCGCAGATTTTCTCGATCCTGTCAATGCGTTACGGAGGCACCGAATCGATTACTCAGTCGACGCGCGTGACCAACAAGATCGCCAACGGACAGTGCATGTTCGTAAGTCGTCATGCCTATGACGCCATTGGCGGACACGCGAGCGTACGCACCTCCGTCGCGGAAGACCTGATGCTGGCACAGAGATTCTTTGCCGCTCGCAAGCGAGTAGTGGTGATGCTCGGCCTCAATCAGTTATCGACGCGCATGTACGCGTCGCTGTCCGAGATCATCAGCGGCTGGCGGAAGAACGTCTTCGCCGGGGGCCTCGACTCGGTCCCATTCGGCAAAATGGGGCAAACTATGTTTCCGCTCTTCCTGTTGATGCCGCCCTTGATGGAACTGCTTCCTCCGCTGGCACTGGCACTGGCGGCATTCGGGTTAGCGACGAGCGGCACGCTCCTCCTGTGGGCAGCGATCTCGTGCGCGGTGACACTCCTTTGGTGGATCGTCGTCTACGTCACGATCCGGGAGAACCCACTGTACGCGTTGGTTTATCCGCTGGGGGCGCTCGTTCTATTGTACATTTTCTTCTCTGCGGTGATTCGCGGACGGCGCGTGAGCTGGAAGGGGCGGACGTACATCTCACAGTGACCGTGAAGGTCATAGGTGCAGCGCGTTCACCCTACCAGAACCATAATGATAGGGTCGTGATGACGAGCAAAGGGCGGTAAGCGCCCGCGGGAAGCCCAAATTGGGTAAAGGCCTGATGATGTCCGCTGAGCGAATTAACAAGATGACTCTGCCATCGAAGAGAAAAATCGGGTGCGCCGAACAGTTTCAGGTCGACGCCGGCCTCAATAGCACTTCCTCGTCCGTCTTCTCCGAAAGAAGAGCTGTGCCTTCCAGGCCCAAGACCAACCATCAATTTGATCGATTCATCTTCCTCCAGCTGGTACCATGCTTCGGTCATTAAGTATTGACTCTGATAATTCGGCGGGGTGTCGAACGTTACGGGCAACACCTGCCACCAAGCGATCAGCGATTCGTCGACCCCGAATCGAACGTTGCTAGCACCCGCTCCGATTTTAACGATCGGTCCCCATAGTGGGTTCGAAAAGTTACCTGGACAGCCGTCACACCTCTGCCATTCAGCCCCCAAGCCTAAATTGAGGAAGAACAGTGCCCTCCATTGCTCGGGCGTGGAGACGGTCTGTGCGCGTGTCGAAGAGGTGCAACTCAATACGAGTGCGGCACCAACAAGGAGCTTCCAGCGACTCGAGCCTGATCCGGAGCGCATGCCTGTCATGTCAGCCTGACAATTATCGCCAATCCCACTGCCAGGAATCCGAGGAGGAAAAGGCCGCCGTAGACCGGCGCAAGAAATCGGGCCCACTTCCCGTACGGCACCTCCGAGGCCGCGAGAATCGCCATCAACGCGCCGTTTGTGGGGACGAGGATGTCACTCAACCCACCACCGTATTGGTACGCGAGCACGGTGACTTGTCGCGACAGTCCGAGCAAATCCGAGAGCGGCAGTAACACGGGCAGCGTCAGCACTGCCTGCCCACTCACGCTCGGCACGGGAAAGTGCACCAGCAGCTGGACCACCATCATTCCCGCCGCCGCCACACCGACGGGCAAATGCGAAAGCGGGGCGAACAGACCGTTCACGATCGTGTCAATGATTTGCCCTTGTTCCGCCACGACGTAGATGGCGCGTGCGAAACCGATCAGCAGACCGGCGAACGCCATCGAGCGAAATCCCTCAACGAACGCTTCCGCTGTCCCGTTGACGCCGAGTCCGCCAATGACTCCCGCAATCACACCCATGATGAAAAAGAGCGCTGACATCTGGTCGAAATCCCAGCCATACCTCATCACTCCGACGATGAAGATCGCGAAGGTCACGATGACGAGACCGAGCACGATCCCATCGCGTGTGCTTATCGGCTCGACCGCTTCGCCGCCCGGACCTTGACGCGCCATGGGTGTCCTTCTCGCGTACCGGATTGTCGCCGAGATCCAGAGCATAAGCGCAAGCGCCAGAAAGACGAGGCGGTATCCCGACGCAGACAACAGTGGCAAGCCCGCCAGCTTCTGCGCGATTCCGACCTGGAATGGATTTATCGGGCTGAATGCCGAACCGACCCCTGCCGCGCCGACGCTCACGGCGGCGGCGACGAGCGGATCGAATCCGAGACGCGTCGTCAGGAGCAAAAGCACCGGGACGAGTGGTATGATCTCCTCTTGCATGTTTTCGAGTGCGCCGCCAGCTGCAAACGCGATGCAGCAGATCGGAATCACCAGCAGCTCCCGGCGAGCGAGCCTCTCGACCATCCAGCCCACGCCTCGTCGCAATGCGCCTGTCTGATCGATCACGCCGAACGCGCCCCCGACCAGAAAAACGAGAGCGACCACCGACGCCGCGTCTGCGATTCCCTTCGGGATCGCCACCACTGCCGGGAACGGCGTAACCGGTTCCTGCGGTACGGAGTGATACGTTCCCGCCACCACCACCTTGCGTCCGGTCACTGGATCATCGCGGCGGTCGAACTGGCCCGCGGGCAGCACCCAGCTAAGGACCGCGACCAGGACGATGAACCCGACCAGCAATGTCAGAGGATGCGGAAAGCGGAGTCTCATTCAGCCTGCTGAGAGTGATTCATCACGCGTCACAAGGAACGGCTGTGCGCAAACAAAATATCCTCTTAAGCGCAACGCATCCAATGACTTACGCTCATCGGGGAAAGACAGGACTGTCGGGCTTGCATCTTGCCGCAATCACAAGGCTCCCTCCTTCCAGCGATCGATTCACCGAAGGTACATGATCGAAAAAACCTACGACATCGCCCTCGTCATCCTGTCTGTCGTAGTCGCCATGATCGGCGCCTACGTCGCCGTCGAGATCGCGCAGCGGGTGCGGACCGCCGGAACTCGGCGGCGCATCCTTTGGACCAGCAGCGGGGCCTTGGCGATGGGACTGGGCATCTGGAGCATGCACTTCGTTGGCATGCTTGCGCTCCACCTGCCGATTCTCGTTTGGTACGACGCCCCTCTCATCTTGCTCTCGGTCCTCGCCTCAGTAGCAGGGTGCGCGATCGCCTTCGTCATTTTCAATCGCGTCACCGTCGGGTGGTGGCTTCTCAGTCTCGCCAGCGTCTTCATGGGACTGGCCATTGCGGGCATGCACTACATCGGTATGGCTGGAATGCGAACGAGCAGCCATGTGATCTACGACCCGCTCATCGTCGCAGCATCGGTCGCCATCGCGATCGCCGTTTCGTTCGCCGCTCTCGCTCTGATCCGGAATCTGATCAAACCCGGCTTGGAGTCAGGACCGCGGGTAAAACAGGCGGGAGCGTCGGTGCTCTTGGGGTTGGCAGTCAGCGGCATGCACTACACCGGGATGGCCGCCGCCAGCTTCACAGGTGGGTCTCCCCGCTGGCGACCGACCGGTTACCTAGTGCTCGGAACGCGCGAGCTTGGACTGCTGGTGGCGGTCGCGAGCGTCGCTCTCCTCGCGATCGCGCTGGTGGCAAATCGGTTCGTCCGTTGGACCATCGCGACCCGGAGCAGATTTGAGGACCTGCTCGAACTCTCGCTTCAGGTCGTGTGGTTCGGACAGCCCGACGGGCAGATCACCTACTGCAATTCGTACTGGTACGAGTACACTGGCCTCTCTGAGAGACAGACCCTCGGCTTCGGCTGGACCGCCGCAATCCATCCCGAAGACCGCGATCGCGTCGTCGGAACGTTGCGAACGGCTGTCCAGGATGGAACGGACTACGAGATCGAGCTGCGATTGCGTCAAAAGGACGGCAGCTACTGCTGGTTTCTGGGAAAGGGACGACCTGCTCGCGATGCCTCGGGAAAAGTCGACGCCTGGCTCGGAATCGCGGTCGACATCGAGGAACGAAAAAAAGCCGAGCAGGAAGCGTGGGCCGCGAGCCAGGCGAAATCAGAGTTTCTCGCTAGCATGAGCCACGAGCTCCGGACGCCGCTGAATGCGATCGGCGGATACGCCGAGCTACTGGCGATGGGTGTGCGCGGTCCACTTAACGCCGAACAGGCCCAGGATATCGCGCGCATTAGACGCAGCCAGCAGCATCTCCTGACACTGATCACCGACGTGTTGAACTTCGCCAAGGTCGACGCGGGTCAAACGGAATATCGGCTGACCGCGGTCCCTGTCGACGAGGCACTACACGATACCGAATCGATGATTGCTCCCCAGATTCTGGCCAAGGGTCTCCACTATTCCTACGAGGGCGCCGGCAAGTCCGCCTCGGTGCTGGCGGATCCCGAAAAAATGCAGCAGATCGTGCTCAACCTGTTGAGCAACGCTGTGAAGTTCACCGAGCCCGGCGGCACCATCACCCTCTCGAGCGCGCTCGCCGGCAACTGCATCGAGATTCGCGTTGCGGATACGGGACCCGGCATCCCGCCCGAAAAGGTCAACCGAATCTTCGATCCGTTCGTTCAAGTCGACCGTCGCCTCAATCAGCCGGTCCAGGGAGTCGGACTCGGGTTGGCGATCAGCCGGGATCTGGCTCACGCAATGGGTGGCGAGATTGCTGTCGAAAGCGTTTTGGGCGAGGGTAGCACGTTTACGCTTTCCTTGCCACGAGCGCCGCGGATGGACCTCGCCGACAGTGGGCAGAGCCCGGAGGTAGCGCTAGCTGAGCGCCCACGTGAGGAACTCCCCCATCCTGAAGATCCGAAAAATCCGAGCAAGAAGCCTAGTACTGAGGCTGAGCGCCACTATCACGACGCCTAGGCGTCTGACCCGGCTGTAACTACCCCAACGCCCGCTTCATGAAATACTTCATTCCCAGTGCCCAGAAGAAAGCCGTGATCAGGATGAGCGCGATTATCACGAGTGGCAGCGCCATGTGGGGCGCTCCCGGTGTGAGGGCTCCCCGCATCCCTTCGGCGACATAGACGAGTGGATTGATCAGGACCGCGTACTTCATCACCGGCACAACGCTCAGGCCCTGCCAGGGATAATAGGCGCAACCGAAGAAGATCATCGGCGCCAGAATCACGCCGAACATCAGTCCGATCTGTTGCGGCTGGATCGCAGTCCCAAGGAAGAGTCCAAGCGAAGAAAACGCGGCGGCGCCCAGGACAGTGACGAGCAGGACATCACCAACATGTCCAAAGCTAAGATTCGGAATCGGTCCCATGATGAGACGCGCGAGCGGCAGAACGAAGAGAGCCGAAACGACGCCCTGGAGCACCCCCGCGATGATCTTTTCCGCTGCCACGAGCCAGATCGGCACCGGTGCCAGCAGTCTGTCCTCGATTTCCTTGGTCCAGCCGAAATCCTGCACCATAGGGAGCGCGACGGACTGAATGCTCGAGAAGGTAAGACTTATCGCCAAAACGCCTGGCAAGAGCGCAGTCGTGTATCCGCGACCCATGAATCCCATCCTGGGTAGCAGGTAGCCGAACACGATCACGAACATCAATGGCTGCATCGCCGTCCGCAGCAGAAAAAACGGAAGCTCCCGACGCGCGACGCGCACGTCCCGGCGCAAGAGCGCCATGAAGACCGACGAGGGGCGCACCTCCGGCCGCGGCGGCGGCGGCGGCGCTATCGCGACCGTAGTCATACGAGCTTTCGCCCGGTGAGAGATACGAACAACGTCTCGAGACTCGGTTGCAGCAGATGGATATCGGTCACCGAGCGTCCGGCGGTCTCCGCCGCTTCGATCAGGCCCGGCAGAATCTGTCCGCCGCGACTGCTGTGCGCGCGGAGTATTCCGTCCCGCGCCTCTGCCCTGCTCACGCCGGCTATGGTCTCGGCGATCCCCGCTGCCTCGACCGCATCCCCGTCCAACACCAGCTCGATCAGCGTTCCGCCCGGCGCCTTCGCTTTCAAAGCGCGCGGAGTGTCGAGCGCGAGGAGCCTGCCCCGATCAATGATCGCGAGCCGATCACAGAGCCGATCCGCTTCGTCCATATAGTGGGTCGTCATCACGATCGTGCGCCCACGATTGTGCAGATCGCGCAGAATCTCCCAGAGATCCAGCCGGGCCTGCGGGTCGAGCCCCACGGTCGGCTCGTCGAGGAACATGATGTCTGGCTCGTGCATCAGCGCCCGCACGATCATGAGCCGCTGCTGCTGGCCACCGGAAAGCTCCGCCAGCTTCGACGACGCCTTTTCGGAAAGCCCGAGCCGCTCCAGGAGCTCGTACGCGCGCTTGGTCGCGACGTCGAACGAGATGCCGAAGTACGCGGCGTGGAACTGGAGATTCTCCAGCACGTTGAGGCTCAGGTCCGCGTTCGGCCGCTGCGGAACGACGCCGATCGTCTGACGCACGCGCACCGAATCCTCCACCACGTCCGCGCCCGCGACGATCGCCTTGCCCGATGTGGGTCGCACCCGGGTGGTGAGAATTCCGATTGCAGTCGTCTTCCCTGCGCCATTCGGTCCGAGAAGACCAAAGAACTCACCCGCGCGGATGTCCAGATCGAGCGACTCGAGCGCTACGACGTCGCTCGATGAGGCTGCGGTGGTGCCGGGCGGTGCCCATCGAGCGCTGTAGGAGGAGCCTCCGGGTTTGGCTTTGCCGGTACCCTTGTAAACCTTGCGCAGCGCGCGCATCTCGATCGCATTCACCGCTTCCGAAGCCCTTACGCCCCGATCGGGTGCCAAGTGGTCTTGAACTCGACGAAGTCGCGGATCTCGTAAACGGTTTGTGATTCTTTGGCCATCCAGTCGGGTCCGTCATCGCGCGTACGGGCGTGCACCCGCTTGATGCTCTCGGCGGCGCCGAGCTGGAGCTGCTTCTTCTCTTCCCGATTCACGATGGCGCTCACGCCACGAATGTGCGTGTGCGTCGCGAACGTCGGCACGAGCTCCTTCCTGAATCCAGTGAGGAGATTCACCACGCCACCGGGCAGATCAGAGACGGCGAGTAACTCGCCCAGGACGATCGCTGGATACGGGAACTGCTGGGACGCGAGGCAGACGCACGTGTTGCCCGCGATTATCACGGGCGCTATCTGGCTTAGAAGTCCCAACAAGGGAAAGGCGTCGTCCGCGATGATGCCGACGATCCCCATGGGCTCCGCGACCGTGAAGTTGAAGAACGAACCGGCGACGGGATTCGTGTTGCCCAGCACTTGCTCGTACTTGTCGGACCAACCGGCGTAGTAGATCAGGCGATCGACGCTGACGCTCACTTCCCTCGCCGCACCTGCGGCGGTCGATGCGCCTGACATCACCAGCGCGTCAGCCACCTCCGCGCTCCTTGACTCCAGCATCTCGCCCAGGCGGTAGAGTATCTGTCCACGATTGTACGGGGCGCGCTGTGCCCAGTCGGGACCGGCTTTTGCCGCCGCTTCGACCGCGTTACGCAGATCTTTGCGTGTGCATTGCGGAATATTTCCCAACAGCGCGGCTTCGCCCTTCCGCGTGGTTAGTTTCTGAACTGGAAACACGCGTCCGCTCTCGGAGCGAATGAACTGTCCGCCGACGTAAACCTTGGGTGTCTTCGTAACCGGGATCCGCGCCATGGCTAGACGATCCTCCCATAATCCATAAGGCCCTGGCGACCGCCTTCACGCCCGAAGCCGGATTCCTTGTAGCCACCGAACGGTGACGATGGATCGAATTTGTTGAAGGTGTTCGCCCAGACGACTCCGGCCTTGAGGAGAGAGCTCATCTTGAGAATGCGTGACCCCTTGTCGGTCCACACGCCTGCAGACAACCCATACATCGTATTATTTGCTTTCTCGACTGCCTCCTCGAGAGTGCGGAAGGTGAGAACGCTGAGCACCGGTCCGAAAATCTCCTCGCGCGCGATCCGGTGACTCTGCGTGACACCGGTGAACACGGTCGGCTTGTAGAAGTATCCCTTTGTCGGTAGCTGGCATCCGGCCGATTGGTACATTTGCGCGCCCGCCGTCACACCCGAATCGACCAGCTCGCAGATCCGGTCGAGCTGGGCCTTCGAGTTAATGGCGCCGACGTCCGTGTTCTTATCGAGCGGATTGCCGACGCGGAGCACGTCGATTCGGTTCTTGAGCTTCGAGACGAACATCTCGGCGATCGATTCTTGAACGAGAAGCCTGCTGCCCGCGCAGCAAACATGGCCCTGATTGAAGAAGATTCCGTTGACGACCCCTTCAACCGCCTGATCCACCGGCGAATCATCGAACACTATGTTCGCCGCCTTTCCACCCAGTTCCAGCGTCAGCCTCTTGTCGGTCCCGGCGAGCTGCCGCATGATGATCTTGCCGACCTCGGTCGAGCCGGTGAACGCGATCTTTGCGGCGGCCGGATGCGTGACTACGGCGGATCCGGTCTCGCCGGCGCCGCAAACGATGTTCACTACGCCAGGAGGCAATTCCGCCTGGATCAGCAGCTCAGCGAACTTGAGCGCAGTGACGGAGGTCGTTTCGGCGGGCTTGATCACCACGGTGTTGCCCATCGCCAGGGCGGGCGCGATTTTCCAGGCCAGCATGAGCAGTGGAAAATTCCACGGGATCAGCTGACCGACGACGCCGAGAGGGACGACGCTGGCGCCGGGCACCGCGTACTCCAGCTTGTCGGCCCACCCCGCGTGGTAGAAGAAATGCGCTGCCGTCATCGGTACGTCGAAGTCGCGCGATTCCTTGACCGGCTTGCCGCCATCTATCGACTCCGCGACCGCAAATTCGCGCGCACGATCCTGTATAAGGCGCGCGATACGATAGAGATACTTTCCGCGCTCGGACCCCGGCAGCTTGCTCCATCGAGCAAACGCCTTTTGCGCCGCCCGATAGGCAGCATCGACGTCAGCCTGGCTCGCAAGCGCTATCTGGGCGACGACTTCCTCGGTCGCCGGATTGATAGAGTCGAAGTACTTGCCGGATCTGGGCGGAATGAACTTGCCGCCGATGAAGAGATCGTACTTCGACTTAAGCTTGGGGTCGGCGGACTCAGGCGCCGGATCGTATTCCCAGAGATCGCCGAATATCAGCTGCGGAACCGAGCTGGTGGTCGACGCTGGACGCGCAAGAGCTCTAGGAGTCGTCACCTCAGTAGCTCTCGGCAGCCTCTGTGAAGTAGTACGGCGCCTGATACGCTCCCGTTTTTTCCTTTTCGATTTGGCGGAGTAGGTCGTTCAAAAGGGAGCTCGCGCCAAAGCGATACCGTGACGAATTGAGCCATGCGTCGCCGAGCGTTTCCTTAACCGCGACCAGGTAATGCAGGGCCTGTTTCGCCGTTCTGATGCCGCCGGCCGGTTTCATGCCGATCGCGATGCCCGTCGCGAGATAGAAATCGCGGATCGCTTCGATCATCACCTGCGTATTGGCGAGGGTCGCGCTCCCCGAAGCCTTCCCGGTGCTCGTCTTGATGAAATCGCCCGGCCGGACGACCCGCATCGCGAGAAAAGAAGCGGCCCTCACGTTGTCGTAGGTGTCGAGCTCGCTCACCTCGAGAATGACCTTGAGCTGCGCATCGCCAGAGGCATCGACAACCGCGCTGATCTCGTCCTGCACGGCATTGAACTCTCCAGAAAGGAAGAGCCCGCGATTGATGACCATATCGATCTCATCGGCGCCGTCGGAGACCGCAATGCGCACTTCCTCGAGCCGAAGCGGGAGCGGGCTTTGGCCCGATGGGAATGCAGTTGCGACCGATGCGACTTTAATGGCCGTGTCGGCCAGCCAGCGCGCCGCATGTTTCACGAGAGAGGGATAGATGCAGACCGCCGCGACGGGCGGCACGTCGGGATCGGCGCTGGGCCGGCGAGCTTTCTGGCAGAGTGAGGCGGCCTTACCGGGCGTGTCCTTGCCCTCGAGCGTGGTTAGGTCTACCATCGACACCGCTGTCTTGAGGCCCCACAGCTTGGAGCCCTTCTTGATGCTCCGCGTCGTGAACTTGGCCACGCGCTCTTCCATGCCGACCTGGTCTACGGTTCCAATCTCATCCAAAAGTTTGCTAAAGCTCGTGCGCATGGCGGCGGCGGGGGACATGGCCTCTAATATCGCGTCCGGAATACCTCATTACAACGCTCGATACACACTCGTCGTGCAAGTGCCCATTCCGACGTCGCGCCCAAGGCGCTTACATTGGCGGTATGGCTGAACCTCGCCCATACGCCGTGCTGTTCGATCTAGATGGCACGCTGATCGATTCGATCGCGCTCCTCCTCGCCTCCATGAAACACACCTTTCAGGGCCGGCCGCGACAGCCGAGCGATGCGGAATGGATCGAGGGGCTGGGGACACCGCTCCCCAAACAGCTGACGCCGTACGTTGAATCGGATGAAGATCGCGAGCGTCTCGTCAATCGCTATCGCACCTTCCAGCTGGAGAATCACGATCGCCTGATGGCCCACTACTCCGGAGTCATCGACACACTTGCGGTCCTGTATCAGCGCGGGCATCCAATGGCGGTCGTCACCAGCAAGGGCAACATGATGATGGAGCGCGGACTCAAGTTCATTGGCGCTGACGACTACATCGAGGTCGCGATCGGCTACGACTCAGTGCACATTCACAAGCCTGACCCCTATCCCGTTCGAGCGGCACTCGAGAAGCTCGAGTATCAGACCCATGAAGCGGTCTTCGTTGGCGACTCGCCCCACGACATCAAGTCGGGGAACGACGCCGGGGTGATCACCATTGCCGCGTTGTGGGGGCCCTTCAGGCGCGATCAGCTGGAGCCCTATCATCCAAACTACTTTCTCGACGACATAAAGACCCTTCCGGCGCTTCTGGATCGAATCGCTGCGAAAAATGCGGGGTAATATATTTCGCACGTTCGACCCTCTTAGGAGTTAGTCAAAATGGGTGTGTCATATCAAACGGGGACGCTCGTCCGCACCGGTGAGGAACGAGCTACGCTCGTTCGCCGGACCTACTCGCTGGTGTTGGTCAGCGTTCTGGTGACGATGGTGGGCGCGTCGTTCGGGCTGTCGCAGCCGCAGCTCATGCAGGCGGTGGCGCAGCATCCCTTCATCGCGTTTTTCTGCTCGCTCGCGCCGTTGCTTCTGGCAACGCGCCAGAAGGCCGTATTCCCAATGAATATCGGTCTCGTTCTGCTCTTCAACTTTGTGATGGGCGTGATCATCTCGCCCGCACTCTTCTTCTATGGGAGATCGCAGCCGGGGCTCATCCCCCAGGCGGCAGTTCTGACGATTGGCGCCTTCGGGATTCTCACGCTCTACGCTTTCGTGAGTCGGCGCGATTTTAGCGCCTGGGGCAGTTTTCTCATCGTCGGACTGTGGGTGCTCATCGGCACGATGCTCCTCAACTTTTTCTTCCAGAACGCCGCCGTCGGCCTCTGGCTGGCGTCAGTCTCGGTGCTCCTCTTCAGCGGACTCCTCGTGTTCGACACCTGGCGCCTACGCAATTTCTACGGGCCCGATGAGTACGTGGGCGCCGCGGTGCAGATCTACCTCGACCTGCTGAATATGTTCATGGCGATACTCAGGGTTATGGGCAACCGGAGGAGCTAGCCGCAACTGCAGTCGCGCTCTAACTCACTTTTTCCTGCGCGAGATCTATCTTCCGAGCCATATCGAGATCCTTCTGCGTAACCCCGCCGGCCGAGTGAGTGCTGAGGGTGCAGATCACCTTCGTGTAGCGGATGTCGATATCTGGATGATGGTCCGCCGCCTCCGCTGCCTTGGCTACAGCAGAGACGAATCCTATTCCGGTCAGAAAGTTCCGGAACTGAAAAGTCTTGGTGATAACCTCTCCGCGGCGACTCCAGCCCGCGAGATTGCCGAGCTCTCGCTGGATCGCGATGTCGGATAAACGTTCAGCCATCGATTGCCTGCTCCACGGAGTATGCCCGGCGAAGAAGATAAGTTTGAGAGCACGCCGCGCAATGCTCTTCGGTTTGTTTACTGTCCTACTGAGCTCGGCCTCGCCAGTCGGTGCCGTGGCTCAGTGGCAGTCAACAAGTGAGCCGGTGGGTCTATCCGACAGTTATTGGCGACGATTGGCGTTCGGATTTGGCGCCAGCATTTTCGCGCACGAGAGCGCGCACATCCTGACCTCGCTCGCGCTCGGGTTTCACCCGTACATCGGGTTCGACAAGGGGCGCCCGACAGTATACTCGGGTATCGACAGCCGGAAGTACCCGCACAAGCAGTTTCTTTTTTCCGCCGCCGGTTTGACGATCCAGGCACTCATCGATGAGGCGATTCTCGATGTTCCCCATTCCCGGGGCGGCGCGATCGAGCGGGGAATCCTCGCCGGAGGAATAGGCACCACTCTCTTCTACATCACGATCGGCCGCAACGGCTCGGTAAGCGACATGACGCTGATGGCGCGGACATCATCGCTCTCCAAGACTCAGCTATCGCTGATCTTCGGGGGGTTCTCGGCCGTTCACGCGCTGAGGATGTTGCGGGACTCGAGCTATTCACACTTTTTTGCGCGGCCGACCGGGAACGGGTTAGGGATCGGGCTCCGGTTCTGACCCAGCGGGGAACTGGAGCTGGAATTGAGTTGCAATGAGCGGAAAGGACTCAGCGGCAGAGGTGTGATTTCCTTAGTCGGAATTTGCTGCGACCGACTAGCGAGCCCATCCGGTTCGGTATATCTTCGGTACATGAGGAAGATGGACCCCGGCCTCTTTGGAGCCGAGTACGACCGCGCTTCCCGCCAACTTCCCGTTATCGGCGAGCAGAGGGATATCCGCTACTACTCCTCGCCCGCGAAGAGCGTACTCAACGGACCCGAGACCACTGGAATGGGGTTCTGGTCGATAAACCCCTATATCGGTTGTGCGTTCGGGTGCGCCTACTGCTATGCCCGCTACACCCACCGGTATGTCATGGAGCGCGCGGCGAGCGACCAGAAAATGACCGACGTCCTCGGCGAAGCGTACAACAGGCTTCCGCCTTGGCTCGCATTCGAGCGCAACATTTTCGTGAAGCGAAACGCGCCCGACGTTCTGAGTCGCACTCTGAGATTTGGCAGCGACCGGCACCTCAAGCTGCTAGAGGGTGAGACGATCGTGATCGGTACCGCGACGGATCCGTACCAGCCGGCCGAGAGGAGATTTAGAGTCACGCGCGGAATCCTCGAGGTGCTGGCCGACCACCCGGGATTGAGCGTTGTGATCATCACCAAGAGTCCGCTCATCACGCGCGACATTGACCTTCTCTCCCGGATCAACAGTCGCTCCGAGCTCTCCATTCACATTTCGCTCATCACCCTCGATCGCGAGCTCGCACGGCGGATCGAGCCGAGGTCGCCCACGCCGGAGTCCAGAGTACGCGCTCTGTCGCGGCTTCGTGAGGCGGGGATCAATGCGGGAATCAACTGCATGCCGGTGCTGCCCGGGATCACCGACAATCCGTCCGATCTGGACGCCTTAGTGAAGCGGGTCTCCGAGGCCGGCGCGACCTACGTCGGCGCGTGCGCGGTGAGACTACAGTCGGCGGCGAGAGCGCGATATCTCCCTTTTATCGAGAAGGAGTTTCCCCACCTGGCGGAGAGGTACCGCAACACCTATGGGGAGAGCGCCTACGCGGGAGCGAAGTACAGAGAGGGTCTCGCCCGATTTTTCGATAAGCTCTGTGCCAAGTATGGCGTGAGCGGCGGGTCGCGGCGTGACGACGAAGAAGGGGACGAGGCGCCTGATTCAGCGCTCGTCCCCTCAGTGCAACTCAGCTTCGAGATCTAGCTTTAGCGACTACTTCTTGGTCGTGTCGGCTGCGGCCTTTTTTGCAGCCCGGCGACGCGTCGTCCTCTTCGCCGCAGCATGCTCCTTCTTCTCGGTCTTCGTGGACTCGCGCTCAGCCTTCGCCTCGGACTTCATTCCACCGCCTGAGGTGCTGACCGCTCCGCCGCCACCACCTGCCGGCGGGTTGTCGTTCGGACCGAAGCCGATGTTCATCGCGGCGAGCAACGCGGCCGCGTTGTTGGGCGTGCCGAACTTCTTGGCGCAAGCAGCGATCGCGCGACGCGTCTGCGGCCCGTAATTTCCGTCGACGTTCGTTACGCCGCATCCCTGGTCGCGCAGCTCCTGCTGGAGTGCGAGGAACGCGACCCGCGAGAGTCCAGCCTGAGCAGAAGCCAGGGCTGGGGCGGCCATTAGAGCGATTACAGCGATGGTCTTCTTCATCTTCGATGCCTCCGATCAGGTATGGTCTCCACTACACAGTACAAAACTGTATAGAGTCGTAACAGAGTTGCAAGGTCTACGCCGAGGGCAAGATTTTGCCGCAATGAAACGGCAGTCAAATGGACAAAAAAAACGCCCGACTCGCAAGTAGTCGGGCGGTTTATCTCAGGAGAGAAGTACTCTAGCGGAGCGCCTCGATTATCAGGGCGCCTACAGCGAGGAGCGCCACACCGATTGCGACTGCCGAAACAGGTGTGATGGTGACCTGCTGTTTCCACCAGCTGGAGGCGGTGCCCGGTGTGTCAGGAAGCGACGCCATAATGCGCTGCTGAACGTGCACCGGAGTAACGCGTCGGCGGAGCATCTCGCTCTCAGCGTTGATTCGGGTCCACAGCTCGACCTTCGATTTGCCCTCCACTTCACTTGCGCGCATTACATCCACCTCACCGTCAAGCCAGTCGTGCAGCATTGTGTGACCAGAGACTCCATTGAGCGGGACCTCCCGGTCGTACAGCTGCTCGGCGGGCTTTTCCTGTCGTTTGACGGGCTCGCGGCCCGAGATTTTGTCATTCCTGTCGAAACCTGCGTCATCGAGCATCATGCGTACTTCTCCTCGAGCAGTTGTTGGAGCGCCTCTCGCGCCCGATGCACTCGCATCTTTAGCGCGCCAACCGTCGTTTCTAGTAACAGCGCCATCTCTTCGTACGACCTACCCTCAACGTGCTTCATCACGAACGCTTCACGCAGCGAGGGAGCCAGTCTAGCCAGAGCAAACTGCAGATCCGTACGCAGCTCGTTGCGGTCCATCTCTTCTTCCGGCGTCGAGTACGTAGAGGGCTGATCGTCCTCGTCGTAGCTCACGTGCGTCCGCCGGATATTCTTCAGCCAATCCTTGCACGAGTTGGCGACGATTCGAAAAACCCATGCGTCGAAACGGCCGCGAACTTCGCCCAAATGCTGATAGGCTTTAATAAAGGACGCTTGGAGTATGTCTTCCGCCACATCCGGACTTCCCGTCATTCCAAGAGCATGTCGGTACAAGGGATCGCTATAGCGGGTTATCAGAACCCCGAACGAATCCTTGGAACCCGCCAGGACCTTGGCAATGATCTCCTGATCGGCATCGATCCCCGGCGCCGCACCATCCGGCGCCAAGCTCTCCGCGGCCATCGGTTGACTACCCTGACTTTGCAACGGTATGGCTGGCATCTTCACCTGCCTAGTGTAATCCCTTTGCCACCGCCTGTATAGACCCAACCGGCTCGGGGATAACACCTTATAACCGTTACCCATTTGGGACGAACAAGCGCTCGTGGAAGCAACCAAGTTTAGCGAAGGCGTACTATATAGAGGTGCTCCAGGGCAATGTCTCGATGGTAGTGTCGGCCCTCCCGGTCCCTATCCGCCCGATAGCGCCGGTACCGTTGGCTGAAATGGCGCACCTTCCCGTCCGCAGAGGCTTTGGAGAGCAGCGACAGTAGAGTCTCGGGTGGAAGGTGACCCTCGGAATTGAAGCTTACGAGCGCATGTGCGGCCGTGGTGGCGGAGAGGAGCGCCGAAAAAAGCTTCTGAACGCGGCGCCCGTGGGACCATTGGCTCCGCCCTTCTGTCCCCGCCAAGAGGCCGACCTTTCCGCGAATGGCCGGTGCTGATTCCGTCCAGCCACGCGCCAGGATCTCGGGGATGTGGTAGTACGCCACATATTGCCGCGAGTTGTAGGGAGGATCGATGTAAACGAGATCCACGTCGCCGATCGATTTGGCCGCGTCGGTCGCGTCCATGAGATGCGCGTGGGCTGGCTCCGCCCCCTTGACCGGAATCTCCGGAACTATCTCAAACCCTCGCCTCGCGTTTGCCTGCCACCGCTTCATGTAGGACGCATAAACGCCCGCGGTGTTCGCGACCCTGTCCGCGCCTTCGATGATGGCGGCGAGCAGCAGGTAGTAGCTGTCGTCGCCAACCTTGCCCGTCTGTCGCCAGCTCTCGAGCTCCTCGCGCGCCGCGTCGATTTTGCCGGCGTTTCCGGGCGTGAAGTACATCCTTCCCTCGCTCTCGCTGCCTCCCGCAGGAGAGAAGTTCCGGCTGATGAAGCCCTCGCTTGGAGACAAGGAAGCGAGGTCGCGTGCCATCTCGTCGAGCAACGGATCCGCCGAATCCGCGACGACGTAGGCACGCTGGAACACGTACGAGGACACGAGGAGGTCGCTCGAATGGACGCGCCAGCCTTGGGCCTTCAAGGCGCGGCTTACGCTCGCGGTTCCAGCGAACGCGTCATGAACCGATCCCACGGGAATCTCACCCTTGGCGAGGGTCCGGAGAATGAATGGAAGAAGCCGCGTCTTGTTTCCGATGTACCGCATGATGCAAAAGAGGGCGAGGTTCCCGGCCTCGCCCTCGAAACAGTATCAGCTCGATACTACGGGCAAGTCGTCGTCAATACTGCCTGTGGGTTCGCAGGGATCGCGAACCCGTACTTCGTGTTGAGCGCAGATGCTGCAGCGTTCGCCATCTCCTGGTAACCCTGAACGTTCGGATGGACTCCGTCGAGACTTACGTACTGCCCGTAGGGCCGTACGCAACCCAACAGAAATGCTACACTGAAGGGACCACGCCGCGAAACCCATTGCGCCCACACCGTGCTCAGGTCCAGATATGCCCAGCCGTTGGTCTGGGCAACCGAGCTTATGTGGCTGTTCATTCCATCGATCAATGCGTCTACCGCTTGAAGGTCAGCAGGCGTCAGAATGTTGTCCTGCGTTCCCGGTGAGTCTGAGCAGCTCAGGTTTTGAGCCTGTCCCGTCGCCTGCGCCGCGCCGATCGCATTAAGGACCTTGATGGGAACGAAAATCGCGTTCGCGCTACCCTGACAATCGGCCGCTATGACGACGCCATATCGTTGGAAGGCGGCGCGATCCTGATAGAGCTCGTCTCCCGTGCGCAGCGAGACGAAGCCATTCGTCTTCGGAACTCCGACGAGGAGGACCTTTGCGCCGGTCTTCTTCACACTGTCGATCAGCGCATCGTACACCGGCTGCCAGACTGAAATCGGAACGAAGGTGCCTTGCGCCGCGGCACCACGGTAGCCGGCCTTGGGATACAGCAATCCCGATGCTACGCCCAGCACCTCGTTGGCACCGAGCTCCACGGACACGAGCGTCGGATTCTGCTGCATCATTGCGGTAACTTGCGTCATCTTGGGCGAAAGGACGATCCGATATTGACGCCGGCGCTTCACACTCTCGACCGCCGTCGTCTCTGGCGTGACATAGAGCGCGTCGTAAGTATTAGCGCCATCGATGGCGACGTCGTTCGTCGGAAGGCTTACGGTGCCGAAGAGAGCGCATGTGGTGTCGGGTACGCTCGCCGCGGGGTTCGCGCCGGCGCTGATTCCGCTCAGACGTCTACTGAGCTGGAGAGGCGCGATCAGAGGTGAAAAGCAACCCGGAGCCTGAATGAGCGGTTGCGTATAGGACGCGAAGGCCTGGTGCGAGAGAAGCTTGGTCCAATCCTGCTGCTGGCTGAAGTAAACCACCCCATCGGACTGGACACCCATGCTCAGGCTGGTCCCCATTGCCACATAGCGAGCGAACGCGTCCTGGCCGGCTGGCCCCGTCGTTCTGTCGTCTTTGCATGCAGATAGAACGACAAGCCCAATGCCACCAGCAAACAATGACCAGGTACGCTTCATAACTTCTCCTCAGCGGTAACCAACGAGGGAGGGAGGGGAGGCCGGAAACAAGCGGCTGATAATATCTTTAATCACCGAAAGGCGCGCCACCCCAGCGCTCGAATCGATTGGCCGTGTTCATCGAGTTTGGGCGGAGGGAGTCTCACGCTGCCCGGGACGCTCGGACGAACGCCCGTTCGAGGATTTGCGTCAGCGTCTCGGAGGACTTCGGCGACGGTGCGGACGAGTCCGCACGGCACGTTCACCGCCTGAAGCCGATTGATCCAATGCTGTGCGCCCATCTCCTTCACGCGCTTGGCCAGCACGGATACGAGATTGTCCCGATTGTTCACTCGGCCCACATTCGTCCGCAACGAATCGTCTTCGGCTAGATCGTGAAGGTCGAGCGCGTTTGCACACGCGCGCCACTGCGGATCGCTTCCGACCGCAATCACGAATGGCCTGTCCGCCGCCTCGAATAGTTGATAAGGAACGAGGTTCGGATGCGCATTTCCCCACCGCTTCGCATCGTTTCCGGAAACGAGGACGTTCTGCGCCACGTTGACGAGCGCAGCCCGCGCACTGTCGGCGAGCGAGATGTTGATCCGACGCTTTTCGGGGGGTAGCGGACCGGTCGCCCGCTCGGCTACAGCGCCCAGAATCGCAATCGCCGCATCCTTCCCCGCAATGACGTCGGCGAGGGCCACCCCCACCTTCATCGGTGACCCCTCCTTCTCGCCCGTGATCGCCATCCAGCCACACTCGGCCTGGACCACAAAGTCGTAGCCCGGACGCGTACTGTCGGGTCCGAACCCGGTGATCGTACACCAGACGAGAGCAGGGTCCTTTTTGAGAAGCTCATCCGGGACGAGACCCAGCCGCTCGAGCGAGCCCGAGAGGAAATTGTCGAGCACGACATCGGCGCCGCTAATGAGATCCAGCACGACCGCGCGATCTCCAGCATCGGACAGGTCCGCAGCGATGCTTTTTTTGTTTCGGTTGACGGCGAGGAAATACGCGCTCTGACCGTGGCGGTCGAAGGGAGGACCCCAACCCCGAGTCTCGTCCCCCTCGCCGGGTCGCTCTACTTTTATGACGTCGGCCCCCATATCACCGAGCATCAGCGAACAAACGGGGCCAGCGAGCACTCGGCTCAGATCGAGAACTTTTAGCT
>JABXNS010000143.1_pt1 | contig 19200 bp, 14 predicted proteins | sample 7301101 | NCBI WGS metagenome assembly JABXNS01 (sample SAMN14449646, study PRJNA615230) | soil metagenome | isolation source: soil from bare, unvegetated metal-rich iron-sulfur acidic spring small-cell... | place: Canada: Paint Pots Mound, Kootenay National Park, BC | collected 2017-05-25 | reverse complement strand
ATGCTGGGCGGGGCAGTGGTGGGAGACGCGCTGGGGTTCGGCGAGCCCGCATTCGGCGTCGGCGACGGCGTGGGGCCCGCGGTCGGCGGCGCTTTTTTCTTTCCGGGTTTAGGTTTTGGGGTCGGCGGCGGAACGTTGAAGCGAATTTGGCACGAGAAATCCGGCAGCGTGTCGGGGCACGCGAAACCGTTAGCGGCTTCGGATAAAGGATAGACTGCCGGGCCGGGTGATGGCGTGGCCGTGCCCTTCCCTCCGGGCGCCGCCGTCGCGTTGGACGCGCTCATCGGGCCGGACGAACCGCCGGGTGGAATGGGGTTGCCTTGCGTTCCCGAGCTAAAGTTACCGGAACAAGCAGCTACAGCCACAAGCATTAGTAATACTAACGCGGGCCTCGCCCTTCGACTGCGCTCAGGATGACAATACTTCGCTCGGCCGTCCTTCGACTGGCGCATCAAAGATGCGCCGCTCAGGATGACATCATTATCACCGTGCCACATATTTAACCCGCGATTCCATTACTCACCATCACGCTATTAGCACGACACTTTAAACGGAGGCCCGCGGCAGCGGGCCATCCTTTAGAGAGGCTCACCCCTTCGACTCGACTTTAGCTAGAAGCTCCGACGCAAATTCGTCGACCGGAATCGTGCGTTTTTCTTCCATTTGACGTTCGTTCACGTTCACGGTCCCATCGGTCGCCTCTTGCTTGCCGGTCACCAAAATGTACGGCACCTTTTGCGTCTTCCAGTGGCGAATCTTGTAACCGAGCTTTTCGTTGGATTCGTCGACTTCCACGCGCAAGCCGCGCGCGCGAAGTTTCGCGGCGACCGAGTGCGCGTACTCGAGCTGGTGCTCCGAAATCGGCGTGACGACGACCTGCACCGGCGCGAGCCAGGCTGGGAAATTTCCACCGTAGTGTTCGATGAGCAAGCCGAAGAAGCGTTCCATCGAACCGGCCAGCGCGCGGTGAATCATGACGGGCGTGTGATCTTGCCCGTCGGAGCCGCGATACTTTAAATCGAAGCGCTGCGGCAGCACGAAATCCACCTGCACGGTGCCGAGCTGCCACTTGCGGCCGATCGCGTCGCGCACGTTGATATCGAGCTTCGGGCCATAAAACGCGCCCCCGCCTTCATCTATACTGTAGGAAAGCTTGCGACTCTCGAGCGCCTTGCGAATGGCGCTTTCGGCGACGGGATCGGTGTCGGCTTGCAGTTTCTTTTCGCGCGTCGAGAGGTAATACTCGAACTCCGCAAAGCCGAAGGCCTTCATTAAACGAAGCGCCTCGTCGAGCGTGCGTTCGAACTCGTCTTGCACCTGTTCGGGCGTGCAGAAGAGGTGGGCATCGTCGACGGTAAATCCACGTACGCGCGTTAATCCGTGCAGCACGCCGCTGCGCTCGAAGCGGTAGGTCGTGCCGAATTCCGAGTAGCGCAGCGGCAGATCGCGATAGCTGCGCTGGCGATCCTTATAAATGAGGATGTGGCCGGGGCAGTTCATCGGCTTGAGCCGAAAACGCTGCTCCTCGACTTCGAGCGGGCCGAACATGTTCTCGGCAAAATTTTCGAGATGGCCGGATATTTCGTAGAGGCGTTCGTTGACGACGTGCGGCGTAATGACCGGCAGATAGCCGCGCTCTTGCAAACCTTCGCGAATAAATTGCTCGACGATGCCGCGAACGATCGCGCCCTTGGGATGCCAGAAGATCAGCCCGCCGCCGGCTTCTTCGTGAATCGAAAACAAGTCGAGCTCTTGGCCGAGCTTTCGATGGTCGCGCTTTTGCGCTTCCTCGAGCTGTTTTAAATGGGCGTCGAGTTCGGCTTGCGTGTTCCAGGCCGTGCCGTAGATGCGCTGCAGCATCGGGTTGTGCTCGTCGCCGCGCCAGTACGCGCCGGCGACGCTCATCAATTTGACGGCGCCGATCTCGCCGGTGCGCTCGACGTGACCGCCGCGGCACAAGTCGGTGAACTCGCCGATCGTGTAGAGCGTGATGGGCTCGCCTTCGGGAATGTCGCGCGCGATTTCCGCTTTGTAGGGATTATCGTTGAAGCGCGCGATCGCTTCGTCGCGTTTCACTTCGCGCCCCGTCATTTCGAGGTTGGCTTTCACGATCTCGAGCATGCGTTTTTCGATGCGTTCGAGATCTTCGGGCGTGAACGGTTCGAGCCGGTCGAAATCGTAGTAAAAACCGTTTTCGATGGCGGGGCCGATCGTCGGCTTGGCGTCGGGAAACAGGTCCTGCACGGCATACGCCAAGACGTGCGCGGCGGTGTGGCGCAGTTCGGGAAGTCCCATTGGCTTGCGCTTTTAGCGGAAGGGTCTGCTTGGCCCTGGAGCGATAGGATCAGCGTGCGATATTTCTGTGCGATCCTACTGGTGCTGGCGTGTTCGTCGCCCGCCTTGAGTCAAGAAGACGCGAGCCTCCAAGGACAGCTGAACGCGCTGATCGCAGCGCACCAGGGGAAGGTGGCGCTCTACGCCACGGATCTACGCAGTGGAAAGAGCGTCGCCCTCGACGCGGACACGCCCGTGCCCACCGCGTCGGTCATCAAGCTCACGATCCTCTTCGAGGCGCTCAAGCAGATCGAGGCAGGCGCGGTTCATTTCGATGACAAGCTTACGTTGACCAAAGGCGATCAGGTTCCAGGGTCTGGTGCGCTGCGTCTCTTCGATACGCCGCTCACGCTGACGCTACGGGATGCGCTCACGCTCATGATTGACCTCAGCGACAACACGGCGACCAATCTCGTCATCGACCACATCGGTTTGCAGAACATCGACAGCCGTATTGCGTGGCTGGGGTTGCGAAATACCTGGCTCTACAAGAAAGTCTTCAAACCCGCGAGCGGTCCGGTGCCTGCCGATCAGAAACAGTTCGGATTGGGGAAAACGACGGCGCGAGAGATGGCCGAGGTGATGCAGCGCTTGGGCACCTGCGATCTCAACGCGCCCAATTCCGCACTGCCGCCGTCGATCGCCGACCAAAAACTCTGCGATATTGCCCTCGACATATTGAAAGGCCAATTCGACAGCAACGACATTCCGCGCTATTTAAACGTTCCCGTCGCAAACAAGACGGGAGCGCTCGACGACGTGCGCAACGATGTTGGCATTGTGTATGCAGCAAATGGGCCCATAGTCATTTCCATATTCACCTACAACAACAAAGATCAGAGCTGGACTGCCGATAATTCGGCGCAACTATTGATTGGAAGACTCGCCAAAGCGATCGTGGACCACTGGCAATAAGAAACAGAGCGCGCTAAATTATAAGGAAAGCGACGGCGATACGATTTGCACCGCTTCAATTTCCGCAACGTTGGTAACGCGATCAATGAGATACTCGCGGTCTTCCTGTTCGAGCGTTGAGAGTTCGGGTGGTTCGAAGTACGTCAGTGCTTTTAGCGCCGCTGCCGGAGCGAACGCCTCGCCATACAGAGCGCGCGCTGCGCCTAGGCCTTTCTCGAGCGCAACGCCGTGCCGAAGAAGCGCGGCGATATCTCGGTAGTCCTTGGTCTCGATCCGCTCGAGCAGCACCTTGAGCTTGGTTCCAAGCAGGTCGATCTCGGATGCGATCTCGCAGACGCGATCGTCGGCGAGCTGAGGCTCTCCAACCCGCCCGAATTTGATCTCATCGAAGAATGAAATCGTGACGGTATCGCCTTGCGATGGCGCGAGCACCGTGAGCGTTCGCGGCTCTTCTTGTACGATTTTGCTGTTTGAGAGAAAAGGCATGAGCGCGTAAAGGCGCGGCCGATCGATCTTCGCGCTGTTGAAGAAATCAAAATCCTCGGAAACGCGATGTCCCAGCCGTAAGGACAGCGCCGTACCGCCGTAGAGAACGAACCCGCAGCCTCGCGCCGCGGCCAGTTTCGGCCAGAATGCGCGCTGCGCCGCTGGTAATATTTCCAAGTGCGGACGAAAGATGCTCAAAACGATCGGACCGGAAGGGGAGGCGGCGCGACGCTAGGCGATATCAACTTGCAACGATAGTGCCAATACGCCCACGATCGCGGCGATAGCCAACCCGGTTGCGCGTTACGTAAGACGTCCGCGAAGGCGTCAAGGCCAAGCGCGTCGATCGCGTACTGCAGATCCTCGAAATCGCCAAACTCCATGATTTGGGCTATGATGCGCCGCCGAGAACGAGGCGCGTTCCCGGGCTCTTGCCACCAGAAGTATTTGCGCGCTAACTCCGCGAGGACGGCGTCCTGCTCTCCAGCCATTCCGAGACCATTATATCATCGCATCAAGAGGCTCGCGTGCACCTCGGGGTGAAGCGCCTCGTTCTTGCAGACATTGTTCCGAAGCGTTGTTATTGCGCTTCTCATAGCTTTAACGATCGCCTACGCCTGCATTGGATTACTTTCGGGCTACGGCCGGCTAGGCATGTTAGGCGCGGCCTTCGACGCGCGGTCGGGCCTCGTTCAGTCTGTCGTACCGTCCTCACCAGCTAGCCGGGCGGGTTTGCGCGCGGGCGACTCCATCGATTTCGCGCGCGCGGGCTGGCCGATGCATGTGTGGCTCAATCGTGGCGAGCTGTTGGACGGGCAAACGGTTACGCTGCCTGTTCTTCGTTCCGGACGATCGTTCGAGCTGAAGGTCACCGGGACACTGCGCGCTTCCAGCAAGGCGCAGCGCGTCATAGCGTGGGTCGGCGCATCGGTGACGATGTTTTACTTACTTCTCGGGCTGGTCATTTATACGATGCGCCGAAACGCGGCAACTTTCGCATTTTTTGTGTTTTGCGTGGGATCGGGTTTTGGGGTAAACACGGCCGTGATGTGGATCGCTCCCCCGAATTGGGAACCGCTCGCAACCGCCCTCGCCGCATTCCAACCGGCCACCTCGCTGTTCGGATTTCTCTACTTCGGGCTTCTGTTTGGCATCACGCAACATATCCGAGGCTATCAACTGCTCAAGCGTGTATGGGTGCCGTATTTTGCGTTCGCGGTCGTCGCGTATTGGGCGCACTTTTACTCCGCGGCCTTCAGCGGAGACAAAATGCTCTACACGCTCTATAGCGTGCTCTACATCGTCGCGATTTACGCAAGCGTGATTATCATTACCGTGCGGCTCCAGGTTGAACGGGGAGCTCAGGCTGTCCGCTTGCGCTGGGTGGCGGTCGCATTATGGTGCCAGGCGATTATCTATTCGCTCTTTTACATCGAACAGAACCTCATTCCGCTGGCCTCGTACAACGTCACGTCGTGGTACGACACCTTTTTCTTTACCTTTAAGATCGGCCCGCTCGCGATCGCGTATGCGCTGGTCCAGACGCGACTCATCGACGTACGCATCGTCGGCGGCCGCGCGTTCGTATACGGCGTGCTCACCGCGATCCCGATTGGCATCTTAAGCTTGGTGGATTGGGTTTTCGCACGTCAACTCGCCGACGCGCGGCTCGCGACGGTGCTTGAGATCATCGTAGCCGTGCTGTTCGGCGTTTGGTTGAACGTGTTGCACAAGCGCATCGATCGTTTTGTGGAGCGCGTGCTGTTCGCATCGCGTCATCGTTCGTTCCAGCGACTGCGTCATGTCATTCACGCGCTGCCCGCCGCGCGCCAACGGAGCAGCGTCGAGAATATCTTGACCGAAGAGGCAGCCTCGGCTTTACATTTGGCGTCGGCAGCGCTTTTCTTGGTTGCCGGCGATTCGTTCGAACGAGTCGCGAGTTTCGGCTGGGATCAATGCGTGTATCATCTGAGCCCGGACGATCCGCTGGTGCTCTTTGCGCGCTCATCGCACGCTTCGGTCCATCTGCCGGACGTGTCGCCGACCGCGGCAGCTCCGCTACCCGGCGGCGACGCGAAACCGGGGCTCGCCGTTCCAATTCTCGTCGGTCATTTGCCGGCCGCTATCGCGTTGTACGGCAGTCATACCAACGGAGAACCGGTCGACGCGGACGAGGAGCAACTGCTTATCGAGCTGTGCCACGCGGCGTCCGGCGCGTTGGAGCGCCTGGAAGCGAGCGAACATCGCCGAGCGTTGGAAACGCAGCTCGCCATGCTGCGCGGCCAAATCAATTCAGCGGGAGGACCGCTCTTGTCGACCTGAACCTGCAATGATTTCAGCCTAGCCGGCAGAATGAGCTTTCATGCAACACGCGGGGAACGCGGCCCCAGCTTGGCGGATCATCGCCCGGTGGTTTTTCGTGCTCGCGCTCAGCACTTGGTCGATCGGCATTGTACTTCCAAGCATTGGGAGACTCTGGTCGCCCCTTGGCTCAATCGGAATGGATTGCACTGTTGATGGACGCGTAACAGACGTCGAACCCGGCGGACCCGCCGCCCGGGCTGGAATACATCGCGGAGATCAGATCGATCTCAAAGCAACCGAACTTGAAAGCCGGCGCTAGCTCAAACGGAGATGGAGCGCATGCGCCTCGAACTGGCAGCGCTCCGACCATAGCATTACCTAGGCTGAGCGTCGAGCCACGCGGCTTCGGGCTTCGTCATGCTCATTTGATTGCAGCGCGCAAAGCCGGCTACCTTGATGAAATAAGCCGAGTTTCTAGCGTTTACCGCATTTGCGGGAGGTTTTCGCGGTCGAATTGGCTCCGGATGTGTTAGGTTTCGATTCATCTTCCGAATTTGTCTAGGAACGCGTGCACTGCCGATTGTGCGTACGCATTCTCAAGCAGCCAATTGTGCTTTGCGCCCGGAATAGCGACGAAGCGCTTATCCTTTGAAGCGGCTGCCAACTCCACCTCTCGGCCCTGCGAGGGTGGAATCTGGTCATCCTTTGTCCCCTGAAAGACCAGCAATGGCACTCGGATCAGCTGCACCATTGCGATCTGATCAAAGTCTCTGGCAGCGACCGGTGTGAGGCGATACGCATGCTTTGCATCGGTATATTGCGACGCCGTCACATAATTGCTCCAAGGGGCGGCGAGAATTAGGCCACCGACACGACGATGAAGCGTAACATAATCAGCAATTGCCGTGCCCATCGAATAGCCGAGCACGGTCACGTGCGTCGGGCCTCCGGCGTGCTTCGCAGCAGCATCGAACATTCGCAACCCATCCTTAAGCAATGCATCGAAACGAGCGCGGCCGGTGCTATAGCCGTAACCGCGGTAGTCGTACCACTCCACAAATGATGCGAAGCGTGCGAAGCCGCGCATGGCTTGGTCGTGGCGTTGGATAAGGTTTCCGCTCCCACCGAAAACGAGTAGCGTCGGTGTGCCGGGCATTTTCCCAGCGTACCGATAACCGCGCAGCACTACACCAGAGGCCTGCAAGGCAATACGTTCACGTCCAGGAGCGTTTCGCCAGTTTATTGCAGCCGCTTTTGGTAACGGGCTAGCCATGACATCGTCCGGATGAACGACGATCACGGGTTTCGCGCTAGAGCCCAGAAGCGCAAGGGCTAATAAACCATAAAATGCCTTCCCAAAATTCATATTTTCCGCCTTTTAGAGTATTCATAAGCCGGGCATTCGGTTGCACCCTGTGGTGCGACTATTCGCTGTGGATCCGGCGGATTCCACGGGGCTCGAGCGTCCACTGGCGAGCATCGCCGCCGTCGCCAGCAACGCGAGTACGATCCGATGTAGACGCAGCAACTCGGCAAGCTGAAGCTCTTGCCCTACGCACCCAGAGCTAGGCGTGCAGTTCTAGATGTTCGCGTTCCATCCAGACAACGGCAACGGCGAGCTCGTGGGCCAAGCGTGACAGCATCGCGACTTCGTCCGGATCGAAACGTTCGCGCGATTCGCGATAACGGCAATAGATCGCCCCGGTGATGCTGCCGAAGACGATCAACGGCACCAGCAGGCCGTCGCCGGGAAGCGCCGTGCGAAAGTGCATCGTTTCGAGCGGTTTATGAGCGGATCGCAACCGTACGAAGGGGGCATCGTCCAACGCGATCGGCGGATGAAGCGAATGTGATCCGGCCTCCGAAACCGGCACATGCGTCCCATCTTGCATGCGGTAAAGCACGACGGACGGCGAACGCATGAGATCGTGAACGGCCTCGACGACGCGGCGCGTCAATGTGCCCGTTTCATGCATGTGCGGAAAGTCTTCGATCAAGGCGTCCAATTGCTCCGTGGCGAGCAATTTGTCGCGGTACAAGACTCGCTCGACAAAGCATTCGACACCACGCTCGATCCGTTTTAGCGAAAGGCCCAACGCCAGCGGGACGATCAGCTGCAGAATGATGCTCTCGGTGCGGCCTAGCGCGAGCCGATCGATCAAGCTCTCCAGCAAAACAAAGATTCCGACGACGACCGAAAGCACGACCGCATAGATCGCCGCTTTGCTGATGTAAAAATCGATCGCCGCCAGGCGCCGCGTAAAGAGAACGTACGGCACGGCTACCGCGGGCGCCAGGTTGAGAAAAATCAAGGCGCCTATAAACGGCACGTCCTTGCCCGCAAGGATGAAGCTTTGGTTCGTCCAGCCGGCAACTTGCGCGATAAGGACCGACCAGAAAAGCAGCCGTACACTCTGGGCTTTTTCTCGATCGGCCGTAAACGCAGCAGCACCCATGATCACGACAAAGAGTGAACCCAATTCCAACGGCGACCACGACGACAGCACCCGCCATAGCGCTAGAGATCCCTGCCAAGGGTAAAACAATTGAACTGGTCGCCATATTAAGGCCGCCACAAACGCGGCCAAACCCGCGACGAAAAAGCTTACGAAAAGCGAACGGACGGCTTGGCTAACGCGCGCGGATAACAGCCGGTAACTGAACATGAACCGGCCATAAAACATGATTGCAATGATCGGGAAGGCGCCGAGTTGGGCGGCGAGCTGGCCTTCGGGGCCGAGCGCACTAAATGTAAAGCTGAAACCCGTGGCAATCGCGAAACCCGCAAACCAGAGGCCGGCATACCAAGACAGATCGTCGCGGCCGCGCGCGATGAGCAACAGCGCCGTGAGCAGCATGAAAATTCGTAAAGCGATGTCGACGGCGTCGCGTGCCGTCCGATTCGTTGCAGGGAGCAGAATAAACGTAATTCTCGGAGTCTGCGCTCCGCGTTGCACGACAAAACTGTAGCGGGTTCCGGCGATGCCGCTGCGTGCTCCGAGCACCTCCCTGTCCGCGAGTGAAAGGCGCGCGCTGTCGACGACGTCTCCATTGCGAAGCCCTGCAGCTTTTCCCGCAGCGGTTACCGACGTGGCCACCGCGCGCGATGCGTCGATTCGAACAAGCGTAGCTAACCGCGGAAGATCGCCGAAATGCGCGTAGCCAATCGCGAGCACAGCGATATAAAAGGCTGCGATCGCGCCGACGACAACAGCTGCGAACGTTCTATTCATCCGAACGTTTTATTTCCGTTACTGAAAAGACACTCCCAAAGTTCATTTCCACCCTCCAGAACTAGCCACAACCCGTTAGATTGTTTTGGTGCGACAGGGTATCGTTGGCGGGCGCTCGCCGAGAACCCCCCGCACAACTTGAACGGTGTCGCGCCTTTATTTCAGGCCTTCTTCGACGAGTGCGACGAAGGCCGGCCAATGGCGGGGGTGCGGCACGCGCGAACCGGCGCGAAAGCGCGAGCAGGCCGCGAGTGAAAGTCCGGTAGTCTGCGCGATTGCGCTCAGCGATAGGGCATCGAGTTTTGGCGTGATCTCACGTAGAAACCATGCGCGATCGTGTGAGGCACCGTGTTCGCGTTTCCATTCGCGGTTGCGCCGATGATGTTCTGCGTTTGCCTCACCACGGTTGCGCCCGGCGCGTGCGCTTGCGCGCGGGTCGTTACCCGCGGCGGATTGCGCTGCGAGGGCTTTGCGAGCGATTGCGATAGCCCGTTCGCCGCGGGCTCGACGCGCGACCGGTAAGCACTCCTCGCAGTAACGCCTGCGCCGCTTAAGGACCGGCTTACCGCAAGATGCACAAGGGGGCGGATTGAGCGCGAGGCCCTCTGGCTGCGGAGCCTTCCACGCTTTGCTCGCATAGGGTCGTGGTTGCGAAGTTTTGCGAGGTGTTGCGACAAGCGGTGACGGGACGGATGTAGCGACGATGCGGCGCGAGGCATTGCGAGGTCGTGCGTGAGCGGAGCGCGCAATCGGCAAATACCATTCGGAAGTTCCACAAAGTCGCGCGAGGTAAAGACTCTCTCCTTCAGGAGATCGAGAACAAATGCGTCCACGCCCGGGCGCACCGTCTCCATCGTGTCCAGCGCGAACGAGTCACGGTTTCTCTGATCGGCGTGAAGCACGCCAAGGGTTGGGTCCAATCCCGCTGCGAGGAGTGCGAGGCGGGTCTCCGACTCTGCGAGGCTATAGAGGTAGTTCAATAATGCATTGACGGGATTGGTCGCAGCGCGAGGTGCGCCTGTCAGAATGGAAGCCCGTGAATCGTACCGCGCCCAACGCGCCGGAATACGTGCGAGGTCGCGACCCTTGAAATGTATCGGAACATCGGTCCATGCATTCCAGTAGATCGCCGCCGCCTTGGCTTCAACGAGCCGTATCTCGTCAGTCGTTGTAGCTCCGTTAAGTGTCTGCACTAATCTATCGAATCCAGTAGTGTCTCGCGCCTTCAATCGAACCAAGTTAGCTCGTTGTCCACGCAGCTTCTGCGAGATTACGTCGCGCGCCACATCGACGGCGAGCCCATTCGAGACTGCGAGGGCCTGAGCGCGACGAATGGGCAATCCGGCGTAGCCGAATGGGATGGAACGCGTCAGGAGCGCGCCATCGCTTCCAATTTGCACTAGGGCTGCTCCCATAGCGCGAAGCCACGCGAGTGCTTCAAGCGTAAGTGTACCGGTCTTGCCGATTATGACGAGTCGTTCGAGCTTTGAGCCGGTGCGATCGATGATGATTGAGCGGCGCCGGTCGGCAATTCCGTCCTCGACGCGCAGTTTACCGTATAGCACGCGAAGACTAATCCCATAGCCATCTGACGACGAGAACGCCAGCGCGCACTTGCAATGGCGGAAAAGGAAGAGTAAATTCGTGTTGTTGCATCGGGAGACGTGACTATTGCACCCTCGCAACCGATCGGTATTCCGTCCGGTCTGCAATTCGCTCAGGAACGTTACACCGTGCGACCCAAAAAACTGAAAGGCATTACCTTGCAAGCGCCGGCGCACCTCGTCGAACGCCATGGCACATCAGTGTCCTTGCGCGTGTCATCGACGGAGCTGACAATCAAGAAACCAACGCTCATGCTCAAACTGCGTCCCGACAAGTTGTTCTACGAAGCTGCTACAACTCTAAGTGGTACTAAAATTGGAGTGAAGGCCAAACTCGTCGCTGAATGCGCGAATCTTGTGGCCGTCGCCCGCATCGCCATTGCTGATCAGGAAGAAGATCAGCCAACGATCAGCATTGTCCCCGTGCCAATCGGCTCCCCCCAACGCGCACAAGTCGACGTCCAACCCGATCGCAGCATTGTCATTAAGATCAATACGACACACTCGGCGATTAAACGCTACTTGGGAGCACACCCCGCCTATCCGCTTCAACATACACCGCTCGCTCGCGTCATGATGGGCGAGGTAGCGGGGAAAGAGATCGTTCAGTACCTTCTAAAGCAATTTTACGAGGGGAAAACCGTGTCAACGGACATGTTGGATTGGAAACGTGTGCATGAAGAATCTGCCCTCATGCACCGCGTCCACACTGTGATGCTCTCCGACGAGGAAGTTCGCATTATTCAGCGCGCTGCCAGCGCCCCGGAATCGTCGCGGACGGACGTAGCCTAGGTTGCCGTTTCGGACGCACTGGGGACGTTGAGCCTAAGTAAGGGTAGGTGGATTAGGGACTCCGCGCTACAAGTGGGTTAACCAGAAACGGTTTAGTTTGGGAACGATTTGTTGATCTACGCGATCGCAACCGCGCACAGAGCCCTCGCAGCGCAAGCCCTCGTCGAAAGAGTGGACCCGCGCGCAAGTGCCGAGGCCGGGCGCAAGCGCGGAAGGGTTTGCGCTACACGCGCATCGCGCCTAGAGCGCGAGGGGTTGCCGGTTTCGAGCCCTTTCCTCTATTCCCGCAAAGCAGCGTTTCTTCAGAGGCGCGCATGCCGGCGAGACGAAACTACGTCATCGCTTACACCGGCGCCATCGTCTACGAATAGGAGCTTTGCATGGCAGTACACCGTATCCAAATGTCCGAGCCTCGGCATGAGGTAGAAAACGCAGACATTGATTTTTGGGTGTGGGCTGATGGCGAGCAGCTCGGACACCTACACATCAGTAAAGGAACCGTGGACTGGTTTCGCGGTAAGAGCAGCGTGAACAAGTACACGCTCACGTGGGAAGACTTCGCGGCGTTTATGCGAGACCGCGGCACCGAAAAGCGCACCGTGGTGCCGAAGCGTATGCGCAAAAACGTCGTCCGATGAAAACGGGAGCGCGCCGAGTGGCAGTGCTGGCGCCTAGGATGCCAGGCAATGTGAAGCCGGTCAGTCTGTGCTATTATCTCCATGAAGAACAAGTCACCGGCCTACCAATGGGAGACTTTGCCGCGTTGGGTTCTTCAAGAAAACAGGTGTGCACAGAATGGCGTTTTATTTTGAAGAGCTCACACCCGCTATACGACATGCGGCGCAAGATGTCCGTCGTAGGTTTCACAGGGAAGGAAAGGCAAGCGTATCCAATAATAGGGCCCCGAGTGTTTCTGCTGTCTTATTCGTAGGTAGGAGTGCTTTTGAGGACGACCGCGGCACGCCATGGGATCTTGTGCGGCACAGTAATAATCGCCGTGATTTGCTGCGGCCCCGCAGCCTCTCTCGCGCAAGCCACGATGGCACCGTCGCCGGCACCGGCTCCGGCGATGGATTTCGGATCGGCGCCGTCGGGTGCGATCCCAATCTTCTATAACGATCAGCACGTCTACACCAGACCCGATGTGCTCAAGCAGGGCCGCGTCTTGGCGGCGCTCGTGCGCGGCGGCACAATCTTTATTCCATTGCGTTCGATGTTCGAAGCGATGGGCGCAACGGTTTCCTACGATCCGGCAAGCAAAACTGTGGATGTCAACAAAGCCGGCGCGGACATCAAGGTGACGCTCGGCGTGTCGCAGGTGATCATCAACGGCGAGGCGCGCCCGCTGGATGTTGCGCCGATGCTGTATCACGGCACGATGCTGGTTCCGGTGCGCGTGATCTCCGAGGGGATGGGCGCCTACGTGCAGTGGGTGCCGGATCGGCGCCTCGTGGTTGTCCGCTACCTCCCGCCGACGCCGCCGCCCACTCCGGCGCCCTCTACGCCGGTACCGTCCCCCGCGCCCGTCGCGACGCCGGCGCCGGCGCTCGCGCCGACCCGCGCCAACGAAGGATTCATTTCGGGCGATTACTTGATCTCGCCGAAGATCTACAACGAACTCAGCCCCGGAAATACCGGAAGCGGTTCGTATGCGGCGCAAGCGGGTTTGGAATTCGGCACGTCACTCAAGTTCTTGCTGGAAGGCGATTACAGGAGTTACCGGTATCCGCACAACGCGCTATTCGTTCCGGTTTCATGTAGCCCCGGAACCGCCGGCTGCACCACGCTCAACAGCAACGGCCAGTTTACCACCGGCACCTGTCCGGCAGCCGATCCGGGCTGCGTTACCGTGGTCGGGTATCAGAATCTGCAGACGTACACCGGCAGCGGTCAGGCCTATGTTCCGGTCTTCACTCCACAGGAGAGTGATTTCGACGCGCATTTCGGCGTAAAGGTCCTCGATCCGCGCATCTATATCGGCGTGGGCTACTACAGCAAGAGCTCCAACTATCTCAACCGCCCGATTATCGCCGGAGTCGGCGGCGGCGTCACGAAGTTACCGGATCTCGATCGGCCCTTTTCGCTTTTCGGAAGCGTTTGGTACTATCCGAGCGTCACGGGAACATACACCCATCCGACCTCCGTGTATCTTGGGCCGTTCTCCGGCCAAAGCGTGCAACTCGGATACAGCGTTCTCAAATACCGCGCAGGGGCCACGCTCGTACTCGGCCCGTTCTTCCTGGAAGCCGGCTATGGCGGTGAGTACCTCAACGCAAAGACGAATGCCCCGAGCAGCGCGACGCTGAACGCCCCGTTCGCCGGGTTGGGGTTCCGTTTCTAATGAAGACGCTTGCGAGTGCGAGTTCAGCACTCGTACTGAAGGCGCTCTGGGTGGTCGTCGCCCTGGCAACGGTTGCGGCATGCACCCACTCGGCGAGCACCGACTATTTGCCGTTCAAGAATCCCGCGGCATCACCGACCGCGTCGCCCACGCCGACTCCAACGCCGACGCCGACTCCAACGCCGACTCCAACGCCGACGCCGACTCCAACGCCGACACCGACTCCAACGCCGACACCGGGAGCGATCGTCCTCTCGAGCTCGATGCTGTCGTTCTTGGGGATCGGGAGCGCGAACAATCAGCTATTCACCGTCAGCGAAGCCAACTACAGCGGGACCTTCACCGTGACAACGGCGGCAACCGGGCAGTTGAATTCGTGCAGCGGGATCGCGACGGTCTCGCCGTCGAGCGGCGCGGGACCCTTTACCGTCACGCCGGTCGGCGCTGGGCAATGCACCTTCACCGTGACCGGAGGAAACGGTCAGACGGCGACATTGACCGTCGGGGTCGCGGTCACGACGGTAGGAGGTTCCTAATGCACATCTCACTCAAACGCGTCGCTTTCGTTGCAGCCATTGCCTTAATGGCCGGCTGTGCGCGTGGAAGCTCCGGTGTGATGCCCGGAGCGCAGACAATGCCGCAGATGGCAAGCGTGCAATTTCAGATTGCGATCCCGGCCGCGACCCAAGCGCAAGCGCTCAAGCCGGCCTACGTCTCGGCGTCAACCAAATCGGCGGCGGTGGTCGTCAGCCCTGGAAGTACGACGACGATCATCAATTGCACGACGCTCACCTGCAGCGGTACGGTGCTCGCACCCATCGGCAGCGACACCTTCACGGTCAACCTCTACGACGGGACCAATGGAACCGGCAACCTGCTTTCGACCGGCAGCCTGACGCAAACGATCGGTTATCAGAACAACACGGTCAGCGTAACCTTCAACGGCGTGGTCGCCTCGCTCGTGGTCTCACTGAGCCCGACGAGCGTTACGGTCGGAACTTCGGCGACCGTCGGCCTGACGGTCAACGCGCTCGATTCGGACGGCAACACCATCATCGCGCCCGGTGTTTACGTCAACGCCAGCGGTAGTGCACTTACGATCAACCTCAGCGACTCCGATTCGTTGGGCACCACAAAGCTATCCCAGACGTCGCGCACGCAGCCGACCTCAAACCTGAACTTATCGTACAGCGGCGCGTGCATCGCCAATCCGACGATCACCGCTAGTGCGACGGGCCTGACGTCGAAGCAAGCGACGCTCACCGTGAATGCGGCTGGCCCGATCGTAACACCCCTCACCATCGACGCAACCCAGACGGATTTGCCGAGCGGCACGCCTGTGTACGCGTACATCATCGGCAACGTTAGCGGCACCTACTACCGGATCGACGCGTGCGGCACGGTGTACCAGCTGGACGCAACAAAGGACAACACGCAGGCAGCGGGCACGTTCCCGGGCTCGAGCAGTCTGACCCCGGCGGCGGTGAGCGCCATCGCTCCGAACTATCCGTCGGCCTGGGCCGACTACAGCATCCCCATCTCGCAGACATCGCCGACGCAGATCAGCCTGGCGAACATCAAGACGATCCCGGGGCTTGGCACCGGTACGGCGGCGTTCAGCGGCCGCATCTTCATCTCGGTCGGCGTTCCGAAACTGCCGATCACGGCGCAGCCGGGTGGCTGGACCGCGCCGGTGTTCACGACGCCGCCGGGATACTTGACACTCTTCGACTGGATCGAGTTCTCGTACGACGCGAATGGCAACTTTAACGGCAACACGACGCAGGTCGATCAGTTCGGCTTCCCGCTGTTCTTGAACGGCACGCCGGGCGGCACGCAGCAAGGGCAGTACACCGCGTCGCGCGCGACGATCATGAGCGCGATCGTCAATGCGGCGTCGCCGTTCGGCGGCGGATCGTTCCAGGTCGCCGTCCCCTCACCGGCGGCCTCCGCCTATCCGTCCGGCGTCAACCTGCTTCGCGTTCTCTCGCCGAAGACGTTGAACGGGCAGTCAAGCCAGCCGTTCTCGACCTACTTCGACGCGGCGATCAAGGCGGCGTACGCCACGTGGCAGACGACGCCGCTGGTGACGCACGAGCAATCGACGGGCGCCTACTACACCGGGTTCGTGCCGACGAGCGGGTCTAACAATGGCGTACTCGTCTTCGTCAGCGGCAATCATCCGACGCTGTCGGACGCGGCGAGCCAACCCGTGGCGTTCACCCTGCCGCTCGCCGGAGGGGTCATTCCGACGAACGACGTGTGGCAGAACGCGAACACGCTCGCGGCCGGCAGCAAAGACCAAAAGAACGTCGAGAAGCAGATCGCGGCGATGTTCAACCGTGGCCTACTCAGCACGCTGCTCGATGATGCGGCATGCCCGAGCGCCAGCACCTTCTACCCGACCGGCTCGACGTACAACGTCTGGGCATTCACGTTCCATCACTACAGCACTAACGGCCTCGCGTACGGCTTCCCGTACGACGACGTCTGCATGCAAAACCCGTCGATCAGTCTGACTGGGGCCACCTCCGTGACGATCACCCTCGGCAACTTCTTCAAGTAGGTAGGAATTTAGCTGATCCGTAGCCCGGTTTCCGTTCGCTTGAGCCGCGGCCTGAAAGGCACGGGACAGTGACGCTCGCTCGGCTCTCCGTTCCGGGAGCATGGATGTGGTCGGCGTGGCAGACGGACCGCGGCATGAACTTCAACAGTTATCTCTTCGAGCGTGAAGAAGGGTGCGTGGCCATCGACCCGCTTCCGCTCGACGACGCATCCATGAGCGAGCTCGCGCAGCTCGGTGGTGTGCACACGATCGTGCTGACAAATCGCGATCACGAGAGAAATACGGCTGTTCTCTGCGCGCGCTTTGGCTCGCGAGTGCTCGCGCATGCGCGCGAAGCTCCGCTTTTCGACGTGCGCGTCGACGCCACGTTCGCGCACGGTGAAGAGGTCTTTGCGGGCGCCTTTGCGGTCGCGCTCGAGCGCGGTAAGACCCCCGGCGAGGTAGCGCTGCATCTCCCTGCGGCGCGCGCGGCAATCGTCGGCGATGCACTCATCGGCGCGCCCGCGGGAGCGGTGAGGCTGCTGCCGGACGAAAAGCTGAACGACCCCCAGCGCTTTCTGTTCTCATTGCGCCGGTTGTGGGCGCTACAGCTCGATGCGCTGCTGCTGTGCGACGGCCAGCCGCTTTTTGCAGGAGCGGATGGTGCGATCGGCGCGTTGCTCGAAACGCGCGGCGGCGCGGAGATCAATCGCATCAACGCCGATCAGCTCGAGTACGTGTTCAAATCAAGGAACGAGCGATTTGCCGCTCATGACGGCGAGGTCGGCCTGCCGATCGGCGCCCGCAAGCTGGGCTACCGGCTTGCAAAAATTCCGCCCGGAAAGGCTTTCTGTCCGTTGCATTGGCACGTGAGGGCCGAAGAATTCTTCTACGTCATCGAAGGCCGGCCGAGTATTCGCACTCAGCGAGGAACGATCCAATGCCGCGCGGGTGACTTTATCGCATTTCCCGTAGGGGAACGCGGCGCTCACCAACTGCGTAACGATTCGAACGAACCCTGTTTGGTGCTGCTGGTCGGAATGGAAGAGGCAGCCGTCGATTTGGAAGCCTGTTTCTACCCGGATTCGGACAAACTCGGGTTGTGGACTCCCGCCGAACAGTTGTCGATGGTACGTGCCTCGCCGGACTTGGACTACTACGACGGCGAATGAGCGATCGAGCAGCAGGCTTACGTCTGGCGCACCAAATCTCCGTCCAGCGCGACCGAGTTTGCGTCGACGTTCACGTCAACGCCCGGGCCGTTGTCGCGCAGAGTGGTGGTAACATAACCGCCGGAATCGTTCTTATCGGAGATGACCAGCGAACCGTCGGTGTTGCGGGTGACCGTTTCGTTCGATCCAAGTTGCATACTCTGTCCGGCAGCCAACTCCTGATACTGGCCGTTGCTGAATATGCGTGCTTGCCCGTTGTTGTCGAGTGAAACCCGCGTCGAACCGAAATCGGTGGTAACGGCGGCGCGCCGGTTCCACGTCACGCCGTTGGCATTGGGCTGAGTGACCGCAGTGCCGATTTGAAAACCGCCTTGAAACGAGCTGGAATCGAGCAAGTCCGGATGAGCGTCCATGCTGTCGAACTGCGATTGCTGCGTGCCCGACGCGCTCGTGCCGTTGAACGCGAGATGCGGATCGCCGACCGACGACCCTTGCGCCGTGTTGAAGAACGATTGCCCGCCGCCGCCCAGCGCGGAGAGCAGTTGCTGCAGCAGGCGCATGAGTTGGCAGAGGATGGCGGTCAGGCCGCCGGCCGTGCCGGTTGTTGAAGGCCACGACGGAAACGGGGAGCGGCGGATGCGGTCGCCGTGTTTGCGGCCGGCGTAGTCCGGCGGGGGCGGTGCATCAATGCTTACGGCCCTGCCGCCGTTGCCGGGCTCGTCGATGGCTCCGCCGACGAGCGAAGCGATGCTCTGCTGAATCTGCATACGATCCTCCGATGTAGTCGGCTATCATTCACGCCGTGATGCGGATTTGGAAAGGGGCGCCCCGCGTACCGCAGAAGCCGCGGGCATGAGCGACTCGCAGCTCACCGCAATCGGCCGGCTCTCCGAGCGTATCGTGACGCTCAAGGAGCGTCTTTGACTATGCCGGGAAGACGCGGCTGATCAGCGAGCTCGACGCGCGCACTCGCAGCGAAGATTTCTGGAACGATCCCGACTCGGCGCAACGCGTGATGAAACAGCTCTCCGAGCTGCGCGCGGACATTGACGCAATGGATGCGATTTCGCGCGCGCTCAGCGACGCTCGCGAAATGCTGTCGCTCTTTCCGGAAGACGGATCGGCCGACAGCGAGATCGATGCGAACCTTGCGCTGGCGGAAAAGCAGCTCGACGAAACCGAGATGGCCGCCACCTTCGACGGGGAGTTCGACGCCCACAGCGCCATCGTCAGCATCTATGCCGGCGCCGGCGGCGTCGACGCCGCCGACTGGACGCAGATGCTCGCGCGCATGTACGCGCGCTGGGCCGAGAGCAAGGGTTATCTGACGCACGTGGCCGACGAGTCGCCTGCCGAAGAAGCCGGCCTCAAGTCGATCACGTTCTTCGTGCGGGGGCGCAATGCGTACGGCACGCTGGAAAGCGAGCGCGGCGTCCACCGGCTGGTTCGCATATCGCCCTTCGACGCCGCGCAC
>JABXNS010000142.1_pt1 | contig 19271 bp, 19 predicted proteins | sample 7301101 | NCBI WGS metagenome assembly JABXNS01 (sample SAMN14449646, study PRJNA615230) | soil metagenome | isolation source: soil from bare, unvegetated metal-rich iron-sulfur acidic spring small-cell... | place: Canada: Paint Pots Mound, Kootenay National Park, BC | collected 2017-05-25 | reverse complement strand
CCTTGGAAGAGGCCAGGCGCCGCGGCGCCACGACGATCGCCTTCACCGGAAACGGAGGCGGCGAGGCGGCCGGCGTTGCGGATCTGGCGCTGGTAGGCCCGGACGGCTATTCGGCCATCATTCAAGAGGTGCATATTACCATGGGTCACATCATCTGTGATCTGGTGGAGCAGCAACTGATTCCGGTTCGATGAGTTCGGCATTACTCGCACCGCCCGATGCGCGCACTCTGTTCGAGCGCATGCGGGGACGAAAAATTTTGGTCGTCGGCGACGTCATGCTGGATGAGTGGATTTGGGGAAGCGTCACCCGCATATCGCCCGAAGCGCCGGTTCCGGTGGTGGCGGTAAGCGATCATTCGTTCACCCTCGGCGGCGCCGGAAATGTCGCCAACAACCTACGCGCGCTCGGCGCTGACGTATCGTTTGCGGCCGCGGTCGGCGACGACCGGCTGGCCGAACGCGTCCGGGGACTGCTCGGACAAATTGGAATCCCGGCGGACGGAGTTATCGCGGTTGCGGATCGTCCCACCACGCGCAAGACGCGGATTGTCGCGCACAACCAGCAAGTCGTGCGAGCGGACTGGGAATCGACCGCGCCCCTGCGCGCGCCGGACGCCGCTGCTCTGAGCGAATATGTCGCCTCTCGCGCCGCGGGCGTGGATGCAATCGTCCTGAGCGATTATGCCAAAGGGATTTTTTCGGCCGGTATCGTCGAAGCGGCGCTACGCGCTCCGCTCGTGGTGGCCGATCCCAAACCGGCCAACATGCCGCTCTTTGCGGGCGTAACCTGCGTGGCTCCGAACGAACATGAGGCCGCGCAAGCCTCCGGCGTTTCGATCACGGACGAAGCATCGCTCGAGTCCGCGGGCACGCAGCTGTTGGCCATGCTCGGATGCCGCTACGTCGTCATCACGCGCGGCGAGCGAGGCATGTCGTTATTCGGTCGCGACGGGGAACGTTTCGCCGTGCCGTCCGTGGCCCGCGCCGTTTTCGACGTGAGCGGAGCCGGCGACACCGTAGTGGCGGTGTTGACGTTGGCGTTGGCGGCCGGGGCGGCGATCCAATCGGCATTGCAACTGGCAAATTTCGCCGCGGGTGCGGTCGTGGAAAAACTTGGCACGGCGACGGCGGGAGCGGAAGACGTGCTGGCGCTCGTGGAGCATGGCTTCAGTGCCTGAGGCCTATTTCGCGCCCTTGTTCGACGTGGATGAAGCCGTCCGGTGGCGCGATGGATTGCGCGCTGAGGGCAAAGCGGTCGTGTTTACGAACGGCGTTTTCGACGTGTTGCACGCCGGCCACGTGTCCTATCTGGCTTGGGCGCGCGCGCAGGGCGATGCGTTAATCGTCGGTCTCAACGATGACGAGTCGGTACGCCGGCTCAAAGGCGAGCGGCGCCCGCTGGTGGCGTTTGAGGACCGCGCCCGCATTTTGCGCGCGCTGCGCAGCGTGGATGCCGTGGTCGGTTTCGGAGGACGCACTCCCGAGAGCGTGCTGGACCGCATCGCTCCGGAGGTACACGTCAAAAGCGAACAGTACCGGGTTGACGAGCTGCCAGAACGAACGGTGGTGCTGGCGCGCGGCGGACGCATCGTGCTCGCCCCCCATCAGACCGGCCGCAGCACCACCGACCTGATCGCGACGATCATCCCCCGCTATAGCGAGGACTGAATGGGAGGGGTTCGGTTGGGGCTGACGTGCAACGGGCCCGGAGAGTTTGCGGGCTGGGTGCGCCCGTTTTTGCGCGCGTTCTACGCGCGGGTTCCCGACGCGGAAATCCATCTTTTTTTTGTGCCCGACGATTATGCCACCGGCGCGGAGCCGGCGGTAGCACGCGCGGCCTTCCCGTCGGCGCGCGTCTACGATTCCAAGGAATACGTGCGCGCCGCGTTCCGGCGCGCGCTGCGGGACCTGCCGGAGCGTCTCGATGCGGTGCAGTATCTCGGCGGCGATCTGATGCATGCAGCTCGCCTGGCCAAACGCTTTTCCGCCACGGCGCTTACGTACAAATTTTCGCGCCCGCGCTATCGCGAAGTCTTCGCGCGTGCCTTCGCCGTCGATTTGAATAACGTCGAACAGCTCGCCGCATGGCGAGTTCATCGCGACCGCATCGTGCTCACCTGCAATCTGGCGATCGACGGGGCGCTTTTCGAAGCGAGAGAGCCGGCCGAACCCGGCGCTCCCGAGGACGGCATCCTGGTGATGCCCGGGTCGCGGCGCCACGAAGTGCGCCATTTGATCCCGTTTTTTCTGACGGCCGCGATGCGGATCGCACGCGAGCGGCCCGACATTCCCATTGCGTTCGGCATCTCACCGTTCACATCGATGGAAGACCTGCGCACCGCCGCCCAGGCCGGCGGAGATCCGCGCGTCTTTGCCGAGCGCGGCGATGTGTTGACCGAGGGCGACCGAACCTATCTCACCGATGCCCGCGGTGCGTTTCGTTTTCCCGTCTTGCGCGACGCGTTGAGCGCGGCTTGTCGCGCGCGTCTGGTTCTGACGATTCCGGGAACCAAAACGATCGAACTGGCGGCACTCGGGAAGGCCACGATCGCGTGCGTGCCGATGAACGCGCCGGAGATGGTGCCCATCAACGGTCCGCTGACCTATTTGGACCGCGTGCCCCTGCTCGGCATCCCGCTCAAACGCGCGGCCGTTCTGCGAGTGGCCCGCCGGTTTGCCTTTGTCACGCAACCGAATATCGATGCGGGGACAGCCCTAATGGAAGAGTTGCGCGGCACGCTTATGCCCGGAAGGGTTGCGCGCGTGGTGCTCGAGCGATACGCGGATCGCAGGTGGATCGAGAATTCGGCGACGCGGTTGCGAGCGTTGTACGCGGATCACGCCGGCGCCTCTGAGCGCATGAGCGCGGCCGTTGTGGAGGCGCTCTAACGTGCGCGCTTCCATCATCATCGCCACCAAAGACCGCGCGGGGTACCTGGATCAAGCGCTACGTTCGCTTTCCGAACAGATCGGCGCGCCGCTCTTCGAGGTTATCGTGGTCGACAACGGGTCGACCGACGCAACGCCGCAGGTTGTGGAGCGGGCGCGCGACGCCTACGATTTTGAAGTTTCTTACGTTTTCGAGGAGCGCGCGAATCGCGGTGCGGCGCGAAATCGCGGCATCGCCGTGGCGGCCGGCGATTTTGTGATCTTCGTGGATGACGATGTGTGGGTGCCGGGAGGCTTTGTGGCGGCGCACGCCGCGGCGCAGAAAGGGAATGGCACCTTTGCCGTTTCGGGGCCGATCGTCAACGTCGCATCGTATCACGAGCGCCCCAAACCCAGTCTGCAAAACTATTCGCGAGCGTTCTTATGTACGTGCAACGTGTCGATTCCGCGCGAAGCGCTCCGCTGGGTGCGCGGCTTCGACGAGCAGTTCAACCTCTACGGATGGGAGGATACCGAACTCGGCGTGCGTCTGCGCGAAAACGGGGTGCGGGCGAAATTTGCCTGGGATGCCTATCTGTACCACATTAAGCCGCCCGCCGAGCAAACGCTGGATACGACGCTGCAAAAAACGGTCGAGAAAGCCCACATGGCGGCGCGGTTCGTGCGCAAGAACCCGACGCGTCGGGCGCGTCTAGCAACCGGCGCATACGCGCTCAACATGCTGCGCTCCAAAGCATTAGCGCCGTCGTGGCTTTTGCCGCTCTATGCGGGCATTGCCTCGGACGAGCGGTTGCCGAACGCACTGCGCTCGGTCGCGCGCTCTCAACTTCTGGACGGGCTGTACGTGCGCGAGTTGCAGCGCGGGCTCGAGCAATAGCGCGGATCCTACTGGTACGAGTGGATGGCGTAGGCGACGCATTAGCCTGCGCGCCGCTGCTTGCGGCGTTGCGAGCGGCCGGGCATAACGTGAGCGGGCTCTTGACCACGCGCAACGCGCGGATCTTTGCGCGCGATGCGTTCGAGCGGGTTCACATCGTGGAACGTATTCCGTGGCCCAAACATGGGTACGTCCGGGCAACCTGGGAAGCGGCGCTCGACCAAGCGCGGTCCGCGCGATACGAAATCGCGCTTATTGCCTCGGAGGAGCCGCAGGCGTATGCATTTGCGCGGCGCGCGCGCATTCCCGTGCGCGTTGGATTTCACAACGGCATGCAAAAGCCGTTCAAATCGTGGTGGGTGCGGCGCCAGTGCACGCGCGCGCTGTACCGTTCCGCGTCGCTCGTACGCGCAGGGCAGCCCGAACCGACCACGTTGTTTGCCCTGGGCGACGGGCTTCATTCCGAAGTGCAGCCGACGCACGATGTTGCGCGGTTGCGGCCGCTCGTCGTGGGTGAAGATTCACGCGGTAGCGATGGGCCGCTGCTGCAGCTGGGGAGCAAGTGGACCCGCCGCGGCCGCTCGCCCGAGGCGGTGGCGCAATGGGTCGGCGACGTGGTTGCGCGCGACGGATGGCGCATCGTGGCCGACGAGGCCGAGCGTTTGGAGGTCGAATCCGTGGCGCGCAGCGGAAATTTTCGCGTCGAGTATTTTTCCGATCAACAGGCTTGGAAAAACGCCGTGGCAACCGCAGCTGTCGTATTGGCAGCGGATTCGGGCGCCGCACACGTCGCCGGCATGACCGGCGTTCCGGTCGTGGATGTTTTTGAGCGCGATCGCTTCGAAGCGCACGTTGCCCGCTGGCGGCCTTGGGCCGCGCCGTCCCGCGTGCTCGCCTTTCCGTCGAACGCGGGCCGCGATTTCGGACAACAGCTCGCGGACTGCGCGCGTTCGCTGCTTCGGGCGGGCGGCGCGTCCTGATGGCGCGGGCGCTGCTCGTGTGTGCGGGAGGCGGCATCGGCGACTCGCTGCTCGCTTCGGTTTGCGCCCGCGCGCTGCGCCAAAAATTCGAGGCCGTCGATGCGCTAACGTTACCGGCACATCGCGAAACCCTCGAACGCGTACCGGACGTGTGCGATGTTTTGGTCGACGATCGTTCGCCGATGGACCGGTTGTGCGCGAACGTGCGCGGCCGCGCATACGATGCGTGCGTCATCACCTGGGCATCGCGCCGCAATGCGGAGATCGCCGTCCGAGCGGGTATTCCCGTGCGCGTGGGCCAATCGCATCGCCTGTATTCGGCCTTGTTTACGCATCGCGTCGACGTGCGCAGCGAACGTGGCGACGTGACCACGCATTGGACGCAGATCCTCTTGGACTATCCTCGCGCGATCGGTTGCGACACCCCGGACGCATTGCCGGCATTTACCGTACGCGACGGCGACTGGTCGGAGGCTCAAGCGTTGTTGCGTTCGCGGGACATTTCGGAGCCGTTTGCCATCGTGCATCCAACGTGCGCGGTTTCGCCAAGGCGTCCGTTCTGGCCGGTCGAGGGTTGGGCGACGCTGGCGGCCGAGCTGCGCAAACGGTACGGCGTACGAATTTTGGTAAGCGGTTCGGCAGCCGATGCCGGCATCGCGCGAGCGCTGGCGGAACAGGCCGGCGCCGAATCGATTGCGGGCGCAACGCCTATTGGCGCCTTTGCCGCGCTGGCGCAGCGCGCGGAATTTTTTATCGTCATGCATAACGGTGCGATGCACGTGGCGGCAGCGGCTGGCGCGCGAACGGTCGGCATCTTCCCGCTCCAGGCAGACTTTCCGGACCGGTGGGCGCCGCTCGGCCCTCGCGTAGCGGTCGTGCGTGCGACGTACCGATGCCGGCCCGGTGAACGGATAGAAACCTGCCCCGATTATCTGTGCGTACGAAACCTGGCTACGGCGCGCGTGCTCGCCGCGCTCGATGAACTGTTGGCGCGCGAAGCGAAGCACGCATCGTGAGAGTCACCATCCAGCTGTGCACGTTCAACCGCGCGACCTTATTGGCCCGCGTTTTGGAAGCGTGCTTCGAACAGCGTTGCGAAGCTGTTAGCTATGAAGTCGTTTTGGTGAACGACGGATCGACCGACGCGACGCCGGAGGTTATCGCGACGGCCCAAGGACGCGCGCCCTGCGCTTTCACGGTCATCAATCAGCCGAACTCCGGCTTGGCGCGCGGCCGCAATGCCGGGGTCGCCGCAGCCTCGGGCGAGCGGATCATCTTTATCGACGACGACGTCTTGCCCACGCCGGATTTCGTCGCGGAGCACTTGCGTACGCACGCCCGGCATCCGCGCGACATCGTGCGGGGCTCGGTGATCAATACGGACAGTTTCGACGCATTGCCCCCTCCCGTGTACGGACTAAAAAACTATAGTGGAAATTTTTTCTGGACCAGCAACGTGTCCGTGCCGCTCGAAACGATCCGCGCAATTGGCGGTTTCAACGAAAATTTTTCGGAGTACGGCTGGGAAGATATCGATGTCGGCTTGCGCTTGCGCGCTCTGGGGCTACGCTCGATTTTTAACGCCCGCGCCATGGCCTTTCATTATAAACCGCCGCCGCGCGGCGGCCAGGTCGAAGGGATGGTCCGCCAAGCGCGCTCGCAGGCGCGAACCGCGGTTCAGCTCGCTCGGCTGCACCCGCATTGGCGATCCTACCTCGCAACCGGAAACACGCCGGCGCATCGGTTGCTGCACCGCTGGCTGCGGGGCATCGGCGCCGCAAAACATTTCCAGGCGATCCTCTCCGGCGCGCCCGGTGAAGCGCCCATGAGCGGAACGCACTTGTGGGCAGCGCGACGCCTCGCGGCGGATGCGTATTTTGAGGAGCTCGAGCGAGCGCGGGCGTCCCGCTAACGTGCACATCGTGCTCACACGGCTCGATCGCGTGGGCGACCTCGTGCTTTCAACTCCGGCGATTGCCACCGTTCGCAAATCCTATCCGGAAGCGAGGATCACGCTGGTGTGCAGCGCTTACAACCGCATCGTCATGGAACGCAATGGCGACGTCGACGACGTGATCGCGCTGCCGCCCAGCGTTCGGCCCGCGGTCTTCGGGTCGGCATTTCGCCGGCGCATCGATTTGGCGATTGCGCTCGCACCCTGCGGCGCGGACTTGGCGCTCGTCGGCGCCACGCGCGCGTCCATTCGCATCGGGTATACGTACGTGCGCCGCTATTTCACGCGGCTCTTTGCCCCGCGGTATCTCACCCGCCTCCTCATTTCGAGCGCCGATCCGCGCTTGAGCGAGCGCTTTCCGGAACGCCCGGTCATGCATGAAGTGGACCAACTGCTCGAACTGGTTGGAGCGGGCGGCGCGACGCAGCGTGTTCATCGCTTGCGGATCGACGTCACGGAGCAAGATCGCGCCGCCGTCCAACATCTTCCGCGCAATGGCATCGTGCTGCACGTTGCCCCGCGGTGGTTTGCGGCGGGCAGCACGCTTTCGAGTACCATCGAACTCATCGGCATGCTGCGCCGCCGCTTCGGTCTTCCGGTGGTCGTCACGCATGGGCGCGATTGCTCCGTGCAGGCGCGGGCCATCCAGTCCGCAGGCGTCGCCGACGCCGTAGCCGGTAATCTTTCATTCCACGAATGGGCGGCAGCGTTTGAGCGCGCGCGCTGCGTGGTTACGGTTGACACGGCTGCGACGCACGTGGCCAGCGCGATGCGCAGGCCCGCGGTCGTGGCATTCGAACATCGGTATTTTCGCTTGAGTTCGCAGGAATGGGCGCCCTATGGCGTCCCCTCAGCGCTCATTCGCAAACCGCCGGACGAAAGCGATTCTTCCCTAGCGGCATTGCGCGCCCAAATCGGTGACGCGGTCGAAGGACTGGCCGGTGCTTAAGATTTCCGTCGTTATCCCGACATTCAATCGTCTGGACACCCTCCAAAGGGTCATCCCCTCGCTGCTGCATCAAGATCTTTCCGCGGACCAATTCGAATTGGTGGTTGGCGATTCGCAATCCAACGACGGGACCGCGGAGTATCTCGCGCGCTTTCCTGGCCGCGTAAGACACATCGCGGGCGCCTTCGGCGGCCGCGCCGAGGCGCGCAATGCTGCGCTCGCGGCGGCGCGCAACGAGATCGTGGTTTTTAATGATGCCGACATCATCGCTTCACGCGATTTGCTGCGCCGGCACCTTGAGCGGCACGAAGGGATGGAGCGCATCGCGGTCGTTGGCCAGGAGGTGCAGGTGCGCTCGCTTGCCGAGTACGACGACAAACGGCTCCACCCCGAGCGGCGCAATCCGCTGCATAAGCCGTCGCGCAAACGGTTACCGTGGCTCTACTTCTTGACGGGAAACGCCTCGGTGCGGCGCCGCGACGTGCTTGCGGTCGGCGGCTTCGACGAAACGTTCACCGGTTACGGACACGAGGATTTGGAATTAGGATACCGGCTTTCTCGGGCGGGCATCGCGATTTATTACGAGCCGCGTGCGGTGAGCTACCATCTTCAAGACATTCCGCACGAGGATCAAAAGGCCAAGATGGAGCTGGCCGGACGTTCGACGGTACGTTTTTTCCGCAAGCATCCACACTTTTCGGTACGGGCAAACCTCGGAATGACGCCGGTGTCGCTCGGTCTGCATTCGGTATTGGCGAAGGTACCGTCGATCTTAGGATATTTGGATAAGCGGGCCGCGCGCTCGCGGTTCGCCCAGGCCGTCGTTCAGCAATATCATTACGTTTCCGGGATCAAATCGGCATTGCGGCAAGATAATGTGCAACGGTCCCGCGAACAGGGCGGACCGTGAGCACCGTTTTACACAAACGATCCTGTGGCGCCGTCCGCGCGAGCGATGCGGGCGAACGTGTCGAGCTGAACGGTTGGGTCAATCGCCGGCGCGACCACGGCGGGTTGATTTTCGTCGATGTGCGCGATGCAGCGGGGATCACGCAGGTCGTATTCGATCCGCAAGCCGCCCCATTTCAAGCGGCCGAAACGCTGCGCAGCGAGGATGTGATCCGGGTGCGCGGCCACGTGCGCCTGCGCCCGGCCGGTACCGAAAACGAGAAACTCGCGACCGGCGCGGTCGAGGTTGCGGTGGACGACCTGCACGTGCACAACCGTTCGTTGGTTCCGCCCTTCCCCGTTTCGGGAGACGAGACCGTCGATGTGAACGTGCGCTTGGAATATCGTTTTTTGGATTTACGGCGCCCCCGTTTGCAGCGCAATCTGCGTCTGCGTCACACGATCGTTAAGGCGATGCGCGAGTACCTTTACGGCCAGGAATTTATCGAAATCGAAACGCCGTTGCTCATCAAATCGACGCCCGAAGGCGCGCGCGATTACCTCGTCCCGAGCCGCCTGCATCCGGGTTCCTTCTACGCGCTCCCGCAGTCGCCGCAGTTGCTCAAACAGATCCTGATGGTTGCGGGCATTGGCCGGTACATGCAGATCGCGCGTTGCATGCGCGACGAGGATTCACGCGCGGACCGTCAACCGGAATTTGCTCAACTCGACCTTGAAATGGCCTTTGCCGGTCAAGAAGACGTCATCGGAGTTATGGAATCGTGCATGGCGTTCGTGTGGAAAGCCGCGCTCGGGATCGATCTTCCGCGTCCGTTCCAGCGGTTTTCTCATGAGGAAGTCATGCACCGCTTTGGAAGCGACAAGCCAGACTTGCGCTTTGCGCTCGAGCTCAAGGACGTTTCCGGCGCCTTTGAAAATTCCGAATTCAACCTGTTCAAGACCGCCGCATGCGACTCGCAAAGCGCGATCATTGCCCTGGCCTTTCCGGGCGGCGCGGCGCTTTCGCGGCGCGATTTTGACGCGCTCACGGAGAGCGCCAAGCAGATGGGCGCGCGTGGCCTCGTGTATGTCGCCTACGGGGCGGACGGAATCAAGAGCCCGATCGCGCGCTTTTTGGACGACGAAACGCCGCGCCTGATCGCCCACACGGTCGAGGCATCTCCCGGCGACGCGGTGCTCCTGTTTGCCGACGAGCGGAATGCGGCTTTAACCGTTGCCGGCCGGATGCGCAACGAGATTGCCGAGCGCTGTGGGCTGCGCGATCCGGCACGTTTTGCGTTTGCCTGGGTAACGGCCTTTCCGCTTTTCGAAATGGATGCGGAGGGCGGAAAACCGATGCCGTCGCATCACCCCTTTACGGCGCCGCGCGAGGACCAGTGGGATCTGCTCGAATCCGATCCGATGAGCATGCGGGCGCAGCATTACGACCTCGTGCTCAACGGTTCGGAACTTGGGAGCGGCTCCGTCCGCATTCATAAGCCGGATTTCCAGCGCCGGATTTTCGCCATGCTGGGCATGGACGCCAAGCAAATTGAAGACCGGTTCGGTTTCTTTTTGCATGCCCTCGATTACGGCGCTCCGCCACATGGTGGCATGGCGCTGGGCATCGACCGGATCGCGATGATCGCTGCGGGCGAGGACAACATTCGTGAGGTCATCGCGTTTCCGAAGAACCAGGTGGGCCGCGACCTCATGATGGATGCCCCAAGCGCCGTGCCCGATCGATTGCTTCGCGAACTTGGGCTCAAGGTGGGAACGCCACCGTAACCGAGCGTGCGCCCGTTCGCGGACGCGACGTTCCGGTCAACGGCTGCGTTCTTTTTAGGTACGTCTTTTTCGGAGGAATTTTCATGAAATTACGCACTCCCAGCGCCTTGCTGGCGCTCATTATCGGACTCGTGTTGCCGATCGCGGCACTCGCGGCCCTGGTTACCCTATCCGCGGGCACGCAGTTAAACGTGACGACGGATTCAGAGTTGGATAGCGGTTCGGCACAGGTCGGCGACGCATTCAGCGCTCACGTTCAGCCGCCGTTTCCGTACGGGAACAACGCCCTGGCCGGGGCCGTTGTCATCGGCCACGTCGTGCAGGTGCAAAAAGCCGGCCAAGGCACGAAGCCGGGAATCGCGCTTCGCTTTGATTCGCTGCGCTTAGCCGACGGCTCGAGCGCGCCCATCAACGCCGTGGTCTCGGATGCGCAGCCCAAAGCGAAAATGAAGAACGGCGCGCGCGTCGCGGCTTACACGCTGGGCGGCCTCATCGTCGGCAACGTGCTGGCCAAGACGGTTTTTGGCTCAGGAGCGAAGCAGGGCGGACTGATCGGTGCAGCCGGCGGTTTCCTAATCGGGAACAATTACAAGTCGGACATCACGTTCCCGGCAAACTCGGCGATGACAATCAAGATGCAGCATAGCGTCGCGGTTCGCCGCCAGGCGCGCCGTCGCTAAGGAGATTCCTTTCGGAGACGGGAGAAAGCGCGCTGCAATCAGCGCGCTTTTTTCATGTTCAAAATCTGGTTCGCGCGAACGAAGACCCGGTCGAACATTTCGCGCGTGAGCTTGCCGGTGTTGGTGTTCTGCCGGCTTGGATGAAAGGAGGCAATGACGTCAAGAGTGCGCGTACCGTTGCGGGCGTGGAGTTCGGCACCATGTGCGAAAAGTGCTGGGGCTTCGCAGACGTAGCCCAGCTCACGAAGAACGCCGAGCGTCGCTTTGAATGCGATCGCTCCAAACGCGATAACCACGCGTAGACCGGCAAGCGCTTCAAATTCTTCAACGAGATACGGAAAGCAGTTCGCGAGCTGGCGCGGCGTCGGTTTGTTCCCCGGCGGCGCGCATCGTAGGGCGGCGGTGATCAAGCAATTCGTCAAGCGCAGTCCGTCGTCTCGACCAACGGCCGTCGGTTGATTCGCAAACCCGGCGCGGTGTAGTGCCGGGTAGAGAAAACTGCCCGATGCATCGCCGGTGAACGGGCGGCCGGTGCGATTGGAACCGTGCGCGCCCGGAGCGAGTCCCACCATCAGGATTTGGGCGCCGGGATCTCCGAACGACGGAACCGGTTTGCCCCAATACGATGAGTCGAGATAGGCGCGTTTTTTCTCGCGGGCCACCTGCGCGCAGTACGCGCGCAATTCCGGGCAGCGCACGCACCGGATGACGCGGCGGTTAATCCCCTCGATGCTCACTGCAGGCCGGGGAAGTCCAGCGAGGCCAGCGCGGCATAGGTGACGATCCCCGCAGCCGTCGCAAGGTTGAGACTGCGCACACCATCAGATCGCATGGGAATGCGCAATGCGAACGATGCGTGCTCGGAGAGAATCTCTGCGGGAAGCCCGGCCGTTTCTTTGCCAAAGACCAGCATGTCGCCGTGCGCAAACGCAGCCGCCGTATACGGTGTTCCGGCGCGCGTGGAGATCCACCAGCGTCGGCGTTGTGCCGTCGCGCGAACGAACTCGCCGAGCGAGCGGTGAACGACGAGCCGCACCCGTTCCCAATAATCCAAGCCGGCGCGTTTAAGCTCTCGATCCGTGATCGCAAAGCCCAGCGGCTCGACCAGATGCAAGGCGCAACCGGTTGCCGCGCACAGTCGCGCCACGTTTCCCGTATTGGGCGGAATTTCCGGTTCGACCAGGACGACGTGCAGCGGAACCGCGGGAAGAGCCTCCAGCGGCAAAACCCGGCCGGCCGGTTGCGCGCTGCTCACGCCGCGAGCAGCGTGCCGAGATCCGTGCCGGACGGTGCGACCACGTAGGCGACACCGAGGTTCCGCAGCCAGATTTTTTCGATCGCCGCGCGCGGATATACGGTTCGCACGTCCGGGGCGGCAGGGTCGTTCACGACGCAATCGCCGGCTGCCGTAAAACCGCAGAGAACGGCCAGGTGCCCGTCGGAGTGCTCGACCGGCGCGCCCGGCAATTCCTTGCCGCGCCAACTATACGAGATCGCGAGCGGAATGTTCTGTTTCAGGATGCGCGCGGCATGGTCCAGATTTTTTAAGTATGCAACAACCGCGTGCAATCCCAGCGAACCGGAAAACGCCATATTGAACGTCCAGTTCCCGGTACCGTTGTACGCCGAGTCGAACACCGCGCGTGCCGTCGAAGCGACGTCGCGGTCGTGACCGTAGTAGGCGTTCAGCATCGCCGTGCTCGCCGCGCTGCACCAGCCGCGTTCGTGCTCGACGGCGTATTGCGAGCGTTGCGGAACCTCGAGGGCAAACGCGGGCCCGGCATAGGGGGGCGACGGGGTATTGGTCAGCGGCGTTGCGAGCGCGAGCAAATCAAAATGCACGGGCTCGGCCCGAATTTCGATGCCGTCGAACGGTTGGCTCGTCGAGAGCACGTCGGTGTCGATCGTTGCATCGGGGCGGGTGGCGCCGAAGGACTTGCGCCCGCCCGCGCTCCATTGCACGTAGGGCAGCCAGTCGCCGTCGGGTTGCCCGGCGCGCAGGATGCGCAACCACATTTCCCCGGCCGGTGCGCGCGTGTTCCAGCTGATCACGGCCCGGCGGGCGGGCTCGCAGCGCAGGACAGCACCGTCCGCTAACCCGGTTTTGATGGCAATGGGAATGGGCCTTAGATCTCCCACTCCCACGAGTTCCAATTGTTGGCGATGAACGGCGCGGGCTTGTAATTTTTCAGGTCGCTGTTCCAGGCGTTGTACTGATTTTCCCAATACACGAAGATGCTTGGAACCAGCGCGTGCATGCGCTCCTCTTCCTTTTGATAGAGCGCTTTGCGTGCCGCGCGATCGTACGTGAGGATCGCTTCGTGCGCGTATTTGTTAATGAGCGGGTCGTCCAGCCACGTGGTGTTTGCGCCTTTGGGAGGAATGAATTTCCCGCTCCACTCCGCTTCGTTGTCCGGATCGGCGCCGTTGGTCGAGATCGACCATTCGATGTCATAATTTCCGGTGTAGAGCGGCCCGGTTTGCGCGAACATCATACTCGTGGGGTAGTTTTTAATCGCCAGGTCGATGCCGACGGCCTTGAGGTCTTGCTGAATTTGCACTTCGGTCTGCTCGTTCGCGTGCGTGGCCGTGGTGGCGTTAATCGTGATGTGGAGTGGGGTTCCGTTTTTGCGAAGGATGCCGTCCGCGCCCGGCGTGAAACCGGCCCGCGCCAACAACCGCTTTGCATCGGCGGGGTCGTATTTATACGGCGGAATGTTTGGGGCCGCCCACGATTTCGGATACACATCCGAGGTGGCGCGAATATTGACCCCGTGGTAAATGGTGTTCAGAATGCGATCCCAGTTCACGGCCTCGGCGATCGCGAGACGAACGCGCACGTCGTGCAGGAGCGGGCGGCTGGTGTTGATGTTCACGTGGCGCCAATTTGCGACGAGCATTTGCTGCGCGGTGACGCCCGGAATCGCTTTAATGCGATCGATCTGGTCCTCGTTTACGCCCGGATAGACGTCGATCTCGTGCGTCTGCAGTTGCGCCAGCTGCGTATCGCCGTTGGGAAGCACGCGCAGCGTAAGCCGGCGCAATTTGGGCGGTCCCCGCCAGTAGTTTTTGTTCGGAACGAACTCCAGGGAGCTGCCATGGTTCCACTTCTGCAGAATCCACGGACCGCTTGAGAGGGGACTGCTGTTGAAGGCGGCGTGGTTGAGGTCGGGAAGTTTTCCCAAGGTATGTTCCGGTAAAGGCGGATACGCCGTGCCGCCGCTCGCGAAGAGTCCCAAGATGTCGGCGTTGGCCGATTTAAGCGTGACGCGAATCGTATAATCGTCGGGCAGTTGCACGCTGGCGATGTCGTCCCATCCGAAGCGCGACTTCGTATTGTTGGCGTTGTTCATGACGGCGTGGTAGGTGAAAAGCCAATCTTTGGCGGTCAGAGGCGCGCCGTCGGCCCATTTGGTGCCTTTGCGCATGTGCACGGTGAGCGTGCGGCCGTCCTTGCTGATGCCGCCGTTTTGGTAGCTTGGCATTTCGGTTGCGAGATCGGGATAAAAATCGCCCTTGTCGTCGTATCGGAACAAGTAGGCGAACACCAACTGATCCACTTCGTCGGTTTCGGCGGTATGCGCGAACATCGGGTTGATGTTGTCGGGTTCATCCGGGATACCGATGCGCAGCGTGCCGGGGATCGTCCAGCTGTTGCGGCCGCCGTTGCCCGTGCTTTGCGTTCCCACGCGCGTGCAGGCGGCAAAAGATACGATACATACCAGTGCGAGCATCGTCGCCGTAAACCGTTTCATGCCATAACCTCCGCTGCGATTGGCTGCCTTTTTTCGTATTCGTGGTCGAATGGCCTCGAAAAGCGCGTGCGGCCCGTAACGAACCACGTCGTCCGCGGGCAACGACGTTTCGTGCTGGGCGCGAGCGATCTCCGCGCGCGCGGCGCGCTCTGAAAGCCCTCGGGTGGTAAGGGCGATGCCGAGCACGGCCGCCGGCTTCACGAGACCGCAGACCCCTTCATATGCCGCAATAAGCTCTTGATACCCTAAACGCGGCGTTTTGAAGTTGCCGATCGTCGCGCGTGCCGGATCGACCACCAACACGAGGCCATCCGGCGCGGCGCCATAGAGCAACGCCATCGTGACCGGCGCGTAGGCGGGATGGTTGATTGACCCTTGGCCTTCCACGACGACCAAGTTCGTGTCGCGAGCCGCGCGCAGAACGAGCTGTTCCACCGCACCGGGCGCAAAGTCGGCGATCACGCGATCGACGGCGATTCCCCATCCGGCGATGAGGATTCCGGTCTGCCCCGTGGGAACGAAATTCGCGCGCATTCCGGAATCGTGCGCCGCGCGCACGAGCTCCAGCGACACGGTCATCTTCCCAACGGCGCAATCGCTGCCGACCGTGAGCAGAACCGGTGGCTCGACATCGTACGCAGCACCGGAAAAAAGCGGGACGTCCGGCGATTCGCGCACGTCCCACAAGCGGACGTTCCGGCGCTCCGCCGCTTCGGAAAATTCCACATCCTCGGCGAGCAAATCGTGAAGCCCGCTGACGATTTCAAGCCGCGCATCGATGGCCCGCAAAATCTCTGCGCGCCAGGGCGGGGGCAAGCCGCCGCCTTGTGGAGCGACGCCGACGAGCAGCGCGGTTGGCCCGTACGCGAGCCCGGAATCCACGTTTGCCACGATGGGCGCGTCACACGGTAGATGCGGCAATACGTCGCGCACCGTTTTGCCGTCGTATTCAGGATCCACGACCGCGGCGATTTCATCGCTGCCGTAGCGTATGACGCCGTGCGCGGTCTTTGCATCGTCGGCGAAATGCCCTGGAGCGAATACCAAGTAGCGACGCGACATTACGCTGCGGGGGAGAGCTCGCGTACTCCGAGGCCGGGGCCGTCCGGCAGAACCAGTCTGCCCGCATCGTACGTAACGCCCGAAAACGGATCGTTCGCGGTGAGGAACGGGCCGTCGATATCCGCCCAATCCACGAGCGGGGAGATGTGCGCGGCCGCCGTGGAGAGGACCGCGCTTTCCACCATGCATCCGAGCATGATTTTGAGCTTGAGCGCACGGGCCGTGTGAATCATCGACAGCGCCCCACGGATTCCGCCGCATTTTACCAGTTTGATATTGATTCCATCCACGCAGTTGTAGAGCGCCGGAAGATCGCTTGCATCTTTGGAGTCTTCGTCCGTAACGATGGGAATGTTTGCGCGTTCGCGGATGTAGCGCAACTTTTCAGGCGATCCGGCCGGGATCGGTTGCTCGCAGAATTCGATATCGAATCGTTCGAGCTCGCGCAATATCGCGACGGCACCATCCGGATCCCATCCTTCGTTGGCATCGATGCGAATTGTACCGGTGTACTTCGAGCGGATCAGCTCGATGGTCTCGATTTCTTGTTGGCGGTTTCCGAGTCCGAGTTTGACCTTCATGATCGGATGCGAGCCGATTTCGGAAATTTTTTGCAGCATCGTCGCCCGGTCGGCGATGCCCAAGGTAAACGACGTGACCGGGGTTTTGGCGGGATCCAGCCCGAGCAAGGCGTAGAGCGGTTTGCCCGTGTCTTTGCCGATGAGATCGTGCAAGGCGAGATCGAGGCCGCAACGCGCCGCAGCCGGAATCCCGGCCAACAATTGCTCGAGCCGGTACGGATCGTTCTGCGCGACCGGATGCGAAGCGTACCAGGCAGCAATCGTGTCAAACGACTCGCCGTACCGCCGGATCGGCGATGCCTCGCCCAACCCTTCGAGTTCTTTCCAGCGCAGACGGAAGAGCGCGGTGCGCGATGTGGTTTCCTCGCCGCGCGTGATTTTGAATGGATGAACCAGCGGGAGATTCAGCCGGGAGACGGTGAGATCCAAAGGGGGCATCGAGGCGTTTTTCCAGAGATCATACCGAGGTCCTCGATGTGCAAACGCGCGGCTAGCGCTCGATGGCGCTCCCGACGCGGTAGCACCGACCGCGGTGATCGAAGCGGGCCGCCTCGCCCAACGAATGCGCCGCGTGCAACTCGCTGCCGCGAATGACGCGGCGCTCTTCGGCGTTGTCGTACCGCTGGAGTGCGTGGCCCCAACCCGCCGAACGCCGCGGTGCCGAGACGGTTGCATGATCGGCTTCGTGCGCCAGGCCCAGGGCGGGAGATTGGGTGCCTCCCTGCGTCGTTCGCAAGGCGCTGTGCGGATCCCAATGGATGGTTCGCGTACCGGCGTCGTACGAATCGTTGTTGTGCGAATTAATCCGTAGATAGACGCGATGCGGGCCGTGTTCGAGCGCGTGGAAGATCGTGCGTTCGCGCGCGTCGCGAGCGAGGTACCGCTTCGCTAGCTCGTAATCCGTGTTCGCCCGTCGCGAGACGCCCAGGAGCCCGTGCCACAGCATCGACATTCGTCGCGATGCATCACGCCTTTTTGGAAAATGTCAAGACTTGACGGGCAGTGGTACCGTGAGAGCATATCGACTGCGCATAGCGCCCACCGTGCCTGGTGTTGGACCAACGAGAATACCTAGGGAGCATCAGCTCCGGTCACGACAGGCGGTTGGGAGGACGACTCCTTAACCCACCCTGGCGCCCGGGCCGCACCCACCTGCGAGAGCAGGTTCAAATCCGGTACGGAAATGCTACGTGCGGTCGATACTTCTTTGCGGCTCGTCAGCCGCCGATCGCGGCCCCCAGCTCCTCTTCGGCAAGCAACGTGCGCCATTTGCGCAAGGCGTTGCGCATCATTTCGCGCTCTGCCGCGCCGTCCGCAAAATCGACGACCAAAAAACCGCGAAAGCTTACGGCCCACTCCAAGATCGATGACACATTTGGGGAGCTTTGACTTTCGACGTCGTTCGATCGGTGGGTGTGCCAGAGCAAAACGGTTTTCGCAGCCAGCGGCTGCGGCTCGCTTCCGGCATCCAGGGCGTCGAGTTCCAGCGCGTAGCGCAGCCACGCGCTATCGGCTTCCTTAGAAACGCGCTTAAGATCGTGCGACCCGGCAGCGAACGTACTTGGACCGTTGCGCACGCCCAACGTGACGTTGGCGGCTTTGGCAAGCGAGGTCGCGGTGCCAAGCGCCTCCAGCTGAGACGACCACGACATCGCGGTCTCTTTCTGCAAGGACGCGGACACGATGGGCGCGCCCAGGGCCGCGGCCAACTCAAGGGTTTGGCGCATCGCCCCCTCGCCGCCGCCAAAAAACGCTTCGTCGCTGAGCGCCGCAATCGTCATGCCGACGTCAACGGCCATCTTCTTGACCTGGGCGAGGTAGTCGCTGTCGCGTCGCGGAAAATGGCGAACGTCGCAGACGATGCCGTCCGCGCACAGCTCACGCGCGCACAGGTCGAGCCATTCGAGCTGCGTGAGGTCGCCGTTTTCGAGCCGGCGATGGAACGCGCTGCTCGCGCACGCCAGTTTCATAGGCGCGCACGTTTCGACCGCTCGAGGGAGAGCCCTTCGCTTTGAAAATCGCCGTCGCAGCCGATCATGCCGGATTCGGCTACAAGGATCGCATCGCCGAAATGCTGCGCGCCCAGGGGCACGCGGTTACGGATTTTGGTACGTGCGACGCAACTCCGGTCGACTACCCGGACTACGGCTTCACTGTGGGCGAGGCGGTGGCCAGTGGCCAGGCCGAGCGCGGCATCCTGGTCTGCGGCTCGAGCTTGGGCATTGCGATGGCGGCAAACAAAGTTCCCGGCGTGCGCTGCGCGCCCGTTTTCGAACCGTACTCGTGCGAGCTTGCGCGCCACCACAACGATTGCAACGTTCTCGCGCTTTCCGAACGGTTAACGGGTTGGGAGATGATCGAGCAGCTGGTGCGGATTTTTATCGAAACGCCGTTCGACGGCGGACGCCACGCCGAGCGCGTCGCCAAATTGTTCGAGTACACGCAAGCCTGGAAATCGCGCACGCTCAAAGCGATTGAGAACGGCGAAGTCAGCGGCGCGCAAACACCGAAGGATCTGTTGCCGAAGTGAATGTCGTACGCGTGCTGTGGTACGGCGGATGGACGGCGGCAATCGTTGGGCTGGCGCTGGGACTCAGTGACATCAACGCGGTAACGCCCGCGGCGGAGTGGGCGGCCGGCCTTGAACTTGCGGCCATTTTGTGCGCCTGTGTGATCCTTATACTGACGTGGCGCAGGCAGGCGGTGACACCGGGACGGGCGTGGGGACGGATTCTCGGGGCGTTCATCGTTATCGTCATGGCGGCCGCCTTGACGACCATGTTGGGTGTGTTCGCGGAGAAACCGTGGCACTTTGGCACACAACTTGCCTCCATTTTTGGACTCGCCTGTTTTCAGCTGTTGAACC
>JABXNS010000068.1_pt1 | contig 19324 bp, 18 predicted proteins | sample 7301101 | NCBI WGS metagenome assembly JABXNS01 (sample SAMN14449646, study PRJNA615230) | soil metagenome | isolation source: soil from bare, unvegetated metal-rich iron-sulfur acidic spring small-cell... | place: Canada: Paint Pots Mound, Kootenay National Park, BC | collected 2017-05-25 | reverse complement strand
CGCCGGCCGTGCCGGCCCCATCCTCGTTGCGTATTTCTGGCGGCGTAGCCGCCGGGGCCCTACTCTTTTGGCTTCCGCTTCATGGGGTGTAACTTCTGCTGCGTCTTCACGAAGGGCACAATCTTTGGCCTGATCCGTTCCGCCCTGTAACGATTTCCGCCGGGGATACTCTTCGTCGGAGTTCCGAGCGAAGCGACAAGGCGGCGCTCGCGTATGCCACCGCTTGCCGAGATAACCTCGCGACGGAAGTACGCGGCCTGCACGGCGGTCCTCATCTCCGGCATGCTCGTAGCCATGCGACGCAACAGCGTTGTCAGTTCTTTCGCAGCGCAATACTCTGGATTTATCCTAAATATCGTCGCTTGATTGAAACTGCGTGAGGACAACACGCCCTCTCGTTCGAGTTTACGCAACTGCTTCCCGACCTCGCCCATGAATCGAAAAAACCCAGCCGTGGCCAGTTCTTGCGCATAGGTCTCATGTAAAGAGGCGACCAGTATCAGAATTTTGCCGCGCATCGGCGAATGAAAAAGTTCGATGGGAATTGGAATCGCCTTTCGCGGGCGAACGAAATGCGGTATTCGGCGGGGCTTATCGGACATGGCTTCCATACCGTAATGCTCGGCTAACCGTACTAGAACATCGCGCAGCTCCTTGTAGTGCTTGAACTTCTTGTTCAGGCTATTGCTTCTAAAACGTCGTTCATAGACAAGTAGTCCAAAATGGCGCAAGCGTTCACTTCTATTTTGCCACGCCGCATTCGAAATTTGCAAGGCATCCCTGATCTCGCGAGCGGTGCAGCCGTAGCGCAGGGCGACGTACATCAAAACGCTCGTCGCACCTATGCCGAACAGAATGGGCCATTGCTTGCCGCTCTTTGAGGGCACCGTTAGCCGCCCGCAGGTAAGCGGTCTTATCGGAACCTTGTATCGCGTGCGCACGCGCCGGCCCGCAAGACGCTTGTATGCCACATAAAAATTATCGACAAAGAGGACCCGAAGATGAGGTAGCCATGGCTCATCGCTCTTGCGAGCCATGGCTACCAAAAACGATAGTAACCCTGATGAACGATTTTCTCCGGCATATCGCTGGGCAACCAGTATGGATAACCCGCACTGGCGGTGCCTGCGCTATCTCAGCTTTGCGGTGACCCTGGGCCGATGCACGGTGATTCCGGCGCTCAAAGCGCACCACAACGACCACCTTACCTACCGTAATTTGGGACATGAACTGCCTCTACGCGATGTCGTCCCACTAAATAGGTACGTCCATGTCGCGGTAACATTTTTGCGCGCACGTGGCCTGAAAACACCCGTGAACGCCCTGCTGCGCACCGCATACTGCACATGGCTAGTCGCCTGGGTCTTTGCTGCACTGGTGATCGGGCACGCGGCAGGCGTCATGCACTTCGACGTCATTGCAGCGGTTTGCAGGGTCGTGCGTGCGTCGGTTTACCTAGCCCTGAGTTTGTAATTGATGAATTTAAACTCAGTTCAACCGCTGATCTTTCGGCCAAAAACAATACCAACGCAGATCAAAGAATTAACAACGCAGACTAAATTTGTTTTTCCAAGCGACTACGCTGTAGCCAGAGGTATCATTGCGCTACGAAGACCTTCCATTGTGCCAAAAGGTTCCCAGGCAGGCGATAAGGCCAAAGAGAGGAATCTGTTTTTTGTGTGTCACCGAGTTCTGAGATAGACGTCCGGAGATGCTTTTAGCCTATTCCCACCTGGATCTAACGTACGATACCAATGCGCTTCTTCTAGATCGTCGTGGTCAGGTTGCATCAGTAGTTTCCTCTGCGGATTTTACGACTTTTCGGGTGAATCCAGAGAACGTCGTATTTGATCACCCAACCCGGTCAGCAATGGTGTCCCCCAGGAACGCGTACGTTCGAATTGGCGGAGAACAAGATACCCGCCAGGTCATGGACGCGTTTTTTCGTATTTTGCAGACTAGTGGATTAAAGGCTATTCTCACTATAAAAATGACTGTTTTCTACGCAATCCCCGTTCCGAATGCGGAAATATCTGATCTCGTTTCGGAGCACGATAAGACTCTTTCATCCCAGCGTCGATTCCGACCAAGCCTTTTCGGGACCGTGACCGACACAGCGACCATTTGGTCTGTTAGCCTACCGACTGGGCGACTTCTATCGTTCCAGTATGGACCAATGTCGCAAGAACAGTGGAGAGGCCTGGGAGGCGAGAAGGTGATTCCGATTGAACCGACGTTACCCAAAGTTTCCTGGGGAGCCGGAATCTATGATTCTGTGCCATGGTCGAAAGCCGGAAGCCTACAGGAAACTCGCATTGTGGTCGATGCTACATTTAGTGAATGGAAAACCTTTATCCTTAAATCGATGCCTGGAGAGGTGACATGAGCGCTTCACCGGCTACCGCCAACATCGAACTGCTACAAAGGTTAGAACCATCGGTCGTAGCCGACAAAAGTGAAGCCTTTCCCGTTCCCAATAGACCCGTGAAATCGCCACGCGGATTTGTCACGGTCCACAGCCCAATGACCATAAGAACAATCAAGGCGAAACCTACGGCAGAGCAATACCTGGACTATCGTCCTGGATCCCTTCTCTCGGATATCGCGAAATTCGTCATGCAAATGGTCCTTATGGTGGTGCTTGGGGAGGCGTTGTTCCAGCGTAGGGTTATTTCGGATGCGCTTATGCTGGGCATCTTCATTATTGCGTTTGGTTGGTGGCTCACGGTACGTCGCATGCGTCAAGAAATTAGGCAAGAGTTTTCTGGGTCGTGAATGCTTTCTTAAGTACTGTCCTGATTGCAATTCGAAATGAAGGTTTGAAAGGGTTTGGAAGAACGAATTTTTTTCTAGTCTTGATCGGGGCGGCGGTCATTGGGTTTTTCGCCGATAACATTCCAGAGATGTGTTACAACATTGCCATGTCAATCGTTGACGGCTTCTCTAAGCAACACCATCAACTTGCCAATTTATCGAAACCGCCATTTTGGATGGCCGTTTCGTCCTTTCTCGTAGGTCAAGTCCTATGCATAGGAGGTACTTTCCAATATGCAAAATTTGAACACACAAATAAGAAAAAAAATAATCTGTGATAGCGTGATTCTTGGCACTTTCTAAAGAAAGAAGCGCGAACGCACGACCCACACCGTAGTATAGAATCGTACGTCCGCGCCAATTCTCGCTTAAGGAGCGTTCACCGCCTTCCCCAACGTGGCGTTGAGAACCGCCGTGGCGGTGTCGTCTGTTCACGGAATGACCACGCCGAATTCTTTTCTGGCGACTATGAGACGGCAGAGGTTGTAGGTGAGTACCGCCAGCAGTAACTCGGTTTCGCGTGACTGTTCTAGTCGGGCGCGAATGATACGTTTTACCGTCTTCTTGATGATGGAGTTTGCGGTTCATCCAAGGAGTTATATTTTGCGTGATCGCGGCTGAAGGTGCTGAAGCCACCGGCGAAATGGTAAGCCGTTGCTTCACCAGACGGGTCGCGGTCATAATAGACAGGGCCGCTATTAAGCTGGTCCCTAAAAACCACGTCTCCGTCACCATCAAGCTTGTAGCCAGTCGCGGCGCCGTCAACCCGATTAACAAGAGCCAGCACATCACCACTCCAATGATCGCGGTCTCAACTGACGAGGATGAAGGGGAGGGGGGCTGGCCCATTTGGGCTAATTGGGCAAGTCCAAGCAACCCCATCCGAAGAGGGTCCCCTTTTTGGCTATTTCCGGACCGCCCGCTTTCGCCGACCTGAACGATGTTCAAGGCAATATTTTCGGTGGCTTTCTGAAAGATCACCAAGCCTTTATGCTACTGAGAATCGACGACGCAAAGGCGGCCAAGTTTTGGCTTAATGTTCTCGCGCGGGATCACGTGGCCACAAGCGCCGAGGTAACAAAATTCAATGAGATATTCAAGCAGACGCGCGCGCGGCGCGGGTACGAAGCTCTCCACTCTGCATGGCTCAATGTCGCAGTAACGGCAGCAGGCTTGGCAAAGATCGGTGTGGCGCCGACTGAAATCGCCCTTATGGATCCGTCGTTCACTACGACGAATTTGTCAGATCATGCTCGGACGCTGCTACTTGACCGGGGCAAATCTGATCCGGATCACTGGAAACCGCAGTATCGCGGTAGCACAATCGATGTAGTCCTCATCCTTGCTGCCGATGATAACGAGCGGCTCGAGGAATTGATCGAACGCTATAGTGAGCACGCGTGTAATGGCGGCTTAAGCATTATTGATGTTGAACGCGGAGACGCTCGTTCCGATCGCGCAGGTCACGAGCATTTTGGCTTCAAGGATGGCATTTCGCAGCCGGGTATCAGAGAATTAGGGGATCCAAATGGTCTCCCGGCATCGCAATTCATCATAGAGTCATCGGTCGTCCCGGGCTCTGTACCGCCCGTTCCACCAGGCTACGCCCCACAACCGACCCCGCCGGTTACTGGCCCACCCGCATGGTGTCAAAACGGGTCTTACATGGTATTCCGCCGCCTGCGGCAATACGTGGATCAGTTCAACGCATTTGCAACTGATAATTGCCCCGCTCATTTAACGCAAGATCTTTTCCGCGCAAAAATCGTCGGGCGTTATGAGAGCGGCACCCCATTGGCCACGATGAACGGCTTGCCGACGGTAGATGTGACGTCGATTGATCCGGTTATCGGGCACGAAGATGTGGAGCAAACCGTTCGTGAGCATTGGAACGATTTCGCGTATGCCGCGGATCCGCTGGGTCAGTTAATGCCCGCCGCGGCGCATATTCGTAAGACTAATCCCCGAGATCTCGTTGGCGATTCCAATGCGCGACGTATCTTGCGGCGCGGAATCGCGTACGGCAAGGTGTATTCCGCCGTACCGGAGTCACCTGATGAATCGGAAGCAGCCGATAGAGGACTACTGTTTGTCTGTTACCAGGCATCTATCGTGAATCAGTTTGAATTCCCGCAACAGGCCTGGGCGAATCCCTCAACGTTTCCAGTCGATGGCCAAGATCATGGTCAAGACCTCATCATCGGGCAAACGCAGGACGGGCCGCGCCAGTTTGTTTTGCCTACGCCGACGGCGCGTATACCATTCCAAAATATAGCACCGTTTGTCGTGACGACCGGCATGCTCTACTGCTTTCAGCCATCTCTCGCCGGCCTACAGGCGCTCGCGGCCCGATAGCACAGGCGCTAGAATCTATCCGCGCACGATTGGCGCTCATTGCGCTCCGGGCTCACTTCCTGTCTCGTACGGCACTCTTTCGTCTACACGGTTATCTCGACATTCGATGCGATCGGCACCGACGCGCTAGAGCCTTGCGAGCTGGCTCTGGACGCAGCGAAGGGAGACGTGTTGTTGGAGGCTCACGTAGATATGTGAGACGCTTGCGTATCGGTAAGCCGAAGGTGCCGCGGTGGCGGTTGCAAAGCAACGTGAGGACGCCCAGGCGGCCCGAACGACAACATCCTATAACTTATCGTAGTTAGAATCGAGGAAGTCTATGCGAATCACCGCCATTCTATTATTGACACTTGCATGGCTGCTGCTCGTCGGCGGAACAGCACATGCGGAAAGCGCCTTGCGATTGGCTTTACTGCCAGGACATTTCTTCCAAATGGAAAACGGCAGGTCAGCCATGTTGAGTGGCAAGACGCCGTTATGCGTCCTGGAGGTACGAGACGCAAACCGCAAAATCATTGCACGCTTCGACCCCTCCGCGAACGTAACCGGGTTCATCGTAAACCCGTCCGAGGAAGTCGGCAATGTCAGCGGCTCAGACTGCATGATAGGGCTCGTGTACTACGACGCAGCCGCTTCGCCAACAATCCAAAAGATGGGTCCATGACCTTAGGCACCATCGACCCCTAAGATCCCTCCGGAGCCAAATCCCATTATGGAGCGGAAATCGCGCTAGGACAATCGGCCGTCCGTATCTTTAGCAATGACACCAGCGGCGCTTTGGTTCTGCACACGCTGGCCGAGGGTGCGACCCGTATCGTAATCCAGGACGAGTTCTCCGCGATTTCCGTAGGTTTCCGATAAAGTGCCCCCCGCACAACTGTACACGGTACTCGATGATGCGCAATTGGCGTTGGTGCGCGCGTAGCCAGTCATCTCGTCTTCTGAATCATAGCCGACGCTACCGATCGTATAGCCCTGCGGCAAAACCAATGATGCAACGCGGCCGTACGCGTCGTAGGTATAGGTCTTTGCCTGCAGGTGTGCGTTAATTTCAAGAGCGGCAATTTGTCAAGTTTCACGAGCAATTTTGCATAAAGCACGCACCCTTCGGAATAAAGCACGCACGTCTCCAATTAATGCACGCAAAATCGGCCGGCACTTGCGGCGAGCATGTTCCATTGGTCGGACTGCAAGCGAGCCCGACTTAGGAGCTGCGACCGTGCTCTAACCTGACAGTATGACCCGGCTAGTTTTACGATCACGTCCGATGAGCCGATAACTATAGAGTAATGGATCACGGAAGTAACGGGCGTATTCCGAGGCCCGCCTCTTTGCGAGCGGGCTCGGAATCGATGAGTCCGCAACTAGAGTTTACGATGAGAATCCAGAAGGCGTGCCTGACACAGAAGATGCAAAACCACAATCGAATCGAGCCCCGTTACAAAGGGCAGCGTGAACCCGTGCAAAAGAAAAGGGAACCGTTGTTACCTCGAGAACGTCAAAAGATGCCATCATTTCCCGGGTGCCAAACGCGGTGATTCACGTGCCCGTTCAACTGACATCCCCAAAAATAGTGAGCAAGCGCAACAGGCGCCTGCAATACCGGTACTACGCAGGTTTCTCGCCGGAATTTGTTGCCGAAATTCTCCTTGGTGTACAGCACGGAAACAATCGAGCGGCCATACTTGATCCGTGGGTCGGCGGTGGAACGACCCTCGAAGCTGCTTCCAGTTTGGGGCTTCGCTCCGCGGGAGTGGACGCGAACCCCGTAATGTGCGTTGTGGCAAAATCACGACTGTTCGACCCTGATCTTGTCGATACAGCAGTTTTCGCCCAACGGATTTGTAACGGGATGAGCCGACGCACGCTGCCTTTAGCGAAATGCGATCCGTTGCGAATGTGGTTTGGCGACAAGACGTCGTCACACGTGCGTCAGCTGCAACGCGAGATTTGTGCCGCCTCTAAAACTGGCGCCGATATCTCGCTAGAATCGATTAACGGGCTCACCGCGCTGGCCTGCATAGGTTTGACGGCGCTTTTTAACTGCTGCCGTAACCTATTGTGCGACTTGTACTCATCTAACCCAACATGGTTCAAAGTAGCACCCCCGGCACGTCGACGCGGGATTTCGAAACATCTCTTGCTTTCGATGTTTGAGCGCGAGTTAGACCGCTTGGCGGGCATGCCGGCAGCTGGGCACAGGGCCGAGGCTCGCGTCTTATGCTCCGACTCCCGATCCCTACCATTTGCTGACGCGAGCTTCGACGCCATTGTTTCGTCGCCGCCGTACTGCACGCGCATTGATTACGCAATAAAGACGACTGTTGAATTGGCCTGTCTCGGCTCGCTGGTGTTTTCCCACTTTCGATCGATCCGCACGAAGCTGATCGGGACGTCTGCAATTACCGGGGAACGAATAGCTTCTAAGACCTCGTGGGGACCGACGTGTATTGAGTTTCTTGACCGGGTACGTTCACATTATTCGAAAGCTTCAAAATCATACTATTTACGCACGCATCTACAATACTTCTCGTCCCTATTCTGTTCGCTCGCTGAAGCTTCGCGCGTCCTAAGGGTAGGCGGCAGTGCCGTGCTTGTCGTTCAAGACTCATACTATAAGGAAATCCACAACGATCTGGCACGGATCGTCACCGAGATGTGTGCAGCCGTCGGCCTGATCTTGGACCGTGCAGATGCTTTCGAAGCACGCCAGACCATCTCACATATCAACACGGCAGGCCGCGCGTACCGCGGTAAAGCACGCCTTACTGAATCGGTCCTGTTCTTTTCTAAGGCATAATAGGTCACGCGCTGTAACCGGCGAAAAGGGATTCAAATAGGCAACGCGCGGACGTTGCGCTAACGCCGGGGGTTTATGGACAATTTTATCGATTTTTCGGTCTTACAAGGCGGCTACTCCGTCGTTGAGTATTGCACGCAGATGGAGCGGAAAGAGATTATCGTAAATCACAATTACCAGCGCAGCGACAAAGTTTGGCCGATCATGGCCAAATCGTTTCTTATTGAAACTCTAATTCTCGGTTATCCAATGCCCAAACTTGCCCTACGACAATTAACCGACCTATCTACGAAAAAGCACTTCAAAGAAATAGTCGATGGCCAGCAGCGAAGCGAGGCAATTTATGAATTCTATACTGGACAACTTCAACTTTCCCAAAAGCTAGAAACGGTAGAGATGCAGGGTTGCCGCTATGCGGAGTTGCCCGATGAATATAAACAGCGCTTCTTAGATTACCATATTAACACTGATACGTTTACCGGTGCTGACGATCTACAAGTGCGCGAAATGTTCCGTCGGATGAATACTTATACGGTCCCTCTGAATCCGGAGGAGCAGCGACATGCAGTTTATCAGGGCCCCTTTAAATGGTTTGCGCACTCGTTAGGTAAGAAATTCGGCGCAAATTTTGTAAACGCTGGCTTATTTACAGATAAGCAGCTGATTCGGATGGCGGATACCAAACTCATCACCGAAGTTAGTCATGCATATTTCAACGCAATTCAAACGACAAATAAAGCGAAACTTGACAATCTCTATAAGGGATTCAATGCTAGGTTTACGGATGAAGAAGAGCTAACAATGCGGTTTACTAAAGGCCTTGATGATCTGTTTTCGATGAAAGAACTCTGGGGTACCTCGGCGATGAAACCCTTTATGGCGTATGCGCTGCTCTTGGCTCTGATGCATATTCGGTCGCCAATGCAAAAACTTCAATCCATCTACAAAGTAGCGGGTGGCGCTAAGGTAGACGAACTCGTCGCGGTTTCAAACATCTCGGCCTTGATCGACGAATTTGACAACAAGGAAGATAACGAGGAGACGCGTCTTTACCCTGAGTTCGTGCTGGCATCTGATAAGGGAACTAACGTCAAGGCGAAGCGCGAAACACGCTTCAGATACTTCTGCATGGCTCTCCTTGGAGATATGGATGCGACCCAATCGTCGGCTTAGTCGGCTTTCCGATTCGCTACTTTCGCGAATTCAGCGGCTCGACAAGATCTTTGCGACTCGCCCTATAACAGATCCGGCAGCCCTCGACAGGATTACGGCCTATTGCACGATCGAACTTGCAAACGGCTGGGCACAATTCATGCGCAGTTACTATTTATCGTGTGTGAGTAGCGCCCGTCGTAGAAGCGGCGCGCTGGTCAAACATAAAGGGGTCTTCCCGACCGGCCATCCCGACGCTCTCTTGCATGCTGCGACACTCACTGGAAAAAAAGTGAGAGGGAAGTACCCGGTGCGGGGTGAGGAGCCGGATTGGTCCCAGCCGGGAGTCATTATGAGCTTGGCAAAAAAATTGAGCTTTTCAAATGTGCCGGAAATTGGAATGGCTTTCGGTTCATCGAAAAGCCTCAGTGATTTGACAATCTGCAGAAACTATTTTGCGCACCGGGGTGAAAACACCGCGGCGAAAATCGAAGATCTTTCTAGGCGAATGTCCTTACCGATCGAGCGAAAGGCGGCTGGCCTGATCAATAATGTTCTTCCCGGCACCGCTCGAACCGTATTTGAAGACTGGAGCGCGACCATCTCCGCTGTTGCGTACGCGCTCAGCGCATGAAAGGATTTCATGAATGACATCGACATCCGAACGGCACAACCGGGCGCGGGCGTTCCGAGAAATTGTAGCGGCGACTGGTCTGTCGCCGGTGGAGTTCCGTGAGCGGTCGGGCATTACACGAAATGTTTATTATAACTTGTCGATCGGACAAGAACCGAAACCGCATCACATTTCCCAGATCAACGAGACTTTCGAGAGGCTTGGGAAACCCCGGCCGCTCTAGGAAACCTTTTGCAGTTGTCATGTCTACCTCTCCAAATAAAGACGCAACACGCTATTATGGCGATGCGGGAGCCCTGTCATTTGAGAACGTGAATCGCCGACGTTCGGTCACGACCGACGCACTCTCAACGAATAGCGAACCGCCGAAACGGGTTCGCTCCCCGCATCACAGGTCACGAAGATGTCGGGGGATTGCAACCTGACACCGGAAGGGTTTGGCAAGCTACCTCTTTCTTAGCCATGTAGGTCGCACCCACGGGCCGTAAAAAAAATACCGAAAAGCAAAGGTCCGCACGGCGCCTACAAGCGTACCAATAAATGTCCGCGTCACTACCCGGTGTTGCGTTCATGTATTGATTACCGTTTCCACGAAATATTGCGGGAGTAACTACTGTTTGGGCTCCTCCCGGAAGCGGGAACCCGTGCTTTGCTTATCTATACGGTACGCTATTACAGCATTGACGACTTGCTCTATCTGCGCCTTTGCAGCCCCAACTTCTGATACATCGATCGAATGCGAATACTGCGTGATAACTAACCCAGCGATCAGGCCAATTATGCCAATTATGCCAATTATGGCGACGACGATCATCATCTCGATCAAGGTGAGCGCACGAGAGGCGGCACGGGCGTCGGGGGTGGAGGCGGTGGTTGCGAATTATTGCCATCTGTCATACCTAATTGTAACCTGTAGAGATAAATTTTTGCAACCGCGCCTTATTCCTAAGTCATCCGCGATCGCGTTATTCTTGCAAATCGAGTGCAATTCTAGACGCAACATCTCGAAACGAAAGTTCGTCGATGGCAAAATTCCGCATCTCTAAATGCTGAACCCGATCAACAAGATGGGCGCCTTCCGAAATTGCCCCTCCGTCGCGAAGGCGTGCCGCTAAGGTCGCTGTGCGACCGCTTACGGCGTGCAAAATTGAGACCTTTTGCCCTTTGCCAAACGACATAGTGCGTTCATTAATACGCGCGATGTTGATATCGTTTTGTGATTCCAGTTCTGTCATAATCAATTCAAACCAACGGTCGATGGTCATGCTATCCCCTTATATTTACGCAGATCGATCAAGGAACAGTTTTCTGCCGAAGACATCGAGTCTTGCGCGCCACGTGAACGTGATGGCGCGCAAACCGAATTCCAGCCTACTACTAAGAAACCCGAGCGACTTCCCTGGCTCTTCGCCAGAGGCGAGGCTCGTGTAGCTCACTAGCTGCACAATTCACCATAGCAGTCAGGGAACGCCGCGCGTTCTTTTGTCTTGAAGCAGCCGCGACAATAGTAGCGTCCCGTAGACAACCACAGCAAATCCAACAAGTCCCAACGATATATACTTCACCGGGGATGCTGGAATTCCAACGAATGCACCCAACGCTCCGAGGAATATCAAAAACTGGATCAGTAAGAATTGCTTATTCATAGGCGCAGTCGGCTTCTTAGTGCTCATAAGTATTAGTCGGTGAAAAATTATATTCTCGTTCTTCTTTTTCACGGCGATGTGCGGGTCTCGTATCGCAATTGCGTCCGAAATAAATTTAAAGCCCAACTTGACGGGCTCTTTCGAGAACCTGTATGCATCGTTTGCGAGCTATGGCTTGCGCCACTTATCCGGCGATCCCACATGGGTATTACGCACGCGCTCTACGTGAATCGGCGCTTCGGGATCTATTTCACGGGCGCGCGCTATCGCCGCAGCCTGGGTCTCCGAAATTGTACTTGCACGACTAGCCCCCGCGTTTTTTCGCGACAAATTGTCCGTCGTCAGTCTTCTCAAGGTACCACTGGTTGTTATTCTTCGTGATTGTTGCTTTTCTAGCTGCGGTCGCTCCTTATTTAAGTAAGATACCACAACCACATCGAGGTCACAAGAAGTTACGGGTTCCTAATGGTTTGGCTGTTCAAGGCGCCCATTTTCAAGCGATAGAATCTGGCGCACTTGCAAAAAAGCTATCAAAAGCATATCAAGGATATGCTCACCTTTGAAACTCAGTGTCTATGCTAATGGGATTGACTCGCGCAGTACGGCGTGCCGCCGGCCTAGCTCCACGAACGAGGCGCCGGCATCGTGCTCCTTGAGAATCGAGGCAATCTGCGCTCCCTGAATCCAGCTTTCGCATTTGAATTCCATTCGGGCATTTCGCCTGGAAACCCATGGTATTGAGTCGGCCCGGTTTAGCGTGGCAACGTCAGAGGAATTCGGCATCGAATGCGTGGTCCGCCAAAAGCTGAGAGCTTGGGTACACGCGCAGTGCGTGGGACGCGTCACTATAGAGTATCCAAGGCGCCTTGTAGTCCCATACGACGCCGTTTATCCAGATATCTGAACCAGGGGGCTTGAACTGCCATTCATCCGCTTCATTCCGCGTGACGACAAAGTTGTGTCCATCCGTGATAACTGATGTAGAGCACTGTAAATATTTTATTTTGTCAGTTGCCAGATCAATGCTCACCAATCTTGTAGGGAAAATACCATACTGCGGCACGTTCAACGCACAATGCCGTGAGTCCAAAGCCAATCCTACGAGTCTTCCCGAGGCAAAGCCCAGAGAAGGCGCGGCGTTGACAAATAGTTCAACGTTCAAGGTGCGAACTCGGTTCGGTTGCGCGAATCGAAAGATCCGCGGATGGGGGTTATATTCGGCGATGCACGCCGCAAGCGTATTGTTTGCAGCAAAGGACACTCGATAGCTCGCATCACACGGCGAAAACTCTTTCCAATCGCTTAGGCGCACGAGATGCCTCTGATCATCAACAGCATACCGTTGCGAATGCGCGCCGCGAATGGGTAGCCCAGGAAGATTGAGCAGAAGTGTCTTGCCATTTTCGATTTTGAAAATACTAAAGTCGCACGGAGTTCCTTGACACTTTTCAAAGATTACGGCCGGGACTGCAGCCGCACCCTGCGGCCGACCGGAGCCGCACGCACACGCCAGCAGCAATACGCATGCAGCTGACATAGCCGCTTTCGCAACACTCGAGAGCCCTAGGTACACTAGTTTCGGCTCCCGTTCATGAACGTTTCACCCATTGAAACTTCCCCTGAGTCGTCAAATGCTGCTCCATTGTCGGCATCGTCTCGTCCCACATCTTGTACTGCAACTTTTTCACGTTTCATATTTTTTTCAAAGGTCTCCTCGGATACGTTTTCAATCGTATCATTTTCTCCGCCACCGTGAGATTCAACTATGTTGGTAGCGTGCCCCGCATTGTCTACGGCAGCGACCATTGCAATGTGATGAAGGTCGGTTTTACTGGACCCTATGAACAGGATATCACCAACGCGCATCCTTGTGTTACCGTTGTATGATCGACTCTGTCCGGTCGCATTGAAAAAGTGGTGCAAGTTGTTAACATTGCCAGCATAATTTCTGTTGGACCACCCGCGGTTGTTGTACCCAATAAGATGATGGAAATAGTCGCGGCGCACTTCAGCCCGAATGTCGATATTCAGTACTGTCTTAAACAAATTTAGAACAAAATCCGTGCATGCAACTCCGTTGCTGGCGAACATCCTCGGCATTCGAGAAATGTACAAACCAAGATAGGATTCTTGCAAGACGGACAGATAGCCCGACGGATCGCTGTAAGCGATGGCATTGTTCTTGTTCCACATGTAGCTCTTCTGCGACATCGGATCGTGAGTCGTCCCGGGGTATGCATCCGGAGATGTCCAGCTACCTAACTGTGGATCATATGAGCGTACGCCTTGAATCGTGTTAAAGCCATCGCTGATGCCATCCGTCCCGGCGCTAAACAGAATACCACTGTGCCCCACCAGGGGAGTGTTCGCTTGCCCTTGACGGGTAAAATTCGGCGCTGATATTCCGCGGCACGCGTATGGCGCCGATAAATGCACTTCGTCGGGATCGTTCATTGTGCTCGCTCCCGTCGAATTGTGACATGCGACCTGCACGCCACTTGTGGTCCGATCTAAAAACGTAATTCCGTTATATGAGGGATCCAGGGGTGTATAATCAGCTGCAGTGCCAATTTTTACGTCCTCCACCTGGCCACTCGAGTTTGTTACGAATAGCGGCTGATCTCCATCCCAATGGACGGTGCTGTAACTAATCGGCGAAGTTGTCCCGGACGTTGAACTACCAATAAGTGCAGGATGACCGTTCGGTCCCCACTGATAGCCAAGAGAAATCGTGAGGGGGACTGTCCTGATGCCCTGTTGCGATGGGTATCCGTTATCCGTCTGGTTAATGAGATGGTTCTCCGCGTCGTACGTCCGCGTGAAAGTGCCAGTCTCGACGTTACCGACCCATATGTAGTCTGCGCTGGTAGACGTCTGGCGCCCCGCGTTGTCAAAGCCCCACGTCGTATCCGTCTGGTTGCTCGTATTTGCGTTCGCGGTTTGCGCGGTCATAACACCCATGTAGGCGTTGAAAGTGGTGTCAGGTGCGTTACCGAGCGCCGTGTGCGTACTGAGCAAAATACCATTGGCGCTGATTGATGTGTTGTACCTACTGGAGAGACGTTCGCCGCGCAGGCTATATGAGTACGCGTTCGTGTACACCACCTGTTCAGAAGTCTTTTCGTTTTCCGCGTCATACGCAAAGGCAGTTATCGGACCTGATGGGATACTCTGCGCATTGACTCGTCCGTAGGCATCATAACCAAGCGTTTCGCTGTAAGGAGCGCTGCCAGCCGTGTTTTCCGATCTCGTCGTTATGCGGCCGGCGTTCGACCGGCTAAACGTTAAGGTCGTCGATGCCGCACCATCGACAAAATATTGTGAACTTAGAGCGCCATCGTTTCGATAGGCGTACCGGAACAAGTTGCCCTGCGTTAATCCCGACGAGCTGACCGAAAGCGTCGACCGCAGGCCATTTGGATAGTAGCCATAGGTGAGCGTGGCGGGTGAAGTAACGCCGCCGCCGCTAGGCTCAACGGCAGAGATCTGTTTCCCATCCGCGTCGTAGCCGAACGTTTGAGTTCCGAACGTGCTTGACCCAATTGCAGTTGTTCGACCATCGGCGTCAAGCGAGTATGTTCGCGATGGCGTGGCGACCGGACCCGAGAACGAAAGGGATACCGTCGCACCGGTGGCGTCGTACGTTGGAGCTGAACAGTTGCTACTCGCATCGCATGAACCGCTCAGCAAGCCGAGGTATCCGCCCCCGTCGTACGTGGAGGTATCGTTTTGGATGGCCGTCCCACTGTAATAGTACTTTGTGACCGGACGATCCAATAAGTCGTAGGAATTTCCTTTTAAGTCGTTCCAACTGGGCGTGCTACATCCCGTCGGCTGGCCACTAGCGTACGTCTGCACCGCTCCGCAGTTGTATTCTCGCGTCGTTGCAAGGTTCCCATGGGGGCTCAGTGAGACCGCGCCGCCAAACGCGCTTACCGTGCCACCTTGCGAAAGATCATAAATGTAGCGCGTCATCCAGCGAAACGAGTAGAAGTCACGTCCTGCCGCATAATCGCCCGTATTTTGAGGCATGCCGACTTCCACGAGACGGTCGCCACCATCGTACCACTTGTCGGTACGACCATTTTCGTTATTAAAGTGCTTGGTTTCGCTCGTCTGATTCCCGTCAGCGTCGTAAAGCTCTGTCGTGGCATATTGCCCTGCTGCGCTTGGGCTACATTGAGCGCCTGCGCCGACCGGAGCATGCTCAGCTGGGGTCTCCGACCACGAAACCTGACCGTTGGCGAAGTATCCGGTGCACGACGAGTACCCGTCTGGATCGGTTGAGGTTGTTACCCGATTCATAGAATCAAAGGTGAAAGTGGCCGTCCCGAGTTGCCCGTTTGAAATCGATTTTTGGTACTGCGTCAACGTTCCGTATGAACCATAATAAAGGTATTGTGCGGGACCAAACGAGGTTCCATCCGTTTGCGTGAAGGCATCGGGCGTAATGTTCGTGGGCAACGCAAAATCGCCGCCCTCCATCGTTTGGTTGTAGCCAATGGCGGTGTGATATCCGAGTGGCGTGTAGGTGTCGGTGAGCAAGCTATAAGGCGTCGACGCGGTCGAGACCCAGGTGTAGCGGGTGGCACCCGTTTGCGATGGGCAGAGCGAGTCCGAGGTGCCCGGGCGCGAAACCCAATCGCCTCCAATCGTATGCGTGTAATTTGGATCGCAATACGCCGTGACGTTGTTGTAAGCATCGTACGAATAGAGCGACGTGGGGCGAAACGTCCCTTGTGACATTGTAACGCTGGGAGCACCAACGGCGGTCGTATTGCCGTTCGAATCGTAGGCGTAGTCGGTTTCGTTGCCACGCGGGTCAGTTGAGGACAACAAGTTATTCTGCGCGTCCCAGGATTGCGTGGTCGATAGCGTCGTCGAACCTGTTGACTCGTTCGTCTGGGTGGTCCGTCCGCTGCCGTCCCAATACCATGACGCGCTGTGCCCATCGGTGTCGGAGAGCGATGTTGTTCCGGAACCGTACGAAAAGGTTTCCCACCAGTCTTGCCAGGCGCCCGTCGGAGGGCCCGATTGCAGCTGAACGCCGGTTCCGTCGCCGGGCGTAAAATTCATGACCCCAACGTGCACGGCGTACAGCAACTGGTTGTTGCCATAATAGCCGAACCAGTTGTAACCACCCTCTGCGCCGCCGGTCTTATTCCAACGCGGGGAAGTCACATAATACAGCTGGTGGTTTGCATTCCAGGCATAGCAGTGCTCGCTATACGGATCGTTATTTACGGGCTCGATGACGCAGCTAAGGTTGTCATTCGTATCGTAGTAGTAGGCGATCGAGACGCCATCTGGGCGAGCGAGGCCGGTGAGCAACTGATGTCCGTTGACGCTACTGAAAGACATGGTCAAAGCGTGGCCGTCGCTATGCTGCGCGACGATTTGCGTTAGGTTATTCGCGCTGCTGGCATCACCGTTAGTCCAATAATAATTGAACGTGACCGAGTTGTTATGGTTGCGGCCCCAAATGAGATAAAGACGGCCGGAATAGCCGGCGTTGGATGGGCCGCCGTAACCGGGTCCCCAGAAATAATAAACGGTTCCATTTTTCTTCGTCCACAAATAGCCGCCGCCGCCGTCCCCGCACAGGGACGCATATTGTCCGGCGGGAGCTGTATAGCAGCCGGTACCGTTGTACGCGTAATCATAACGGGCACCATCGATGTCGAACAGAGACAGGCCGCCGCTGCTGTTATTGGCGATGTGCGCATCAAATGTGTTGGTCCACCCATTGCCATACTGCGCCGGCGTCTCCGAGCCATCGGTCTGCGCCCAATCGTGTCCGCTAAAGGAGTTGTACGTGCGTCGAAACGCCAGATCGATGCCGCGCTCGGGAATATCAACATCGTCCGCTTGCATGATCAGGTTGCCGTTGGCGACGTTGGCCATGTACTTGCCGACACCCGGTATCGCGCCTTCCTCGTAGGTCCACCAGTGGTTAATGCCCGTGACATTCGCTCCCCCGAGCGTCACGCTCTGGGTGCGTATGTTCGACGTACGCGTTTTGCTCATGGGTGCGCGCACCGGTTCGAACTTTGGCGGAGGTCCGAGTTTTTTCGCTTCGGCCGGAAGCAGCGGATGGCTGAGCATGTGGGGCGGCGTGCCGCGAAGGCCGGGGCCGCTGCGGACAACCGTTGCGTGATCGCGTCGAAGCGTTTGCGACACGGAGGGCGGCGTTGGGCGGCTGCTGAGCGAGAGGCGATTTACGGCAAGCGGGGGTCGCAAGGGCACACTCGCTGCGAACATCTGCATATTTTGCAGCCACTGGGCTGCGTACGATGCGGCCACGGAAGCCGCTACACCGACCTGGGTTGTTCGGGCGAATCGTTGTGGAGTAGGTGCGGCCCACACTGGCTGTGGCGCAAACGCGAACAGCAAGATCAAAGCGGAAAATCTGCGCATCTCATACCACCCGGAGAGATGGCACCGCGGAAGTGGAACAAGCTCACCCGCTCATTACACCCTGTGGCACCCGGTTACTTGGCCGGTAGCTAGAGCGAACGAGTCCCCGTTTCCTCCGGAGCGAGACTCCGGCTTTGTTATTGGTTTGTTAAGAGGGAGACCGGAACTTGCACCGTGGCCGCAACGCCATCCGAGCGAAACGCGTACAGCGTCAATGCTAAGGTGGATTGGGCTGTGGATAGCCCCGCTGTATTGAAATTGTAGGTCGCCTGCCATTTCGATGGCGCGATCTGGGAGAGCGAAGTCGTGTAGCCCGGAAGGCCAATGGTGACGCGTTTTATGTTCGTGGTCGTGATCGCTGAGACGGTGACCGGCGTCCCTTGTTTGAGAATTGTCGGTGAAAAGCTCGCGTAGAAAATTTGCGGCGCTTCCGTATCTGCGGCGTATGTGTTTTGCGGGGCCTGTCCGTACTCGAACACATTCGCGCTGGCAAATGCCGAAGGCGTTCGCCCTGGCGTCGGCGACGGTGAGACAAAGGGCGTGTGAAAGGTCGCGCCGCGGGCACCTGGCGGGGAAGTTCCAATATCAAAGGGCGCGGCGGGCAGTGGTGTACGAATATCCTCCACCGGCCGCGGCGTGAGCATAACCTGCGGTAGCGGGCTCGGTAATTGGGCCGAGGGCGGCAGCATGGGAAGCGGCTGCGGCGTCGGCAAGGCTTGCATCACGGCGCCAGGCGGCGGCATCTGCGTAACGCCAGGCGCGAGAACGTGCGGTGTGACCACGATGATAAGCTCGTTGCGAGTAAAATTAAGACTGTCGTTGCGGAAAAGATGCCCCACGAGAGGCAGTTCGCCGAGGATGGGGAGACGCTGGGAGGATCGCTGCGACTCCTCCTGGATGAGCCCACCGATCACCAACGTCTCATTGTCATGCAAGTGTACCATCGTCTGCGTGTCACGCGTCGCAATCTGTGGTATCGTGTTGACGATTCCGCTCAGACTGTTGACCACCGGGTGCAGGGAAACCGTCACATCGCCGTTCGCGTTCACGATCGGCGTGATGTCCAACGTAACGCCGGTATTGAACGTCTGTAATTGCTGGGTGACGGGCGTCCCTGGTCCCCCTGCCGTCTGGGTGAGCACGCCGATGGTGTCGCCGGCGCGAATCGTTGCCGTGCGACCGGAAATGGTCGTGATGCGCGGATCGGCTAGAACGCGTGCGTTGCCTTTCTGAATTAAGAAATTTATTTGAGCCGTGAAGGTGAGGGCGCTGCGCGTGAGTGGCTGCAACCCGATCATGCGTCCGGGACCGCCAAAGGGGCCGGGCGTGGGCTGCGTTTCAATGAACTGCGATGAGAGCGTCGCACCCGGAAACTCCAGACCGATGTTGCGCGCCACATTTTCGTCCACTTCGAGCACTTCCGTATCAAGCACGACGAGAGGTGGCGTCTTATCAAGGCGATCCACGAGGTCTTTGGCCAAGCGAATCGACTGCGGACTGCCGGAC